>OIEQ01000854.1_pt1 | contig 13091 bp, 13 predicted proteins | sample 1581841 | NCBI WGS metagenome assembly OIEQ01 (sample SAMN03281020, study PRJEB24777) | human gut metagenome | isolation source: fecal sample PR170 from 1 month old male Malay infant, vaginal delivered... | place: Singapore | collected 2005-12-29
CAACTGGCGCAACAGCTGCGCCGGACGCAGCAGCAGAACATCAGGCTGCAGCGTAATCCTGACGGCAGCGGCTATGAACCGCGCCGGGTGACTGCCCGCAGCAAGAAGGGACGCATCAAACGCCAGATGTTTGCAAAGCTTCGCACCACAAAATACCTGAAAACTACCGCCAGTGCGGACTCCGCCAGCGTGCAGTTTGATGGCAAGGTGCAGCGCATTGCCCGTGTTCACCATTACGGCCTGCGGGATCGCGTCAGCCGAAAAGGCCCGGAGGTCCGCTACGCAGAGCGCCGCCTGCTGGGCGTGAATGAAGAAGTGGAAACCGTCACCCGTGACACCCTGCTGCGCTGGCTGGCGGGGTGATCTTTGTGCCACCGCTGGTACAAGCGCCCGCACTGCCTCCCTTTTCCCTCTGATGGCAACCTTTCGTTATGAATGCACAACTGACCGAAATCATGCGCCTTATCACCAACCTGATCCGCACCGGCACCGTGACCGAAGTGGACCGGGAAAACTGGCTGTGCCGGGTGAGAGTGGGCGAGCTTGAAACCAACTGGATTAACTGGCTGACGCTGCGTGCCGGTGGTGCCCGTACATGGTGGTGCCCGTCGCCGGATGAGCAGGTGGTGGTGCTGAGCATGGGCGGCAATCTGGAAACTGCTTTTGCGTTGCCTGCCATCTACTCCAATCAGTTTGCGCCGCCGTCGGATTCCGTGGACGGTTGCGTGACGGAGTACCCGGACGGAGGCTGGTTTGAGTATGAACCCGCCACCGGGCGGTGGCATGTCAGGGGTATCAAATCCATGGTGATCGAGGCGGCTGACAATATCACCCTTAAAACCGGTGAGTTTGTGGTGGAGGCTGACACCACACGCATTAACAGCGAGGTGGTGATCAATGGCGGCGTCACCCAGGGCGGCGGCGCGATGAGTTCCAACGGGATCGTGGTGGATAAACACGGTCATACCGGAGTGAAATCCGGCGGAGATACGTCAGGAGGCCCGGTATGACGCTGTATATCGGCATGAGCCAGGGTAACGGCAAGGCCATTACTGATACGGATCATCTGCGCCAGTCAGTGCGAGATATTCTGCTGACGCCGCAGGGCAGCCGGATTGCTCGTCGGGAATATGGTTCCCTGCTGTCCGCCCTGATTGACCAGCCGCAGAACCCGGCGCTGCGCCTGCAGGTCATGTCTGCGGTCTATGTGGCCCTGAGTCGCTGGGAGCCACGACTTACGCTGGATTCCATCACCATCAGCAGCAATTTTGACGGTTCCATGGTGGTTGAGCTTACCGGGCAGCGCAACAACGGCGCGCCGGTTTCACTTTCGGTATCAACAGGAGCAGAAAATGGCAGTGATTGACCTTTCCCAGCTGCCCGCGCCGCAGATAGTGGACGTGCCGGATTTTGAGACGCTGCTGGCTGAGCGCAAGGCCGCATTTGTGGCCCTTTATCCGGCGGATGAGCAGGACGCGGTGCGGCGCACGCTGGCGCTGGAATCTGAACCCGTCACCAAGCTGCTGCAGGAAAGCACCTACCGTGAAATCCTTTTGCGCCAGCGTATTAATGAGGCCGCGCAGGCGGTCATGGTGGCGTATGCCATCGGCGGCGATCTCGATCAGCTGGCAGCCAACTACAACGTGAAACGCCTGACTGTAACGCCTGCCGACAGCGATGCGGTACCGCCGGTCGCTGCCGTTATGGAAAGTGACGAGGCTCTGCGCCTGCGTGTTCCGGCTGCGTTTGAGGGATTGTCCGTTGCAGGACCGACAGCGGCCTATGAGTTTCATGCCAAAAGCGCGGACGGGCGCGTGGCGGATGCCAGCGCAATCAGCCCGGCACCGGCGGAAGTGGTGCTTACCGTACTGAGCCGTGAGGGTGACGGTACAGCGGAGGCTGAACTGCTGGCGGTGGTGGAGCAGGCGCTTAACAGTGAGAACGTCCGCCCGGTGGCAGACCGCCTGACAGTGCGCAGTGCCGAAATAATCCCGTACAGCGTGGATGCGACGATTTTTCTTTATCCGGGACCGGAAGCTGAGCCGGTGATGGCGGCAGCAAAAGCCAGCCTGCAGAAGTACATCGCCAGTCAGACGCGGCTGGGCCGTGATATCCGTCGTAGCGCCATTTATGCCGCGCTGCACGTTGAGGGCGTCCAGCGTGTGGAGCTGGCGTCCCCGCTGGCTGATGTGGTGCTGGATAAGACGCAGGCGGCGTCCTGTACGGAATGGAGCGTAACCAACGGGGGCACGGATGAATAGCCTGCTGCCGCCCGGTTCATCGCCGCTTGAGCGCCGACTGGCGCAGACCTGCAGCGGGATTTCCGATCTGCAGGTGCCGCTGCGCGATTTATGGAACCCGGCAACGTGTCCGGTCAGCTTTCTGCCGTATCTGGCGTGGGCATTTTCCGTTGACCGCTGGGACGAAAGCTGGACGGAGAGCGTTAAGCGCCGTGTGGTGCAGGATGCTTTCTATATTCATCAGCACAAGGGGACGACCAGTGCAGTGCGGCGCGTGGTGGAGCCGTTCGGTTTCCTGATCCGCATCATTGAGTGGTGGCAGACCGGCGAGCAACCGGGCACGTTTCGCCTGGACATTGGCGTGCAGGACCAGGGGATTACGGAAGAAACCTATCTGGAGCTGGAGCGCCTGATCGGTGACGCAAAGCCGTGCAGCCGCCATCTGATCGGCATGTCCATCAACCTGCAGACCAGCGGCACCTATTTTGTGGGCGCAGCTACCTACAGCGGCGAAGAAATCACGATCTACCCGTATATCAACGAAACCATTATTTCCGGCGGTACCGCTTACGAGGGCGGGGCGGTCCATGTTATTGACACAATGAGAGTGAATCCATGAGCGCAAAATTTTATACCCTGCTGACGGATATCGGCGCGGCGAAACTGGCAAGCGCCGCCGCGCTCGGTGTGCCGTTGAAAATTACCCAGATGGCGGTGGGCGACGGTGGCGGCGTGCTGCCAACGCCAAACGCACAACAGACAAAGCTGGTCGGTGAAAAACGCCGTGCAGCTCTGAATATGCTGTATATCGATCCGCAGAACAGCAGCCAGGTGATCGCTGAGCAGGTGATACCCGAAACGGAGGGCGGTTGGTGGATTCGTGAGGTTGGTCTGTTTGATGAAACCGGCGCGCTGATTGCTGTCGGTAACTGCCCGGAGAGCTACAAGCCGCAGCTGGCAGAGGGGAGCGGACGAACGCAGACCGTGCGCATGGTGCTGATTACCAGCAGCACTGATAACATCACTCTGAAAATTGATCCGGCAGTAGTGCTGGCAACCCGCAAATACGTGGATGACAAGGTGCTGGAGTTGAAGGTGTATGTGGATGACCTGATGGCAAAACATACCGCCGCCAGCGATCCGCATACGCAGTACCTCAAAACGGCGGATATTGATAAATATATTCCGGTTGGCTTTCCGCTACCGTGGCCTCAGGCAACACCGCCAGATGGCTGGCTAAAATGCAACGGTGCTGCTTTTGATAAGGCGAAATATCCAAAGCTGGCGGCGGCCTATCCTTCCGGTAATTTGCCCGATTTACGTGGTGAGTTTTTGCGTGGATGGGATGACGGGCGCGGTGTGGACGCAGGACGAGCATTACTGAGCGCTCAGGGATTTGCCTTTGAAGACCACGCCTTATCAATACCAACAAATCAGGGCTATGCAGGAGTGGAATACGGCAGCACCGAAAAAGATATTTACGCAGCATTTTCTGACAGTATGGCTTATATCGGTACTCAGGGTAGCAATGATCAATGGACTGACGGTAGCCAATCAAAAATATACGTTCGTAGCGATGGAAAACCAGTAGGCAACAATAATGGTATGGTGAGCAGTGTGGATGCTCCTTATTCTTTTATCCGCACATACAGGGCAAGTACGGGCTGGAATAATCCGGGAATGAATGTTCCTAAAACCGCTACGGAGACCCGCCCCCGTAATATTGCATTTAATTTCATTGTGAGGGCTGCTTAATGGCAAAGGCAACGTTAAACAAAAATATGATTGCCACTAAAGCTGGCGATATTACGGTGTATAACTTTGATGGTGATACCGGAGAATATTTATCAGCTACAGTCGAATATCTTGCTGTAGGGGTTGGGCTTCCCGCGCATTCCTGCACAGATGCCCCTCTGGATGAAAAGGATGGTTTTGCCATCTGCCGAATGGCTGATCGGACTGGATGGGAATATGTTGTAGACCACCGGGGTGAACTGGTTTTTGATACGCAAACCGGGCAACCAGTAAAAGTTACACGTCCGGGTGATTATCCTGACAATGTGACCACCATTGCACCAACAACACCGTATGACCAGTGGAACGGTAAAGAATGGGTAACGGATGAAAATGCGCTGCAGCGGGGGCTGGTACTGGAAGCTGACCAGAAAAAAGCCGCATTACTTGCCGAAGCGCAGAGCACCATCAGTTTGTGGCAGACGGAGCTGCAGCTCGGCATCATCAGCGATGAGGATAAAGTTAAACTGATAGCCTGGATGAAATACATTCAGGCGTTGCAGAAAGTGGATACGGCTACAGCCCCGGATATTAACTGGCCTGTACCTCCCGAAGATTAATTATGTCCCCGCGCCTGCGGGGATTTTTTTGCCCCTTCCATTGTGCCATTCCCCACACATAGTCCGGCGCGTGCGCCGCGCGCATATCAACCAGAACATAGGCACACCCCCTGTAAACCGGAGAGACTGCCTTATGGCTCAGGATTACCACCACGGGGTGCGCGTTGTTGAAATCAACGAGGGCACCCGATCCATTACCACGGTGAGCACCGCCATCGTGGGCATGGTCTGCACCGGCGATGATGCTGATGCGTCCATGTTTCCCCTCAATAAGCCGGTCCTGCTGACCGATGTGCTGACTGCCAGCGGTAAAGCAGGCGAGTCCGGCACGCTGGCCCGCTCGCTGGATGCTATTGCCGACCAGGCTAAACCCGTGACCGTCGTTGTACGCGTGGCGCAGGGCGAAACTGAAGCGGAAACCACCTCCAACATTATCGGCGGCGTGACCGCTGACGGTAAAAAAACGGGAATGAAAGCGCTGCTTTCGGCGCAGTCGCAGCTGGGCGTCAAGCCGCGCATTCTCGGCGTGCCGGGGCATGACACGCAGGCGGTTGCCACTGAGCTGCTGAGCGTAGCGCAGAGCCTGCGCGGGTTTGCCTATCTGTCCGCCTACGGCTGCAAAACGGTGGAAGAAGCGATTGCCTACCGTGACAATTTCAGTCAGCGCGAGGGGATGCTGATCTGGCCTGACTTCATCAACTTTGACACCGTGCTGAATGCAGATGCGACGGCTTACGCCTCCGCCCGCGCGCTCGGCCTGCGCGCCAAAATTGACGAACAGACAGGCTGGCACAAAACCCTGTCAAACGTGGGCGTGAACGGCGTCACCGGCATTTCCGCTGATGTGTTCTGGGATCTGCAGGACCCGGCAACCGATGCGGGGCTGCTCAACCAGAACGACGTCACGACGCTTATACGCAAAGACGGCTTCCGCTTCTGGGGGTCCCGCTGCCTCAGTGACGATCCGCTTTTTGCTTTTGAGAACTACACCCGCACGGCGCAGGTGCTGGCTGACACCATTGCAGAAGCGCACATGTGGGCGGTAGATGGCGTGCTTAACCCGTCGCTGGCCCGTGACATTATCGAAGGTATTCGCGCCAAGCTGCGCAGCCTGAAAACGCAGGGCTACATCATCGGCGCAGACTGCTGGCTGGATGAGTCAGTGAACGATAAAGACTCCCTGAAAGCCGGGAAGCTCACCATCGACTACGACTACACGCCGGTGCCGCCGCTTGAAAACCTGATGCTGCGCCAGCGCATCACCGATCAGTACCTGCTGGATTTCTCCAGCCAGGTCAGCGCGTAAGGGGACACCATGGCTTTACCACGTAAGTTAAAACACCTGAACCTGTTCAACGACGGGAACAACTGGCAGGGGATCGTTGAGTCTCTGACCCTGCCGAAATTCACCCGCAAGTTTGAGAAGTATCGCGGCGGCGGTATGCCGGGCGCGGTGGATGTGGACATGGGGCTGGATGACGGCGCACTGGACACGGAATTTTCAATCGGCGGCACCGAACTGCTGTTATTTAAGCAGATGGGCAAGGCCACGGTTGACGGAATCCAGCTGCGTTTCACCGGCTCCATTCAGCGTGACGATACCGGCGAAGTGCAGGCCGTTGAGCTGGTTGTGCGCGGGCGTCATAAAGAAGTGGATTCCGGCGAGTGGAAAACCGGCGAGAGCAGCACAACCAAAGTCAGCAGCACCAACAGCTACGCGAAGCTGACCATTAACGGTGAGGTGCTCTATGAGGTCGATCTGGTCAACATGGTAGAAATCGTTGATGGCGTGGACCTGATGGAAGAACACCGTAATGCACTCGGCCTCTGATTAACCTTAACGGCGCGGTCAGCCGCGCCAGTATTTCATTAACAGGAAACGAACATGAGCGACAAACTGACTGAAAAGACTGTGCAACTGGATACCCCGATCAAGCGCGGTAAAACTGAAATTACCGAAATTGTGCTGCGCAAGCCGCAGTCCGGCGCGCTGCGTGGTACCCGTCTGCAGGCGATCATGGATATGGACGTCGGCGCGATGATGACGATTATTCCCCGCATCTCTACGCCCGCGCTGACCGCTCAGGAAATGGCTGAAATGGACCCCGCCGATCTCACCGCGCTGTCGGTTGAGGTGGTCACTTTTTTGTTGAAGAAGTCGGTGCTTGCCGGTTTACCGACAGCCTGACGGTTGATGATCTGGTGGCAGATATTGCCACCATCTTTCACTGGTCGCCGTCCACCACTGACGTTATGCCGCTGACTGATGTGCTGGAGTGGCGGCATAAAGCGATTCAGAGAAGCGGGGCCAGCGATGAGTGACAACAACCTGCGCCTGCAGGTGATTCTTAATGCGGTTGACAAGCTCACCCGCCCATTCCGATCCGCGCAGGCCAGCTCAAAAGAGCTGGCTACTGCGCTTCAAACTACCCGGAACAGTTTGAAAGAACTGAATAAACAGGCCGGGCGTATTGATGAATTCCGTAAAACCCGATCACAGCTTGCAATCACTGCAACAAATCTCAGTGCTGCGCGCGAAGAAGCCGCAAAACTTGCCACGCAGTTTGCTGCAACAAATCGCCCAACTGCTGCTCAGGCTAGATTATTTAGTCAGGCAAAAAACCGTGTGCAGGAACTGCAGCAGACTTACAACGGCCTGTTGGGTTCGGTACAACGGCAGCGGCAAGCGCTGAAAGAATCCGGCATTGATACTAAACAGCTCAGTAGCGCCCAGCGGGAACTGCGTAAAAATGCCGACGAAACCCGGCAGGCGATGGAACGTCAGCAGAAATCCCTGAAACGCCTGGGCGAACAGCAAGCGAAAATGAATGCCGCACGTGAGCAATATTCACGCCGTCTTGAGGTGAGGGATCGCATTGCCGGAGCAGGGGCAACCACCACAGCAGCGGGGCTGGCAATGGGTGCGCCGGTCATGGCAGCGGTGAAAAGCTACTCCAGCATGGAAGATGCCATGAAAGGCGTGGCAAAGCAGGTAAACGGGTTGCGGGACGATAACGGCAACCGCACGAAACAGTTTTATGACATGCAGGATGCTATCAAGGCCGCCAGCGAACAGCTGCCGATGGAGAACGGCGCTATAGACTATGCCGCACTGGTTGAAGGTGGTGCGCGCATGGGCGTGACTAAACAGGACGATCCTTACGAAGACCAGAAGCGTGACCTGCTGGCCTTTGCATCCACGGCGGCAAAAGCGGCAACGGCGTTTGAGCTACCCGCCGATGAATTAGCTGAAAGTTTGGGAAAGGTGGCGCAACTTTATAAGGTGCCTACCCGTAATATCGAGCAGTTGGGCGATGCACTGAACTATTTAGATGATAACGCTATGTCAAAAGGCGCGGATATTATCGACGTGCTGCAGCGCATGGGGGGTGTGGCTGATCGATTGGACTATCGTAAAGCGGCTGCGCTTGGCTCTACGCTGCTTACTCTGGGGGCTGCCCCAGAAGTAGCCGCAACCGCAGCTAATGCGATGGTGCGTAAATTGTCTGCCGCAACAGTTCAGGGAAAAAGTTTTCAAGAAGGGGTGGGCATATTAAAGCTCGATCCTGAAAAGCTTGAAAAACAAATGACCAAGGACGCGATGGGGACTATTCAGAGTGTACTTGAGAAGGTCAATAGTCTACCGAAAGATAAACGATTAGGCGTGATGTCTTTAGTCTTTGGAAATGAATTTGGTGATGATGCGGCAAAACTTGCAAACAATCTTACAGAGCTGAAACGCCAGCTTAGCCTTACTGCAGGCGATGAAGCGAACGGCTCCATGCAGAAAGAATCTGATATCAACAAAGACTCTTTATCTGCACAGTGGTTGCTAGTCAAAACAGGGGCGCAGAATGCTTTCAGTAGCCTGGGCGAAACGCTGCGCCAGCCATTGATGGATATTATGGATTCCGTAAAAAGTGTCACTGGCGCATTACGTGGCTGGATAGAGGCCAACCCGCAGCTGGCAGGCACGTTGATGAAAGTTGCTGCAGCGACTGCCGCGATCACCGTTGCGCTCGGTATGCTTGTAGTGGCGGTGGCTGCAGTGCTGGGGCCGATAGCGGTGATCCGGTTTGGCCTGTCTGTCTTGGGTGTAAAAACTTTACCTTCTGTTACTGCCGCAGTTACCCGAACTGGAAGTGCGTTGTCATGGCTGGCAGGTGCTCCACTTTCCCTGTTGCGTCGTGGTATGGCCTCATCCGGCGGCAGTGCCGGGCTGCTGAGCGCTCCCCTTAATTCCTTGCGCCGTTCTGCCGGGCTGGCTGGCAATGCACTGAAAGCTGTAGCAGGTGCGCCGCTTGTAATGCTACGCGCGGGAATGTCAGGCATTCGTAATGTTATTGGTATGGTGATGAATCCGCTGGCGGCGCTGCGGGGTGGGTTATCTGCTGCCGGTGGCGTGCTGCGTTTTCTGGTATCCGGCCCACTGGCATTACTTCGTGTCGCGCTATATGGCATTTTCGGTCTGCTGGGTGCGTTACTTAGTCCGATAGGGCTGGTTGTGGCTGCGCTGGCTGGCGTGGCGCTGGTTGTCTGGAAATACTGGCAGCCGATCAGCGCATTTTTGGGTGGTGTGGTGGAGGGATTCAAAGCCGCTGCTGCACCGATCAGTGCTGCCTTTGAGCCATTGCGGCCTGTTTTTCAGTGGATTGGCGACAAGGTGCAGGCTTTGTGGGGGTGGTTCACTGATTTGCTTACGCCGGTTAAATCCACTTCCGAAGAACTGAACAGCGCAGCTGCAATGGGCCGCAGGTTTGGTGAGGCACTGGCGGAAGGTCTGAATATGGTGATGCACCCGCTTGAGTCTCTCAAGTCAGGCGTGTCGTGGTTGCTGGAAAAACTCGGCATCGTCAGTAAGGAAGCGGCAAAAGCAAAACTACCTGAACAGGTTACACGACAGCAGCCTGCTACGGTGAACAGTGACGGTAAGGTGGTGTTGCCACCTGGCGGATTTCCGTCGATGGGGTTTGCAGGCATGTATGACAGCGGTGGCACAATCCCGCGAGGTCAGTTTGGCATCGTTGGGGAGAACGGCCCCGAAATAGTGAACGGTCCCGCAAATGTCACCGGTCGAAAACGCACTGCTGAGCTGGCAAGGATGGCGGCAACGCTCAATCCTTCACAAGCGGAACCAGCCAGCGCTAAACGGCGTCCTGAAAGCAGGATTATTTTGCCGCCTGATAGCGTGAATGGCCCAGCAAACCTTCCTGTAAACAATCGTGCTACTGAACTGACGAAACTGGCGGCAAAGGTAAGCCCCTCTCACGATGTAACATCCAGCCGGGAGCAACGGGCTGAAAGCCGGTTAATGTTGCTGTCTGAAATCGCTAACGCCCCGGTAAAAGTTCCGAGTAGAGATCGCTCTGTTGAGCTTGCTGGTATCGCTGCAGCCGTCATGCCGACACAGGCCGTTACGGAAATCACGGCGAAAAGGGCTGATCCGGAGACTTTAAGTCAGAAGGTTCTGGCTTCCGTCATAGCTGGCGTAATGGGCGTAGCGGCAGCACCTGCGGAGGCTGCTCCACTGCATCCGTACAGCCTACCGGCAATGGCATACAAACAAAGTCAACCTGCGAAATCTGCCAGCGTACCGCCAGTGATCCGTTATGAGATTAACGCGCCGATTCATATCACTGCCCAGCCTGGGCAGAGTGCGCAGGATATTGCCCGCGAAGTCGCGCGGCAGCTTGACGAGCGCGAGCGCAAAGCCAGGGCTAAAGCGCGGAGTAATTTCAGTGATCAAGGGGGATATGAATCATGATGATGGTGCTGGGGTTATATGTCTTCATGCTGCGTACAGTGCCATATCAGGAGCTGCAGTATCAGCGAAGCTGGCGACACGCCGCCAACAGTCGGGTGAACCGGCGACCATCAACGCAGTTTCTTGGCCCGGATAATGACCCGCTGACGTTATCTGGCGTACTGCTGCCGGAAGTCACCGGGGGCAGGCTGTCATTGCTCGCGCTGGAGCAAATGGCAGAGCTGGGCAAAGCATGGCCTCTGATTGAGGGAAGCGGGACCATTTACGGCATGTTTGTGATCGAGAGTCTGAGTCAGACAAAAACAGAGTTTTTTGAAAGCGGAATGCCTCGCCGTATTGAGTTTACGCTGACCCTGAAAAGGGTTGATGAGTCGCTGTCTGATATGTTCGGCAGTCTCAGCGATCAGCTCAGTAACCTGCAGGACTCTGCAACATCTGCGATAGGTAATATTAAAAATACGGTTGGAGGGTTGCTGCAGTGAATTTTAGCTCTGATCTTTTTGACCTGAACAGCAAAAGCCCGGCTTTCAGTATCACCATTGAAGGTAAGGACGTGACTACCGCGCTGGATGCGCGCTTGATGAGTCTGACGCTGACTGATAACCGGGGTTTTGAGGCTGACCAGCTTGATCTGGAGCTGGACGACGCCGACGGGCAGATCGTTCTGCCGCGACGTGGTGCCGTTATTCAGCTGGCGCTGGGATGGAAGGGCCAGCCACTTTTCCCAAAAGGGGCATTCACGGTGGATGAGATTGAGCATAGCGGTGCCCCTGACCGCCTGACCATTCGCGCACGTAGTGCTGATTTTCGTGAAACCCTCAATACCCGGCGCGAAAAGTCATGGCACCAGACAACCGTTGGCGATGTGGTAAAGGAAATCGCAGCACGGCATGACCTCAAAATGGCGTTGGGTAAAGACCTGACGGATAAGGCGCTGGATCACATGGACCAGACCAATGAAAGCGATGCCAGTTTCCTGATGAAGCTGGCGCGCCAGTATGGGGCGATTGCTTCCGTTAAGGATGGAAACCTGCTGTTTATCAGGCAGGGGCAGGGAAGAACAGCGAGCGGTAAGCCGTTGCCGGTTATCACCATTGAACGTAAAGCCGGTGACGGTCATCGTTTTACCCTGGCTGATCGTGGTGCTTATACCGGTGTAATTGCCAGTTGGCTGCATACTCGCGAACCCAAGAAAAAAGAAACAACCAAGGTTAAGCGCCGCCGGAAGAAAACCACCGCGCCCAAAGAGCCGGAAGCAAAACAGGGTGATTATCTGGTGGGAACGGATGAAAACGTGCTGGTTCTTAATCGTACTTACGCAAACCGCAGCAATGCTGAGCGTGCGGCAAAAATGCAATGGGAGCGCCTGCAGCGTGGTGTTGCGTCTTTCTCCCTGCAGCTCGCTGAGGGCCGGGCAGATCTCTACACCGAAATGCCGGTAAAGGTGAGCGGCTTTAAGCAGCCTATCGACGATGCCGAATGGACCATTACAACTTTGACGCATACGGTCAGCCCGGATAATGGTTTTACTACCAGTCTGGAGCTTGAAGTAAAAATTGATGATTTAGAAATGGAATGATTTTGTTCACAAAATGGATGTGTAGTGTATCATTATGTGATTGCGAGGAATCGGTGGGGAGAGACGGATATGATGAATTGTCCGAAATGCGGACATGCTGCACATACTCGTAGTAGCTTTCGGGTGTCTGATAACACAAAAGAACGCTACTGCCAGTGCCAAAATATTAATTGTGGCACCACTTTTGTTACCCATGAAACCGTCGTGCGCTACATTGTTACCCCTGGACTTGTCGATCATGCTCCGCCACACCCATTAAATAGTGGTCAGGGACACATGAATTTCTAACAAATTAACCCGCTTAGGCGGGTTTTTTATAGAGGACGCCATGAAAGAGATAATGAGTCAAATTGAACTCGGCGGCATTTTGGGTAAAACTTTTGGTAAAGTACATCACCGATTAATAAGCACCACTCACGAAGCTACGCGGGCCTTAGCTGCGACAATTCACGGTTTTGAAAAATTCATGATATCCAGCCAGCGGCGTGGGCTTACCTACGCGGTTTTCAAAGGCAAAAAAAATATTGGAATCGATGATTTAGGATTTCCGGTTAGCGGAGAAGTCATCCGGGTCGTACCGGTTGTCATGGGCAGTAAGCGTGGTGGTATCCTTCAAACAATTCTTGGCGCTGTTTTGGTTGTCGTTGGTGTAATTACATATGCGTACGGCGGTGCAGCTCTTGTTGCTGGTGGTGTGGGAATGATGGCCGGAGGGATAGTCCAGATGCTCTCACCACAGCCAGCGGGATTATCCAGTAAACAGGACGCCGATAACAAAGCATCTTACGCTTTTGGCAGCGTCACGAATACGGCAGCACAGGGATATCCAGTTCCATTGGGCTATGGAAAGCGTCGTATCGGCGGTGCAATTATTTCGGCGGGTATCTACGTTGAAGACCAGCAATAAAAACACCTCAATTTAATAACCGCCGCCTGGCGGTTTTTTTATGGGCGAAATATGGCAAATAAGAAAATTCAGGGGCAAAAGGGCGGCTCCTCATCTTCCCGTACGCCGACAGAACAGCCCGACGATCTCCAGTCAGTCGCAAAAGCGAAAATCCTGCTGGCGCTGGGTGAGGGCGAATTTTCTGGCGGCCTCACCGGGCAGTCTATTTTTCTGGATGGTACGCCGCTGCTTAATGCTGACGGTTCGT
>OIEQ01000860.1_pt1 | contig 13064 bp, 10 predicted proteins | sample 1581841 | NCBI WGS metagenome assembly OIEQ01 (sample SAMN03281020, study PRJEB24777) | human gut metagenome | isolation source: fecal sample PR170 from 1 month old male Malay infant, vaginal delivered... | place: Singapore | collected 2005-12-29
GAGTTCGGCCTGCTGCCCTCACCCCGCCCCTCTCCCACAGGGAGAGGGAGAAGGGTATCTACCCTTCCGGCTTAAACTGCGGATTCGCCAGCATAAAACCGCCGTCAACGATAAACGACTGCCCGGTGGTGTAGCTGGCGTCACTGTCACACAGCCACGCCACCAGGCTGGCAATTTCTTTGGTGTGGCCGGGGCGCGCCAGCGGAATTGACGGCATAGATCCCTCTTTCACTTCACTGTCGTCCATATCGTTCATCGGCGTGGCAATCGCACCGGGGGCGACGGCGTTCACCAGGATCTTATGCTGCACCAGTTCCAGCGCCATTGATTTGGTTAACCCGCCCAGAGCGTGCTTTGCGGCGGTGTAGGCGCTGGCATCCGGCAGCGGAGTATGTTCATGAACCGAGGTGATGTTCACGATCCGCCCCCCTTCCCCCTGCTTCACCATCTGACGCGCCGCGATTTGCGAGCAGAGAAACGCGCCGTCCACGTCAACGGTGAAAATGTTTCGCCAGTCATCAAATGACAGTTCCAGAAAAGGCGCTTTGTTCATCGCCCCGGCATTGTTAACCAGCACGTCCAGCCGCCCGAAACGCGTAATCAGGGTTTCAATGGACTTTGCGCCTTCCGGTAAATGGCTTAAGTTGAGTTGAATGGCCTCGGCACGCTGCCCGCGCGCTTCAATTTCACGGCAGGTTGCCAGCGCCCCTTCCTCATCTGAGTGCCAGGTCACCCCGATATCAAACCCGCGCTCGGCCAGCATCAGGGCCGTCGTTTTGCCAATTCCTGAATCCGATGCGGTAACAATTGCGACTCGCGTCATACTCACCTCCTGAAAATCTGCAAAGAGGTAAGTATAGATAATGCGCAATGTTAGCCGTGATGATATCCGCCACCCAGCGCGGAGGTGAGCTGGAGCGTGCCATCCACGTACTGACCTTTCAGCATCAACCCGGCAATACGCTCTTTGAGCGCCGGAATTTTTGCTTCACTCACCCGGGAGCCGGCAATGATCCCCGCCCTGAAGCGCGCCTGCGCCAGCGCGACGACGCGCGCCGCATCTTTTTCGATCTGCTGCTGGTGCTGATTTTTGGCGGTCAGCGTTTCCACTTCGCTGGCCGTCCGGGCGACCTGGTTTACGGCATCTACCACGGCCTTGTTGTAGTTCGCCACGGAGAGGTTGTTTTGCGCCTGGGCGATATCCAGGTTCGCATTCAACCGACCGCTGTCAAAAATTGGCAGCGTCAGCCCCGCGGTTACGCCCATTTGCTGCGCAGATGAGCGGAACAGGTCGCTCAGGTGCAATGCATCCTGCTGCAAGAACGCCATCAAATTGATGTCAGGGTAGAACGCGGCTCTGGCGGCATCGACTTCGCTCATGGATGCTTCGATATACCAGTGCGCCTCCTGCAAATCCGGGCGCCGAGCCAGCAGTTCATAACCGAGCGTTGATGGCAGCGATGCCTCTGCGTCAGGTAAGGCATGCCGTGCGAGCGTGACTGAAGGGGTATTGGTCAACGCATTCAGACGCGCCTCAATGGCCTTCATTTTGCCGTGCACGTCAGCGAGCTGTTCATCGGTTTTGCTGGCACTGATATCCGTTTCAACCCCTTCCACCGAGGAGGTAATGCCGTGCTGATAAAGCTCCCGATCGGCACCGATGATATTTTCCTGCTCCCGTTTGATCTGCGCGAGCACGTCACCCACCGCGGCCTCGGTCTGCCAGTCCCAGTACAGCCGCGCGACGCTGCTGGCGAGCAGCTGGCGGGTCTGCTCCAGCTCCGCTTTTTGCGCATTCACCTTACCGATGCGGGCCTCAATTTGGGCGCGGTTTTTACCCCATAAATCCAGATCCCAACCCGCCGTCAGACCAAAGGTGCCGTTGGTATACCAGGGGCCGGTGGTCCCCGCTGCCGGGTCGGTCAGTGCAAATGGCCCCATCAACCCCTCTGCCGACATCTTTTGCCGTTCCACATCTGCGGAAAAATCCAGTTGTGGACCCTCAGCAGCGACAGCGGCTTTCGCCTGTGCTTCCGCCAGGGTGATACGCTGACGGGCAATTTGCATATCCGGCGCATCCGCCAGCGCTTTGTCGATCAGCGCGTTGAGCTGGGAGTCGTTAAAGTCTTTCCACCATTCGCTTTTTGGCCAGTCGGCATGACGCAGTTGGGTATTTACAGTTGCGGCGGCGGCTTGCGTTTTTACTGGAGACACCGTGGCATGTTCCGGCGCGCAGGCGGCCAGCATAAAAACAAGAGGAGCACTCAGAGATAAAGTAAGAGAACGTTTCATTACGCCATGAACTCAAAAAAATAAAGGCGCAACTTACGCTTACTGACGTTCCGTTTTTTAGTAACGCGTGGCAATCCGCATATTGTTATACATTTTCATATCCGGAAATTTATTCCCCAAGACAATGAGTTAATTTCATGTATTCATGCTAATTATGAATTGACTGCTACACTTACTTCGACAGACATACGCAGGAGAGGCGAATGAAAATATTATTGTGGGTTATTTTGATTATATTTCTGATAGGGCTGCTGGTGGTAACCGGCGTATTCAAGATGATTTTCTGATTCCGTTGCCCGGCTCCGCGCCGGGCAAACTCTTCACACTTCGCTCAGGACTTCGACTGGATCACCCGGGCAATATCCGCAGACGTCTGTAGGGTACGGATCTCCTGAAATAATCCCAGCGCGTCGTCGTACTCCTTACGCAAATAACTCAGCCACTGTTTAATGCGCGCGACGTGATACAAGCCGGTATCGCCCTGCTTTTCCAGCCGCGTGTATTTTTGCAGTAGTTTCACCACATCCGCCCACGGCATCCGCGGCTCATTATATTTCACCACCCGGCTGAGGTTCGGCACGTTCAGCGCACCGCGGCCAATCATCACGGCATTACAGCCGGTCTCTTTGAGGCAGGCCTGCGCGCTCTCGTAATCCCAGATTTCGCCGTTGGCAATCACCGGAATCGTAAGCCGTTTGCGGATCTCGCCAATCGCCTGCCAGTTAATGCGCTCGGCTTTATAACCATCCTCTTTGGTTCGCCCGTGCACCACCAGCTCGGTGGCGCCCGCCTGCTGCACCGCGTCAGCAATTTCAAACTGCTTATCGCCGCTGTCCCATCCCAGACGGACTTTGACCGTCACCGGCAGATGCGATGGCACTGCCTCACGCATGGCCTTTGCGCCGCGATAAATCAGCTCCGGATCTTTAAGTAGCGTCGCCCCCCCGCCGCTGCCGTTGACCAGCTTTGACGGACAGCCGCAGTTAAGATCGACGCCGTACGAACCAAGCGCTACCGCGCGGGCGGCGTTTTCAGCCAGCCACTCAGGATACTGGCCGAGCAGCTGGACGCGCACCAGCGTGCCGGACGGCGTGCGGCTCTGACGATGCAGTTCCGGACAGAGACGATAAAATGATTTTTCTGGCAGCAACATATCGACCACGCGCAGAAACTCCGTCACGCAGAGATCGTAATCGTTCACCTCGGTAAGCAGCTCGCGCACGAGAGAGTCGAGCACGCCTTCCATCGGGGCCAGTAAAACACGCATTCTGAGTACCTGTGAAAAAAGACGCGCTATAGTAGCTGCTCTCTATGTATGTTGAAAGCCCGGCGTTCCATTCCGGAATGTCTGGTATGCCCAAAATTCATGATGTGATCCGTGGCACATTTTCAGGTTTAATTGTATGATGAATACGTCTCAGCAAGGACTTTCACCATGAGCAAATCACTGAATACTATCTGGCAATACCTTCGCGCCTTCGTCCTCATTTATGCCTGCCTGTACGCCGGCATTTTTATCGCTTCGCTGCTGCCGATTACGATACCCGGCAGCATTATCGGCATGCTGATCCTGTTTGTACTGCTGGCATTACAGGTGCTGCCCGCAAAATGGGTCAACCCAGGGTGCTTCGTTCTCATTCGCTACATGGCCCTGCTTTTTGTGCCTATCGGCGTTGGGGTTATGCAGTATTACGATGTGCTTAAAGCGCAGTTCGGCCCGATTGTGGTCTCCTGCGCCATCAGTACGCTGGTGGTTTTCCTGGTCGTCAGCTGGAGTTCACACATTGTGCATGGCGAACGTAAGGTCGTCGGGGAGAAAACAAAAAAATGATGGCGAATATCTGGTGGTCCCTGCCGTTAACCCTGGTGGTGTTCTTTGCTGCGCGTAAGCTTGCGGTGCGTTTCAAAATGCCGTTGCTCAACCCGCTGCTGGTCGCCATGGTGGTGATTATTCCTTTTCTGCTGCTCACCGGCATTTCTTATGAGCGTTACTTCGCCGGGAGCAAGATCCTTAACGATTTGTTGCAGCCTGCCGTGGTGGCGCTGGCGTTTCCTTTATATGAGCAACTGCATCAGATCCGCGCGCGCTGGAAATCCATCATAACCATCTGCTTCGTGGGGAGCCTTGTTGCGATGATCACCGGCACCTCGGTGGCCTTAATGATGGGCGCATCGCCGCAGATCGCCGCCTCTATCCTGCCTAAATCCGTCACCACGCCGATTGCCATGGCCGTGGGCGGCAGCATCGGGGGCATTCCGGCCATCAGCGCCGTGTGCGTGATTTTCGTCGGTATCCTGGGCGCGGTGTTTGGTCATACGCTGCTGAATATCATGAAAATTCGTACCAAAGCGGCACGCGGTCTGGCGATGGGTACCGCCTCGCACGCGCTGGGCACCGCACGCTGCGCGGAACTGGATTATCAGGAAGGGGCATTCAGCTCGCTGGCGCTGGTGATCTGCGGGATTATCACTTCCCTGGTCGCGCCGTTTATCTTCCCGATTATTCTGGCAGCAATGGGCTAAAATTTGCGATGCGTCGCGCAAATTTCATTTTCATTTCATCAGTTGCACACATAATGAGATTTGGATCACATATAAAGGCCGTACGGCTCCGTACACTACCGATCCATTAACCTTGATGAGGCAACGTCATGCATCCACGTTTTCAAGCTGCTTTCTCTCAGCTTGCAGAGAATTTGCAATCAGCCCTGGCTCCGGTTCTGGCGGATGCGCATTTCCCCGCCCTGCTGACGGCAGATCAGGTCACGACGCTTAAACAGGCAACGGGGCTGGACGAAGACACGCTGGCTTTCGCCCTCCTGCCCCTGGCGGCTGCCTGCGCCCGCGCTGACCTTTCCCATTTTAACGTAGGCGCAATTGCGCGCGGTGTGAGCGGGACCTGGTACTTCGGCGGAAACATGGAGTTTCTCGGTGCGACCATGCAGCAAACCGTCCACGCGGAGCAGAGCGCCATCAGTCACGCCTGGCTACGCGGCGAAAAAGCCCTGCGCGCCATCACCGTCAACTATACCCCTTGCGGCCACTGCCGCCAGTTTATGAATGAGCTGAACAGCGGTCTTGAACTGCTTATCAACCTGCCGGGACGCGCACCGCATACGCTGCGTGATTACCTGCCGGATGCTTTCGGCCCGAAAGATCTTGAGATCAAAACCCTGCTGATGGACGAGCAGGACCACGGTTATGCGCTCTCAGGGGATGAGCTGAGCGAAGCGGCCATTGCCGCCGCCAATAAAAGCCACACTCCATACAGCAAATCTCCAAGCGGCGTCGCCCTTCAGTGCCGCGACGGCCGCATCTTCACCGGCAGTTACGCAGAGAACGCCGCGTTTAACCCGACGCTGCCTCCGCTTCAGGGCGCCCTGAACCTGCTTAGCCTGAACGGGTATGACTACCCGGATATTCAGCGCGCAATCCTGGCTGAAAAGGCCGATGCGCCGCTGATCCAGTGGGACGCGACCGTAGCCACGCTGAAAGCGCTGGGCTGTTCAACCATTGACCGCGTGCTGCTGGCATAATCTGTTCGGCGGGCAGAGTTGCCCGCCAGTCTGACGAAAAACCCCTCAGTTGAATCGCTGTTTCTTGCGCTAACCAGGCGGGTACAGTAGCCTGAGGGAAATTTCATCATCGGTACGAGCCATCTGCATGTTAAAGCGCGTGTTTTACAGCCTGTCTGTCCTGGTCGGCATACTGCTGTTGACCGTGCTGGGTCTCGACCGCTGGATGAGCTGGAAAACAGCCCCCTACATTTTTGATGACCTACAGGACCTCCCCTACCGTCAGGTTGGCGTGGTGCTTGGCACCGCCAAGTATTACCGCACCGGCGTCATAAATCAGTATTACCGGTATCGTATTCAGGGCGCGCTGAACGCCTATAACAGCGGCAAGGTGAACTATCTGCTGTTGAGCGGCGATAACGCGCTGCAAAGCTATAACGAGCCGGTGACGATGCGCAAAGATCTGATTGCCGCAGGCGTCGACCCGGCCGATATCGTGCTCGACTACGCCGGATTCCGCACGCTTGATTCCATCGTGCGTACCCGCAAGGTGTTCGACACCAATGATTTCATCATCATTACCCAGCGTTTCCACTGCGAGCGGGCGCTGTTTATCGCCCTGCATATGGGCATTCAGGCGCAGTGTTATGCGGTGCCATCGCCAAAAGATATGCTGAGCGTGCGCGTGCGTGAGTTTGGCGCCCGTTTCGGCGCGCTGGCTGACCTGTACCTGTTCAAACGTCAACCGCGCTTTTTAGGCCCGCTGGTGCCGATCCCAACGATGCACGAAGTGCCGGAGGATGCGCAGGGTTATCCGGCGGTGACGCCGGAGCAGCTGCTGGAAATGCAGAAGAAGTAATAACTGATGTCGGGTGGCGGCTTCGCCTTAACCGACTTACGATCGCGATTTTGTAGGCCCGGTAAGCGTCGCGCCACCGGGCAAAAAAAGGCCCGCTACGTGAGCGGGCCTTTTCATTCTGAAGAACTTACTTCTTACGCGCGTACTTCAGTGAATCCAGGGCAACCGCGAAGATGATGATCGCACCCTTGATAATGTACTGCCAGTACGGGTTCACACCGATGTAGGTCAGGCCGTAGTTGATAACGGTGAAGATGATCACACCAGTCACCACGCCCAGCACGGTACCCACGCCGCCGCTGAAGGAGACGCCGCCAACCACGCAGGCCGCAATCGCATCCAGTTCGTACATAAAGCCGAGGTTGTTGGTTGCAGAGCCGATACGGCCTGCTTCCAGCATCCCGCCGAAGGCGTAGAAGACCCCGGACAGGGCATAAATCATCAGCAGGTTCAGAGCCACGTTGACCCCGGAGACCTTCGCCGCTTCCGGGTTACCGCCGATAGCAAAGATGTTTTTACCGAAGCGGGTTTTGTTCCACAGGATCCAGACGAATGCCACCGCAATCAGCGCATAGAAGGTGATATAGGAGAGACGGAAGCTGCCGAGCGCAACAAACCCCTGCGTGAAGGTCGAGAAGCCGCTGTCGAAGCCAGAGATTGGAGACGCGCCGACGAAATCGTAGTACAGGGAGTTGATACCATAAACGATGATCATCGTGCCAAGCGTAGTGATGAATGGCGTCACGTTCAGGTAAGCAATGATGATGCCGTTAATCAGGCCAATTACCGCGCCGATGGCACACACGATCAGGATCACCACGAAAATCGGCATGGTCGCCATCTCCGGGAATACCTTGTTGGCGTTTTCCATCGACTGCAACAGGGTCGCCGCAATGACCGCCGCCAGACCCACCTGGCGCCCTGCCGAAAGGTCAGTCCCCTGGGTAACGATAAGTCCCGCCACGCCAAGCGCGATAATAATACGTACGGAAGACTGGGTCAGAATGTTACTCAAGTTCAGCAGACTTAAGAACGTAGGGTCCTGGAAAATAATAATCGCCAGCAAGACTAAAAGAACAACGTAAATACCGCCTTCTTTCAGATAAGTGAGAAAACTTTTTTTATTTAACGCACTCATGAGGAGCCCCTGATCTTAAAGGTGCAAAGACGCTAAACGCAAGATTTCGTTTTGCGTTGTCGTTTTCGTGTCAACAATACCGGCAACGAGACCATTGCTCATAACCAGAATACGGTCTGTGATCCCTAACAATTCCGGCATTTCGGAAGAAATAATAATGATCCCTTTATCTTTTTTCGCCAGCTCTGCGATAAGCTGATAAATCTCGAATTTTGCACCCACGTCGATACCGCGCGTAGGTTCATCCAGCATCAGAATTTCAGGCTGGGTTAATAGCCAGCGACCAATAATGACTTTCTGCTGGTTTCCTCCCGAAAGTGAGCCAATTTGCGTGCGGTGGCCCGGCGTTTTCACGCGCATGGAGTCAATCACCCACTGGGTATCGCTCTTCATGCGGGAATTATCCAGCAGCCCGACCTTGTTTTTGTAATTGCGAATATTAGAAATTAACGAGTTAAAGTTAATATCCAGATAAGCGTAAATACCGGTGGAACGACGCTCTTCCGTCACCAGCGCAAAGCCATTATTAATGGCTTCGTTGGCGTTGTGGTTGTTGATCTTCTTACCGTGCAGCGTAATGGTGCCTTCGGCTTTCTCACGGATACCAAACAGGGTTTCCACGATATCGGTGCGCTTAGCGCCCACCAGCCCTGCGATGCCAAGGATCTCCCCCTTGTGCAGATCGAAAGAGACATCGCGGATAGACGGCTGACGCAGCGAGGTCAGGTTACGCACCTCCAGAATCACTTCGCCTGGCTTGTTTTCTTTATCCGGGAAGCGCTGGTTCAGAGAACGGCCAACCATCATGGCGATGATCTTGTCCATGTCCAGCCCTTCCAGCGGCTGGGTGGCAATCCACTGACCGTCGCGCAGGATGGTGATTTCATCGCACAGCTGGAAGATCTCTTCCATTTTATGTGAGATATAGACAATGCCACAGCCGCGATCTTTCAGCTTACGAATAATGGTAAAAAGGTGGTTAACCTCTTTTTCCGTTAATGACGATGTCGGTTCATCCATGATCACAATTTTCGCATCATAGGAGAACGCTTTGGCAATTTCGATCATCTGCATCTGGGAAACGGATAATGTCCCGACGCGGGCGCGCGGGTCGATATCAATATCCAGCTCATCAAAAATGGCTTTGGTGTCGCGATACATTTTATCCTGATCGACAAAGACACCTTTGGTTGGATAACGACCCAACCACATATTATCCATAACTGAACGTTGCAGGACCAGGTTTAATTCCTGGTGTACCATCGAGATACCGTTCTCCAGCGCTTCTTTCGCTGAATGGAAGTCGATCTCTTTTCCCTGAAAAAGAATGCTGCCAGAATCTTTTTGATAGATCCCAAAAAGGCATTTTAATAATGTTGATTTACCCGCACCGTTTTCACCCATTAATGCATGAATAGAGTGAGGACGAACTTTTAAATTAACATTATCGAGCGCCTTAACACCGGGGAATGACTTATTGACACCGGTCATTTCCAACAAGTATTCACCGGACGACTGAGTAGTTGTGCTGACCATAATTATACCTTGTTGGCCTCGCATATCGCGTTATAAAAGGGCGCAACGAATTGCGCCCAGTGAAGACAATGCAGATAACTTATTTACCGATAAACTCAGCCAGGTTGGACTGGTCTACGCCCACGTAAGGAACGCGAACGATTTTGTTGTCAACTTTCCAGTTAGTCCCGTCAGCGGCACCTTTACCATCGGCCAGGTTTTTCGCCAGATCGAAGGTGGCTTTCGCCTGGTTGTTGGCATCGTTCAGTACGGTACCGGCCATAGCGCCAGATTTCACCAGCGCCAGCGCTTCTGGCAGGGCATCCACACCGAATACAGGAATCGCGGATTTGTTGTGTGCTTTCAGCGCTTCTACCGCACCCATTGCCATCGCATCGTTGTTGGCAATGACCACTTCAATTTTGTTGGCGTTAGGGCCGGACAGCCACGCGTCCATCTTATCTTTCGCCTGAGCGGTATCCCACATTGCGGTGTCTAACGCCAGCTGCTGGGTTTTAAGGCCCTTGTCGTTCAGCTCTTTAATAACGTAGGTGGTACGTGCTTCAGCATCTGGATGGCCCGGTTCGCCTTTCAGCAGAACGAACTGAATCTGACCATCTTTGTTCAGATCCCAGTTTGGGTTCGCCGCCCAGTGTTTCGCAATCAGATCGCCCTGGATAATCCCGGACTCTTTGGAGTCGGTACCCACGTAATACGCTTTGTCGTAGCTGTCCAGCGCTTTACGGGAAGGTTCTTTGTTGAAGAAGACAATTGGCACGTTCTGGCCGCGCGCTTTCTCGATCACCGTGCCTGCCGCAGCCGGGTCAACCAGGTTAATAGCCAGCGCTTTCACGCCTTTTGCCAGAAGAACGTCAATCTGATCGTTCTGTTTGGACTGGTCATTCTGGGAGTCATTCATCAGCAGTTGCACGTCTGGCGCTGATTTAGCATCTTTTTCAATTGCTTTACGCACAACGGACATGAAGTTATCGTCGTATTTATAGATAGTCACGCCAATACGGGTATCCGCTGCGTGTGCTGCTGCGCCAAAAAGCATGCTTGCCATGACAGCAGACAGAGTCAACACCTTCTTATTCATGGTATCTCCGGTTTTTTTTATGCAGGGTAGTTCTTGTGAAAAACGGTCGGCGGGCAGATGTTAATAAAACGTTACTGATCGCCGAAGTTCACTTATAAAATGTCCAGCTTCCGTGTTCGGTAACGCTCCAGAAACGCGTTTTATTCGTTGTTTGAGGCATTGTGATAACGGTAAAAGTGAATAATCACCGTTACATTGTGTTTCAGCCCCTAAAACGCTGACATCATAGACAGCGGCTTGTTAAGATACTGTGAATTTACTCACAGATTGAAAACGGTTACATCACGTGATGTTATCAGTTAGTGATCGGAGCCACAGTTTGCCGGATAGCGACCGAATGGCGGCGTACTAAAGTCGGCATAAAACAATGCGTTGCGTCCGGATCTAACAGCCCAGCCGCCCCCTGTAACGCCAGCTCTGTCGCCAGTTTCGCCATCGACGCAATGGGATAACGTACCGTTGTCAGCTGCGGATCGGTGTAACGGGCAATGGGGATATCATCAAAACCGATCAGCGATAAATGCTGCGGTACCGCAATGCCATTATCTTTCAGCGCGGTAAGCGCACCTGCCGCCATGCTGTCGTTATAGGCAAACACGGCCGTCAGCTGAAGATTACGCCCCAGCAGTTCAACCATTGCCGCTTCACCGCCCTGCATGTCCGGCGAACCGGTACCTACCCAGCTCTCCAGCGGCGCAATGCCCTGCTCTTTCAGGGCGTTTTGCCAGCCCTCGCGGCGCATCATGTCGTCTTCAATACCGTGGCTGGAAGCCAGATAACCTATGCGCTGATGGCCGTTGCTGATGAGCATCCGCGTCGCCATCATCGCGCCGCTGATGTTATCCAGACCGACGCAGCGATGCGCGTAGCCGGGGACGATACGGTTGATCAGCACCATGCCGGGGATCTGCTCCATAAACCCGGCCAGCTCTTCATCGCTCAGGGCTTTTGAGTGCACAATCAGGGCGTTACAGCGCTGGCGGATCAGTACCTCAATGGCATAACGCTCTTTTTCAGCCTCGTGATAGCTGTTGCCAATCAGCACATATTTCTGGTGCTGCTGGGCAACCACATCCACCGCTTTGACCAGCGCGCCGAAGAAGGCGTCCGACACGTCCATCACCACTACGCCAATGGTATCGCTGACCTGCGTCGCCAGCGCCTGGGCATTGGCGTTTGGCCGGTACCCCAGCTGGGTCACGGCTTTCATTACGGTTTCACGCGTTTCAGGGCTGACCAGCGCACTGTTGTTCAGCACACGGGAGACAGTAGCAACAGAAACACCCGCCTGGCGGGCGACGTCACGAATGGTGATCATATTCACCACCCTTTAAAGGATTGCAGCAACTCACAGACACCCCCTGTGTTTAGCAAGGTGGCTATTCTGGCAGCGAGATAGAGGAGACTACGTGAAGAAGCTCACACAGATGAAAACGCTTACATCCGTTTTGTTAATGATTGTGATCCAGATCGTTATCTGGATGTATTACGCAATGACACGCCCGAAGCACGAGCGGTTAACTGTCGCCATGCCCATTCCAGCGGGCCCTGACGGAAAAAACGCAGCCAGACAACTGAAAACACCACGTTAACAATCCAGACCGGAATAACAAACGCCAGCAGCGTCAGGCGATCGAATTTCATAAACAGGCCGAATCGGTAGAAAAGCGTGGTGCATATCAGCGTTTGCAGGATGTAATTGCTTAACGCCATCCGCCCGACGCAGGCCACCGCACTGACGATCCACAGGCGAGAAAGCTGGGGCCAGAAGCCATAGATCAGCGCCGCATAGCCAATGGTCTGGAACGGCGCGCTCAGTTCGCGCGGCACCTGCAACAGGAACGCACACCAACGGTAATCCCATTGTAGATGCCACTGCATCATCACCGCCGGGAGGTTGATGATCACGCCGAGCAGCACCAGCCCTGCACCCGTACGACGATAGTGTCGCAGGCTAAATTCCCCTTTCAGCCAGCCGGTGCGCATCAGGGCTGCACCCATCAGCATCATCCCCGCCAGCTGCCAGCCGTATTGCGCGCCCAGCGCCAGCAGGTTATCGCCGAGCATATCGGCCCGGTTGCCGATCGCTTCCATGCCGCCTTTCAGCTTCCAGAACTGCTCATATTGCAGGTTGGCCGCATCCGGGATCCATGAACGACTGGTGGAATCATCGGCAATCATGCCAAGCAGCAATAACACGGCCAGTCCCATGACATAGAGCATCACGCCGGTGTTAAACAGGCTTTTCACACCGGGTGCGTCGCGGATCAGCCGCCAGCAAATCAGGCCCACCAGACCATACGCGAGCAGAATATCGCCGTCCCAGAAAAGCAGCCCGTGAATAAAACCGAGGATAACCAGCAGCGTTAAACGCGACTGGATCCAGCGCGTACCGCGTTTGAGCAGAAGCTGAAGTCCCGCGCCAAACAGAAGCGCAAAGAGGGTCAGGAATTTCACCTGTGCAAAGAGATCGAGGATTGCCCACGTCCAGGCGTCGCTACGCGTGATGTCGCCATACCACGCAGGATTCAGATAGGCGGCCTTCGGCAGACCGAAGGCGCTGATATTCAGCAGCAGGATACCGAGAATGGCGACGCCGCGAACAAAATCGAGCGTGACGTTTCGCTCCATGGTCCCTGCCCTGTC
>OIEQ01000867.1_pt1 | contig 12954 bp, 7 predicted proteins | sample 1581841 | NCBI WGS metagenome assembly OIEQ01 (sample SAMN03281020, study PRJEB24777) | human gut metagenome | isolation source: fecal sample PR170 from 1 month old male Malay infant, vaginal delivered... | place: Singapore | collected 2005-12-29
ATCCAGCGCTATTCCACCCATGACGGCCCAGGGATCCGCACCGTCGTCTTCCTGAAAGGCTGCTCGCTGGGCTGCCGCTGGTGCCAGAACCCGGAGAGCCGCGCCCGTAGCGAAGATCTGCTGTATGACTCGCGGCTGTGCCTGGCCGGCTGCGAGCTGTGCCAGCAGGCGGCGCCGGCGGTTATCACCCGCACCCTCGATGGCCTGATCATTCACCGGCAAAACGTTAACGACAGCCATATCGCCGCGCTGCGCGACTGCTGCCCCACCACCGCGCTCACGGTGTGCGGCGAGGAGAAGAGCGTCGAGGAGATCATGGCGACGGTGCTGCGTGATAAACCGTTCTACGATCGCAGCGGCGGCGGCATCACTCTTTCCGGCGGCGAACCCTTTATGAACCCAACGCTGGCGCAAGCGCTGTTCGAAGCCAGTCATCAGGCAGGCATTCACACCGCCGTGGAAACCTGCCTGCACGTGCCGTGGAAATACATTGAACCGTCTTTACCCTTTGTCGACCTGTTTCTCGCCGATCTGAAGCACGTTGACGAGGCCGTTTTTCAGCAGTGGACCGACGGCAGCGCCCGCCGGGTGCTGGATAACCTGCAGCGTCTGGCGCAGGCGGGGAAAAAAATGATAATTCGCGTGCCGTTGATCCAGGGATTCAACGCCAGCGAAGCCGACATTGCCGCGATCACCGATTTTGCCGCCGATCGCCTGCAGGTCAGCGAGATCCATTACCTGCCGTACCACACGCTGGGAATGAACAAATACCAGTTACTCAGTCAGCCCTACACCGCACCGGACAAACCGCTGGACGCTCCTGAGCTGCTCGCCTTCGCGCAGGATTATGCGCAAAGCAAGGGGCTAACGGCGATATTACGAGGATAACCCTATGACTACCCTGAAGCTCAACACCCTCAGCGCCCGTATCCAGGCCCATAAAATGGCGCTGGTGCATATCGTCAAGCCGCCGGTCTGTACCGAGCGCGCCCGCCACTATACGGAGATGTATCAGCGGCATCTCGATAAACCGATCCCGGTGCGCCGCGCGCTGGCGCTGGCTCACCACCTGGCGGAGCGCACCATCTGGATCAAGCACGATGAGCTGATCGTCGGTAACCAGGCCAGCGAAGTGCGCGCCGCGCCTATTTTCCCGGAATACACCGTCAGCTGGATTGAGAAAGAGATCGACGATCTCGCCGACCGCCCCGGCGCCGGCTTCTCGGTCAGCGAGGAGAATAAACGCGTATTGCATGAAGTGTGCCCATGGTGGCGCGGCCAGACCGTACAAGACCGCTGCTACGGTATGTTCACCGATGAGCAAAAGGCGCTGCTCGCCACCGGCATTATTAAGGCGGAAGGCAATATGACCTCCGGGGATGCTCACCTGGCGGTCAACTACCCCCTGCTGCTGGAGAAAGGGCTCGACGGGATGCGTGCGAAAGTCGCCGAACGCCGCTCGCGTATCAATTTGACGGTACTGGAAGACCTGCACGGCGAGCAGTTCCTGAAAGCGATTGATATCGTGCTGGAAGCGGTCAGCGATCACAGCAAACGCTTCGCCGCGCTGGCGCGCGAGATGGCGACAGCAGAATCCCGCGAATCACGCCGCCACGAACTGCTGACGATTGCCGAAAACTGCGACGTCATCGCCCATGAGCCGCCGAAAACCTTCTGGCAGGCGCTGCAGCTGTGCTACTTCATTCAGCTTATCCTGCAGATTGAATCCAATGGCCATTCGGTATCCTTCGGCCGTATGGACCAGTACCTCTACCCGTACTACCGCCGCGACGTTGAGTTGCAACAGTCGCTGGATCGCGAACAGGCCATTGAGCTGCTGCACAGCTGCTGGCTGAAGCTGCTGGAGGTCAATAAGATCCGTTCCGGCTCGCACTCCAAAGCCTCTGCCGGCAGCCCGCTATACCAGAACGTCACCATCGGCGGCCAGAATCTGGTGGATGGTAAGCCGCAGGACGCGGTCAACCCGCTGTCCTATGCGATCCTGGAATCCTGCGGTCGCCTGCGTTCTACCCAGCCGAACCTCAGCGTGCGCTACCACGCCGGGATGAGCAACGACTTCCTAGACGCCTGCGTCCAGGTGATCCGCTGCGGTTTCGGCATGCCGGCGTTTAACAACGATGAAATCGTCATCCCGGAATTCATTAAGCTGGGCATTGAGCCGCAGGACGCCTACGATTACGCGGCTATCGGCTGTATCGAAACCGCGGTCGGCGGTAAGTGGGGCTACCGCTGCACCGGCATGAGCTTTATCAACTTCGCGCGGGTGATGCTGGCGACGCTGGAAGGCGGCCGCGATGCCACCAGCGGTCAGGTATTCCTGCCCCAGGAGCATGCCCTGTCGAAAGGCAACTTCGCTAATTTCGACCAGGTGCTGACAGACTGGGATAACCAGATCCGCTACTACACCCGTAAATCCATTGAGATTGAGTACGTGGTCGATACCATGCTGGAAGAGAACGTCCACGATATTCTCTGCTCGGCGCTGGTCGATGACTGCATCGAACGGGCGAAAAGCATTAAGCAGGGCGGCGCGAAGTATGACTGGGTTTCCGGCCTGCAGGTGGGTATCGCCAACCTCGGCAACAGCCTCGCGGCGGTGAAAAAACTGGTCTTCGATCAGGGCGCCATCGGCCAGCAGGAGCTGGCGAAGGCGCTGGCGGAAGATTTCGACGGTCTGACCCACGAGCAGCTGCGCCAGCGGTTGATCAACGGCGCGCCGAAGTATGGTAACGATGATGACAGCGTCGACCAACTGCTGGCGCGGGCCTACCAGACCTATATCGACGAGCTGAAGCAGTATCACAACCCGCGCTATGGCCGCGGCCCGATTGGCGGCAATTATTACGCTGGCACCTCCTCTATTTCCGCTAACGTCCCGTTCGGCGCGCAGACCATGGCAACGCCGGATGGCCGTAAAGCGCATACCCCGCTGGCGGAGGGGGCCAGCCCGGCCTCCGGTACCGACCATCTGGGGCCGACGGCGGTTATCAGTTCGGTGGGCAAGCTGCCGACCGGGGCGATCCTCGGCGGCGTGCTGCTTAATCAGAAGCTGAATCCGTCAACGCTGGAGAACGAGTCCGATAAGCAGAAGCTGATGGTGCTGCTGCGCACTTTCTTCGAGGTGCACAAAGGCTGGCATATCCAGTACAACATCGTGTCGCGCGACACGCTGCTGGAAGCCAAGAAACATCCTGACCAGTACCGCGATTTAGTGGTCCGCGTCGCTGGATACTCGGCGTTCTTCACCGCCCTGTCGCCGGATACCCAGGACGATATCATCGCCCGTACCGAACATACGCTGTAATCCTTCGTGCCCGCTGGCGCTATGCTTAGCGGGCCAACCCTGTTCTGCAGGCCGGAAAAGACATGCCCTTCCGGCATTTTCTGAATGCGTGAACTTTCATTCGAAATAAATTTGTGCTCCTCATCACATTGTAATTAGAATGTTACTGGTCGAAGTTAAGCCAGGAGCACTCTCTTATGACCGTTAAAGTTATCGTCACCGATATGGACGGAACTTTTCTCAATGACGCCAAAACCTACGATCGCTCACGGTTTCTGGCGCAATTCGCCCAGTTGCAGCAGCTCGGCATTGAATTTGTTGTCGCCAGCGGCAATCAGTACTATCAGCTGATCTCATTTTTCCCGGAAATTCGCGAGCAGATTTCATTCGTCGCAGAAAACGGCGCTCTGGTTTATGAACATGGCAAGCAGCTGTTCCACGGCGAACTGACCCGCCACGAATCACAAGTGGTGATTGGCGAATTGCTCAAAGATCCGCAGCTCAACTTTGTCGCCTGCGGCCTGCAGAGCGCCTACGTCAGCGATAAAGCTCCGGACGCCTTTGTTGAGCTGATGTCGAAGCACTACCATCGCCTACAGCGGGTGAGCGACTATCACGCCATCGACGATACGCTGTTTAAATTCTCTCTCAACCTGCCGGACAGCGAGATCCCACAGCTGATTGATAAACTGCACGTGTCGCTCGACGGCATCATGAAGCCGGTCACCAGCGGCTTTGGCTTTGTCGATTTGATTATCCCTGGCCTGCATAAAGCCAACGGCATCAGCCGTTTGCTCAAGCGCTGGGATCTTTCGCCGCAGCAATGCGTCGCCATCGGCGACAGCGGCAATGACGCCGAAATGCTGAAGCTGGTGAAATACGCTTTCGCCATGGGTAACGCTGCCGACAGCATCAAGGCCATCGCCGGCTACACTACCGACGATAATAACCATGACGGCGCGCTGAACGTTATCCAGGCCGTCCTCGATAACACCCCGCCCTTCAACGCCTGACCCTTCGCCGGGGCATCGCGCCCCGGTTTTCCATTTTGTGCGCCGCAGCAAGATTTTAAACTTGCATTAACTCCATTTTAACTTAAATTAACGTTTGTAAGATTTTATACTTTCGAATGAAAAATACAGCGAGGTTATTATGGCTGCTCTCCCGACCCACGAAACACTTCCCGCCGATCACAAAGCGGCGATTCGCCAGATGAAACAGGCCCTGCGGGCGCAAATTGGCGACGTCCAGGCGGTGTTCGATAAGCTCTCAGCGCGCATCAGCGAGCGGCTGCAGGAGATTGAGACACTGAAAGCCGCAGGCCAGGAGGTCTGGCCAACCATTCCGTTCCGCGATATCGCCGAAGGAACAGTGAGCGATGAGCAGCGCGCGGCCATTAAGCGCCGGGGCTGCGCGGTTATTAAAGGCCACTTCCCACGCGAACAGGCGCTGGCGTGGGATACCGCGATGCTGGAATATCTGGACCGCAACCATTTCGACGATGTTTACAAAGGGCCTGGCGACAGCTTCTTCGGTTCGCTGGAGGCTTCGCGCCCGGAGATCTACCCGATCTACTGGTCGCCCTCGCAAATGCAGGCGCGGCAGAGCGATGAAATGGCGGCAGTGCAATCTTTTCTCAACCGCCTGTGGCGTTTTGAACAGAATGGCAAACGCTGGTTCGATCCGGACGTCAGCGTGATCTACCCCGACCGCATCCGCCGCCGCCCGCCGGGAACCACTTCGAAGGGGCTGGGGGCGCATACCGATTCCGGCGCGCTGGAGCGCTGGCTGCTTCCCGCCTATCAGCAGGTTTTCGCCAACGTTTTTAATGGCAATATCGACGCCTACGACCCGTGGGACGCCGCGCACCGTACCGAAGTGGAAGAGTATACCGTCGACAACACCACCAAATGCTCGGTGTTCCGCACCTTCCAGGGCTGGACCGCGCTGTCGGACATGATCCCGGGTCAGGGGCTGCTGCACGTGGTGCCGATCCCGGAGGCGATGGCTTATGTGCTGCTGCGCCCCCTGCTCGACGATGTGCCGGAAGATGAGCTGTGCGGCGTCGCGCCGGGCAGAGTGCTGCCGATCTCTGAGCAGTGGCACCCGCTCTTGATTAAAGCGTTAAGCTCGATTCCAGCGCTGAATGCCGGGGACTCCGTCTGGTGGCACTGCGACATCATTCACTCGGTGGCGCCGGTGGAAAATCAGCAGGGCTGGGGAAATGTGATGTACATTCCGGCCGCGCCGATGTGCGAGAAGAACCTCGCCTACGCGCAGAAAGTGAAAATCGCCCTGGAAAAAGGCGCCTCGCCGGGGGATTTCCCGCGCGAGGACTATGAAGCCAGCTGGCAGGGGCGCTTCACCCTGGAGGATCTGAATATCCACGGCAAACGGGCGCTGGGTATGCCGGTCTAATCGTCATACAGCCCCTGCGGCTCGACGGCGGTATGGCCTTTGCCCGGCCGGATCCGCCGTACCGAATCGCGTACCACCAGCGTGCCATGCAGCAGTAGCGAGCCGTGCGGCGCCTCCGGGCGCAGCAGGCGCTGCTGCAGGAGATGCACCGCCTCGCTGCCCAGCTCATCCCGCGGCACATGCACCGCGGTCAGCGGCACCTCCTGAATCGCCGCCAGATTAAATCCGTCAATGCTCATCACCGAGACATCCTGCGGCACCCGCAGGCCACGCTTTTGCAATGCGCTGACGGTGCCGGCGGCCATAAAATCGCCGCCCACCAGGAAGGCGGTGGGCAACGGCCTGCCCTGTAAGCCGTCAAGCCAGGCGCCCACCTGCTCTTCCGTCTCTCTGGCGCTAAAGTTGGCGACGCTGATAAGATCCCGGCTGGCGGTAAAGCGCAGATTACGCGCGCGCCACGCCTCCTGAATCCCCCCCAGCCGCAGCTCCATGGTATAGCGGCGCAGGCACATCACGTTCATCACCGCCCGATGCCCCATATCAAACAGATAGCGGGCCGCGCACTGGCCGATCAGCCGATGATCGGGAGCGATGGACGGCAGCCGCATCCCTTCATCCCGACAGTTGATCAATACGCAGGGTTTGCCCAGATCCGCCGCCAGGCCATGAATATGCGGATCGTCGATCCCCAGCAGCACCGCGGCCTGGGTCTCAGGTTCATTCATGCGGGCAAGAAACAGGTTGGCGTCGCTGTCGTTCTCATCCAGCGCGCAGTAGCGCAGGCGCACTTCATGCGCCGCCAGCGCGTTATTGATACTCTGGATCACCCGGTAGTAGAAGATATCCGATCGCTCATCGAATGCGCGCTGCGGGGCAAACACCAGCAGATGATTGAGCAGCAGACGCCCGGCGGCCAACCCCTGCATGACACCCAGCTCGCGGGCGCAGTCCAGCACCGCCCGGCGCGCCTTGTCGCTGGTATTCGCTTTCCCGGCCAGGACGCGTGAAACGGTGCTGGGCGATAGCCCGGTGCGGGCGGCAATTTCGGCGACGCGCAGCTTTTTATCCATTTTGTGATCCAGCTCCGATTGAAAAATGAAAGAATTTTCATAATCGCCAAAGCACACGTTACAAGCAAATTCCGCTGTCAAATATGCGATCTCGCTCATTTCATGAAAAAACTTGCATAAATAGCGCTTTGCCAGACGATTTTTCTGCCCTAGCCTGAATTGGTCCAATATCTCCCATACTAGTTATACCAATGATGTTGAGATTAAAAATAGACTATTCAAATAGTTAAAAAAAACCATGTGACCACTCAGGGAAAGAGGCCGTCACTTTCCCCCTACAAACGTCTTGTGGAGTGTGCTATGAGTCAAGGCCTCAACAATGATATCGCCGTCAGCAAAACGCGCCGGGTAGTGAAAAACCTGCGCTGGTGGGTACTGGTCCTGTTTTTACTTGGCGTTACCGTCAACTACATCACACGCAACTCGCTGGGAATTATCGCGCCGGAACTGAAAGCGACCCTCGGCATTACTACCGAACAATACTCGTGGATCGTCGGCGCGTTTCAGCTGGCTTACACGATTTTCCAGCCGCTGTGCGGCTGGCTTATCGACGTCATCGGCCTGAAGCTTGGCTTTATGATCTGCGCCACCCTGTGGGCGCTGGCCTGTATCGCCCACGCCGGGGCCGGTAGCTGGCTGCACCTGGCTATTTTGCGCTTCTTTATGGGTGGGGCCGAGGCGGCCGCTACTCCGGCGAACGCCAAAACCATCGGCGAATGGTTTCCGAAATCTGAACGCCCGATTGCCGCCGGCTGGGCTGGCGTTGGGTTCTCCATCGGCGCGATGCTGGCCCCGCCGATCATCTACTTCGCCCACGCCTCCTTCGGCTGGCAAGGGGCGTTTATGTTTACCGGCGCGCTGGCGCTACTGTGGGTAGTACTATGGTGGGCCTTCTATCAGACCCCGGAAAAGCACCCCAATCTCAGCAAAAGCGAGCTGGAGTACATCAAACAGGATAACGAAGCCCCGCCGGTAAAACAGCCCTTCTTTACCGCGCTCAAAACCGTCTCGAAAAATAAACGTTTCTACGGGATCGCCATTCCCGCCTTTATGGCCGAGCCCGCCTGGGCGGTGCTGAGTTTCTGGGTGCCGCTGTACCTGGCGAAAGAGCACGGCATGGATTTGAAGCAGATCGCCATGTTTGCCTGGCTGCCGTTTCTCGCCGCCGATCTCGGCAGCGTGGTCAGCGGCTACCTCACCCGCCTGTATGTTCGCTGGTTCGGCTGTACGCGAGTGAACTCGGTGATCGCCAGCTCGGTAACCGGCGCGTTCCTGATGCTCTCCCTGGCCCTCGTCGCCATCACCCGCGATCCCTATATCACCATCATCCTGATCTCCATTGGCGGCTTCGGCCATCAGATCATCTCCTGCATGCTCAGCGCGCTGGTGGTGGAGTCTTTCGACAAGGGACAAATGGCGACGGTCAACGGTATGCGCGGCTCCGCAGCGTGGATCGCCAGCTTCTTGTTCTCGTTATTAATCGGGGTGACCGCCGACAAAATCGGCTTCAACCCGCTATTTATCGCCATGGGTTTCTTTGACCTGATTGGCGCCGTTTTCCTGGTGGCATTTATTGCTGAACGTCGCGCCAAGCGCGCCTGAGAGTGGATGTAAGATATGAAGACGCTGAAACACTGGAGTTTGCATCAACAGCTGGAGCATCACGTTGAACTGACAGTCGATGGCCAGCACACCCTGTGCCTGTACGTACTGGAAGAGAATTTGTTCCGCGTCCTGCTAAAACGCCAGGGCCAGCTGGCGCTGGATCGCACCTGGAGCATCGCTCCGCAGCAGGATGTGCCGTGGGAAGGCCGCGCCCGGGATGACCTCAGCGGTTTTAGTCTCCCGGCCTGGCAGCTGGCCCAGGAGGGCGATACGCTGACTATCGCCACCCGCCAGCTGCGCGTCACCGTTCACCAGCCGCTGTGGCTGGAGTGGAGCTATCGCGACGAGGCCGGCGAATGGCAGCCGCTTGCCAATGACCGTCCGACCAGCGCCTACCTGGCGAATGCCCACGGCGACGGCGTCGCCCATTATCTGAGCCGCCGCAAAGACGAGCGTTTTTACGGCCTGGGCGAAAAGGCCGGCGACCTGCAGCGCACCGGTAAACGCTATGAGATGCGTAACCTCGATGCCATGGGCTACAACGCCGTCAGCACCGACCCGCTGTATAAACATATTCCGTTCACCATCACCCAGCGCAGCGATATCAGCTACGGCCTGTTCTATGACAACCTGAGCAGCTGCTGGCTGGATCTGGGGAACGAGATCGACAACTACCACACCGCCTATCGCCGCTGGCAGGCGGAAGCCGGCGACATCGATTATTACCTGTTTACCGGTAAGCAGGTGCTGGATGTGACCAAAGCCTTCGTTCGCCTGACCGGTAAAACGCTGTTTGGACCCAAATGGAGCCTCGGCTACAGCGGCTCCACCATGCACTATACCGACGCGCCGGATGCGCAAAATCAGCTGATGAACTTTATCCGCCTGTGCGAGCAGCACGCGATCCCCTGCGATTCGTTCCAGCTCTCTTCCGGCTATACCTCAATCAACGGCAAGCGCTACGTCTTTAACTGGAACTACGACAAGGTGCCGCAGCCCAAAGTGATGAGCCAGTCGTTTCACGATGCCGGGCTGAAGCTGGCCGCCAATATCAAACCGTGCCTGCTGCAGGATCACCCGCGCTACGGCGAGGTGGCGGAGCGCGGTCTCTTCATTCGCGATTCGCAAACTGACGCTCCGGAGCGTTCCAGCTTCTGGGATGATGAAGGGTCGCATCTCGATTTCACCAATCCGCAAACCGTGGCCTGGTGGCAGGAAGGCGTGACCACCCAGCTACTGGAGATGGGCATCGATTCGACCTGGAACGATAATAACGAATACGAAGTATGGGACGGCGAAGCCCGCTGCTACGGCTTTGGCCGCGAAATCGCCATCAAACATATTCGCCCGGTGATGCCGCTGTTGATGATGCGCGCCTCGCTGGAAGCCCAGCAGCGCTTTGCGCCGCAAAAGCGCCCATATCTGATCTCCCGCTCCGGCTGCGCCGGGATGCAGCGCTACGTCCAGACCTGGAGCGGCGACAACCGCACCAACTGGGATACGCTGCGCTATAACATCCGCATGGGCCTGGGGATGAGCCTTTCCGGGCTGTTTAACGTCGGCCACGACGTCGGCGGTTTCTCCGGCGATAAACCCGAGCCGGAACTGTTTGTGCGCTGGGTACAAAATGGCGTCATGCATCCGCGCTTTACTATTCACTCGTGGAATGACGACCAGACGGTAAACGAAGCATGGATGTATCCGGCCATCACTCCGGCGATCCGCTCAGCCATTGAGCTGCGCTACCGCCTGCTGCCCTATCTGTACACTCTGCTATGGCAGGCGCATGCTGATGATGAGCCGATGCTGCGCCCGACCTTCCTCGATCACCAGCACGATGCGCAGACCTTCGCCGAATGCGATGACTTCCTGCTGGGCCGCGACCTGCTGGTGGCCAGCGTGGTCGAGCCGGGCGCCCGCCAGCGTGAAGTATGGCTGCCGGATAATCAGGCCGGTTGGTACGATTTCTACAGCCATCAGTGGTTCGCCGGCGGCCAGTGGGTGACGCTGGACGCGCCGCTGGAAAAACTGCCGCTGTTGGTCCGCGCCGGCGCTGGTCTGCCGCTTAGTGAACGTATCAGCCATGTCGATGCGCAAAAAGACGATCGTCGCGAACTGCAGCTGTTCCCGCTGAAAGGTACCGGCTCAACCCGCGGTCTGCTGTTTGAAGACGACGGCGAAAGCTGGGGCTATAAACAGGGGGATGCGCTATGGCTGGAGTGGGAAATGACCTGCAGCGCCAGCAGCATAAACCTGGATATCAACGCCCGCGGCAACTATCGCCCGGCGTGGAAAGCGCTGAAGCTGTCATTACCGGTAGGAGAAAAGCGTAAGCTGCTGGTGAATGGCGTTGAAGGAACGGAGTGGAGGTTCTGACCATAGGCCGGTAGTTTCAGCCAGCATGGTGAATAAATTAAAAGCAGGCCGTACGGACCTTGGTTACTGTTCTCGGTTTGCAACGGTTTTGGTCCGGGAAAAACAGTTCTTTTTTATTATTTCAGAGCAGATTGCGCTCCCGATATTTCTTCTGCGTTATGTCTCTCATGGCGCCGGGAGCGTACAGGGGGCGGCCAGTCGCCGCCGCCCCTGTACCCCCGGGCTCTGGCCGCCAAAATCGCCACTTCGTGGTACCTTCGACTTATCCCTGCAGGCTTCGGGTCGGGCCGAGGCAGCGTCCGTGCAAAACACGGCCCTCAGGCCGCATCCATGCGGGCTGCCCCGGCCTTCCGGGAACGTCTCAGCGATGTTGAGGCCACCAACACCGGCAGTTTCAGCCAGCGCGGTGAAGACATTAAAGGCAGGTCGCAAGAACCGTAGGTCGGGTAAGGCGTTAGCCGCCACCCGACAAAAAAACGGCACCGCGTGTCGCCCGGGTAAGGCGTAGCCGCTACCCGGGTAACGGACAGGGATTACTCGATACCTTTGCTGCGCAGGTAGTCTTCGTAGTTGCCGCTGAAGTCGATCACGCGGTCCGGAGTGATCTCCAGGACGCGGGTCGCCAGCGAGCTGACAAACTCACGGTCGTGGGAGACAAAGATCAGGGTGCCCTGATACATCTCCAGCGCCATGTTCAGCGATTCAATCGACTCCATATCCAGGTGGTTGGTCGGTTCGTCCATCACCAGGATGTTTGGCTTCTGCATCATCAGCTTACCGAACAGCATGCGCCCTTTCTCGCCACCGGAAAGCACCTTCGCCGGCTTTTTGATATCGTCCTGGCTAAACAGCAGACGGCCGAGGATGCTGCGTACTGCCTGTTCGTCGTCGCCTTCCTGCTTCCACTGGCTCATCCATTCGAAGACCGTCAGGTCGTTTTCGAACTCGTACTCATGGTCCTGCGCGTAGTAGCCGATTTGCGCGTTTTCAGACCATTTCACGCTGCCGTTGTCCGGCTGCAGTTCGCCTACCAGGGTTTTCAGCATGGTGGATTTACCCACGCCGTTGGCGCCCAGAATGGCGATCTTTTCGCCCACTTCCAGCAGCAGGTTGACGTTTTTGAACAGCGGACCTTCATCAAAGCCTTTGGTAAGGGCTTCCACTTCCAGCGCGTTACGGAACAGTTTCTTATCCTGCTCGAAGCGGATAAATGGGTTCTGACGGCTGGAGGCTTTAACCTCTTCCAGCTTGATTTTGTCAATCTGGCGCGCGCGCGAGGTGGCCTGACGCGATTTAGAGGCGTTGGCGCTGAAGCGGCTAACGAAGGACTGCAGGTCCGCAATCTGCGCTTTTTTCTTGGCGTTGTCCGCCAGCAGACGCTCACGCGCCTGGGTGGCCGCGGTCATGTATTCGTCGTAGTTGCCCGGATACACGCGCAGCTCGCCGTAGTCGAGATCCGCCATGTGGGTGCAGACCATGTTCAGGAAGTGACGGTCGTGCGAAATGATAATCATGGTGCTGTCCCGATCGTTCAGCGTCTGCTCCAGCCAGCGAATGGTGTCGATGTCCAGGTTGTTGGTCGGTTCATCGAGCAGCAGGATATCCGGATTGGAAAACAGCGCCTGCGCCAGCAGGACGCGCAGCTTCCAGCCCGGCGCGACTTCGCTCATCGGGCCATAATGCTGTTCAACCGGAATGCCGACGCCGAGCAGCAGTTCGCCGGCGCGCGCTTCCGCCGAGTAGCCGTCCATTTCGCCATATTTGACTTCCAGGTCGGCCACTTTGTAGCCATCTTCTTCGCTCATCTCAGCGAGGGCGTAGATGCGATCGCGCTCCTGCTTCACTTCCCACAGCTCGCCGTGGCCCATGATGACCGTATCCAGCACGGTGAACGCTTCAAAGGCAAACTGATCCTGACGCAGCTTACCGATGCGCTCGTTCGGGTCGAGAGAAACGTTGCCCAGCGTCGGTTCGAGATCGCCGCCGAGGATCTTCATAAAGGTCGATTTACCGCTGCCGTTGGCGCCGATCAGACCATAACGGTTGCCGCCGCCAAATTTAACGGAGATATTTTCGAACAGCGGCTTACTGCCAAACTGCATGGTAACGTTGCTGGATACTAGCACGGGGATATCCTGAAAAAAGAGTATGAGGGGTGTGATACAGCAGACATTATGCCAG
>OIEQ01000868.1_pt1 | contig 12949 bp, 13 predicted proteins | sample 1581841 | NCBI WGS metagenome assembly OIEQ01 (sample SAMN03281020, study PRJEB24777) | human gut metagenome | isolation source: fecal sample PR170 from 1 month old male Malay infant, vaginal delivered... | place: Singapore | collected 2005-12-29
TATTCAAACTTCGCTCAGTGCACTGGTAGCTGTTAAGCCAGGGGCGGTAGCGTGCAAAATTTCTGAAGCCGATATTATTAATCGGTTTTCAGAGCATCAATATCTCGATATACCCATTAGATGGAATAGCTAACGTGAAGATTCTTGTTACGGGCGGTGCCGGTTTTATCGGCTCAGCAGTGGTGCGACATATTATTAAAAATACCCAGGATGCAGTCGTCAATGTGGATAAACTGACGTATGCCGGCAACCTGGAGTCACTGACCGACGTTAATGATAGCGATCGTTATGTATTTGAACATGCGGATATTTGCGATAAAGCGGCGATGGATCGCATTTTCGCCGAGCATAAACCGGATGCGGTCATGCACCTTGCAGCAGAAAGTCATGTTGACCGTTCTATTACCGGCCCCGCTGCATTTATTGAGACCAATATTGTCGGTACCTATGTGCTTCTGGAAGCCGCACGGGCTTACTGGTCGACGCTGGATGACGTGGCCAAAGCGGTGTTTCGCTTCCACCACATCTCTACGGATGAAGTGTACGGTGATTTACCTCATCCTGATGAACATCCTGCCTCTACTGAGCTGCCGCTGTTTACAGAAACCACAGCCTATGCGCCAAGTAGCCCGTACTCTGCTTCGAAGGCCTCAAGCGATCATCTGGTTCGTGCCTGGCTGCGTACTTATGGCTTCCCGACCATCGTCACTAACTGCTCTAATAACTACGGCCCGTACCATTTCCCTGAAAAACTGATCCCGCTGGTTATTTTGAATGCGCTGGACGGTAAAGCCCTGCCGATTTACGGCAAAGGCGACCAGATCCGTGACTGGCTGTATGTGGAAGATCACGCGCGTGCGTTGTACACCGTTGTTACCCAGGGTAAACCGGGGGAGACCTATAACATCGGTGGTCATAACGAGAAGCAGAATCTGGATGTTGTACATACGATTTGCGATCTGCTGGATGAGATTGTGCCGAAAGAAGGCTCTTACCGCGATCAGATCACGTATGTTGCCGACCGCCCGGGGCATGACCGTCGCTATGCGATTGATGCGCATAAAATCGGCGTAGAGCTGGGATGGAAGCCAGAAGAGACGTTTGAAAGTGGGATTCGTAAGACCGTGGAATGGTATCTGAGCAACCAGGACTGGGTTAATAACGTAAAAAGCGGTGCCTATAAAAGCTGGATCGAACAGAATTACGGAGAACGTTAATTGTGAATATTCTTCTGTTCGGGAAGACAGGGCAAGTGGGTTGGGAACTCCAGCGTGCGCTGGCGCCGTTAGGGAATTTAATAGCGCTTGATGTGCACTCGAAAGAGTACTGTGGCGATTTCAGCAAGCCAGAAGGGATTGCTGAGACGGTTCGTGCCATCAAACCTGATGTTATCGTTAATGCTGCAGCGCATACTGCTGTTGATAAAGCGGAATCAGAGCCTGAATTCGCCCAGTTATTGAATGCAATAAGCGTTGAGGCCATTGCGAAGGAAGCGGCGAAAATTGGTGCCTGGGTTGTTCATTATTCAACAGATTACGTTTTTCCGGGCGATGGGGATAAACCATGGCGTGAAACGGATGCGACAGCGCCATTAAATGTTTATGGGCAGACTAAACTTGACGGTGAAAAAGCGCTGCAAGCACATTGTCCTAACCATCTTATTTTTCGTACCAGTTGGGTTTACGCGGGTAAAGGCAACAATTTCGCGAAAACCATGCTGCGTCTGGCGAAAGAGCGTAAAGAACTTTCTGTTATCAACGATCAAGTTGGTGCGCCTACGGGAGCAGAATTACTGGCAGACTGTACCGCGCATGTTATTCGTGTAGCGATGGTAAAACCAGAAGTGGCTGGTCTTTATCACCTCGTCGCGTCAGATACGACAACCTGGTATGACTATGCAGCGCTGGTATTTGATGAAGCCAGAAAGGCAGGTATTGAACTGGCGATTGAAAAGCTTAACGCTGTGCCAACAAGTGCTTACCCGACACCTGCTCGTCGGCCGCAGAATTCGCGATTAAGCACAGAGAAATTCCAGCATAACTTTGGTCTGGTATTGCCCGCATGGGATGTTGGTGTGAAGCGCATGCTAGCTGAGCTTTTTACTACTCAATCACTTTAATCGTTAAATAAATGCCCGTTTTCGGGCATTTTGTGTTTACAGAGAAATTATAATGGCTACGCGTAAAGGTATTATTCTTGCTGGTGGATCCGGCACTCGTCTCTACCCAGTGACCATGGCGGTGAGTAAACAACTGCTGCCCATTTATGATAAACCGATGATCTACTACCCGTTGTCAACGCTGATGTTGGCGGGGATTAAAGATATTCTCATCATCAGTACCCCGCAGGACACGCCACGTTTTGAACAACTGCTCGGTGACGGCAGCCAATGGGGGTTAAACCTTCAATATAAAGTGCAGCCAAGCCCGGACGGACTGGCGCAGGCCTTTATTATTGGCGAAGAGTTCATTGGTGACGATAGCTGCGCGTTGGTGCTGGGCGATAACATTTTCTATGGTCATGACCTGCCAAAACAGCTTGAAGCTGCGTTGAATCAAGATGATGGTGCAACGGTATTTGCCTATCACGTTAACGACCCTGAACGCTATGGCGTTGTGGAGTTTGATAAAAACGGTACGGCCATCAGCCTGGAAGAAAAGCCGCTGGAACCTAAGAGTAACTATGCCGTTACGGGCCTTTATTTCTACGGTAACGATGTAGTAGAAATGGCTAAAAATCTGAAACCGTCTGCGCGTGGTGAGCTGGAAATTACGGATATCAACAGTATCTATCTGGAACAGGGACGTCTGTCAGTTGCCATGATGGGACGCGGTTATGCCTGGCTGGATACAGGGACGCATCAGAGTCTTATTGAGGCGAGCAACTTTATTGCGACGCTCGAAGAGCGACAGGGGTTAAAAGTTTCTTGTCCGGAAGAGATTGCTTTCCGCAAGGGATTTATTGATGCAGAGCAGGTGAAGATACTGGCACAACCACTGAAAAAGAATGCTTATGGACAATATCTCCTCAAAATGATTAAAGGTTACTAATCGATGAATGTTGTAAAGACTGATATTCCAGATGTGTTGATTTTTGAGCCGAAAGTCTTTGGTGATGAACGCGGGTTCTTTTTTGAAAGCTTTAACCAGAAAATTTTTGACAAAGCGGTTGGACGAAAAGTTGAGTTTGTGCAGGATAACCATTCAAAATCACACAGAGGGGTTCTTCGGGGTCTACATTTCCAGAAGCGTCCATATGCACAAGGTAAACTCGTAAGATGCGTTGTCGGCGAAGTTTTTGATGTTGCTGTGGATATGAGAAAGGGATCACCAACGTTTGGTCATTGGGTTGGTGTTTATATTTCAGCTACGAATAAACGCCAGTTGTGGATTCCCGAAGGCTTCGCACATGGTTTTTTAACGTTATCTGACACGGTTGAATTTTTGTATAAAACAACAGATTATTATCATCCTGAATCAGAACTTACAATTTACTGGAATGATCCCGAGTTGAATATTAACTGGGGGATTAAGGAATATCCAAAAATTTCAGAGAAAGACACAAAAGGTATATCTTTCAAACAGTATAAAGAAGAAAAATTGCATCATGAGAAATAAAATATCCTTATTAGTTAATTCACTTAATGAATTCGAAAATTTAAAAAAAAATATAATTCCCTTAGTTAATTATTTTGATGAAGTCATTGTCGTTGATATGAAAAGTAACGATGGTTCTCGAGAGTTATTTGAAAGTATTGATAATGCTAAGTTCATAGAAGTAGCAAAAATGGGATATGTTGAGCCTGCAAGGAAAATTGGGATTGATGCTTGTAAAAATGATTATATATTTATTTTGGATGCTGACGAATGCCCGTCAAAAAAGATCATTGAAGAAATAGTAAACTTCCAATCCGGTAAAGGCCAAAGTGGTTTTGATGGTGCCATTACTGGAGGGGTGCTCATTCCACGACTCAATCGTATGTTTGAAAAAGAGATTGTTTGGGGGAAGTTCTCGCCTGAGAATGATCGTCAATTAAGATTCTTCAAGAGAGACTCAGTATTAGTTTCCGACGTTATTCATGCCGGTTTAAGATTTCGCGGAGATATTTCGTGTGTCACTACTTTATCTTTTAACGAAGGATATTATTTATATCATTACCATTCTACAACAGCATTTGAATTTATTAGTAGACTTGTAAGGTATTCGGAGTTTGAAGGTTTCAAGGATAAAGGAGATAAAAGCTTTAATGTTAAAAAGGCCATAAAAGCGTTTTTACGCGAATATATTGCAGAGCGTGGCTGCTTGCATGGTAAAGTAGGTTTTGCATTAGCATATATTCTTTCTCTTCGTGCTTTCTTAAAAGGGTCATAGTATATGCGGGCAATAGCATTTATATTGCTGCTTTATGCTGCAGTTGCAATCACTAATCAATATAGCATACTGACATCTACAATCGATTTCAATTTAATATATATTTGGCCACAAATAGTAGCGTTAATTATTGGTTATTTGATTATGAATAGTCAAAGACGCAAAACAATATATATAGATGAACTACAGTGGTGTATACCTGTTGCAAAGGTAAGTATAGCTTTATCTTTTATGATCTTATTAGTTACATTACCTGTTCCTGGAAGAGATGCGAAGCTTGAAGTTATTTCATCTAATAATCTTTTATATTATATCAATTTAATTAATAGTGGTATATTGATGGTGTTGCTTTGTTCGTTAATGCAACCTATCAAAGTAGCTTTATCGAAAAAAACGTTCATTTATATCTTATGCGCGCTTGTCTTTTTTTCAATGACAAATTTATCAAGAACGATGGTTTTTTATTTCGCAATTGCCATGTTCTTGTCAAAAGTAAAACTAACTATTACAAAGCGACAATTATTCCTCCTTTTTGGAGGATTGATACTTTTTATGGGCTTAATGCCTATTCTACAAGGGCGTACTGATAATGTGGAAGGTGCAATTGGACGGAGTATATTAAATATTATCTTTTACCTGTCATACTCATTTGGTTTGGGCGATTATTTGATAAATAATATGAATGTTGAAGGCATTAGTACTGGATATTTTGGATATGCCCTTTCTAAAATGGTAGGTGAACCTTTGAGTTCCAATATATTTTTTGACAATAAAATGCTTTATGATTTTGTAAGTTTAGGTGTGTCAGATATTTATGGTTCATTGAATGCTAATGTTATGTACCCCCTGTGGTCTACCGTATACATTGATTTTGGAGTGTACAGTTTTATTCCATATCTCATTACATTGTTATTAATGATCATACTATTATATGCGAGATTATTATTGCTTTTTAGCTGGTTTTTATTTAGATTTTTCGCTTTAGGTTTTTTAATTTCACCAGTACTTTTACGTGACGTTGTAATTGAATTGATTGTCGTAGTGGTTTTCCAAGTATTAATTGTGATGAAAAAGCTTCGACGGGAGATTGCATGACTCAATTTTTAATTGTTTTTGTTTGCTATGATCAAAATCCTAAATATGAAAATTATATAAAAAAAATAAAATCTTTCTTTAAATTTTGCTCGATTAAAGACGTAGTAATTGTAAACACGCGTTTGGGCGAAATTGTATCACTTTCGAGTAAAGGGAACACTACTTTTACCAATAATGACATAAATAGTGAGATGGAGTTCTCTGGATATTATTATGGATTAGAATGGTATAACAAGGAAAATTCGATTTCAGGAAACAGTAATCAATCGTTCATTATACTAAATGATACGATTTTGAAACATGGCAAACTCAGAAAGATAGAGTATATTGCATTTAATGAATGGAAATTAAAAGGTCTGTTTCGGCGGTTAACTAAACCAACAATTTGTGGTTTTTGGCATACTTCTATATTTCTTCACAATACGGAAATGAAAGCAGGATATTTTAATTCAAAATTCCTTGCCTTTTACAATGTATCACTTGAAAAATTTGGTGCCTTGATTAATTTAAATAAGATAGAAGTCACAATTCTTTCAGATAATACGTATAGAAATAATATTTTTACTTCGGATAAATATTCCTTGTTCCTCAAACAGTGGTTAAATGGGAAGGGTGGGTGGTATAAATCAGAAAAGATAAATGAGCGAAACAAAAAACTCTTTGAAGCTAAAGCAAAATCTATAATTCATGAACATTATTTGAGTAAATATAGTAAGGAACTGTCAATTATGCATAACTGCATGATTAAGAATTCAATATTTGCAAAGTTAATAATGTTCTTCACTGGGTTTAAATATTAATGAACACCGGAATTATTGTCTTTTTCCGTAACCTCATAATCGCCGCTTCAGGCTTTATTTTAATATCTAAGGGTATAAAACACCTTTCAGAAGTCGATGCCGCATTTCTCTTGATGGTTATGTTGATAGTAAATGCTCAGAATACATTATATGAAGGATTGTTTTTAACTCATACAATGTCATTCAAGGATGATGTGGCGCAAATAATATACAAAAGACAATGCATATTGCAATATATAATACCAATATGTTCATTGTTCATTGTTCATTGTTATTCAACATTAGTTTTGTTAACTACAATTCCGATAACAACTTACTTTCTTTTATATGTCTGTTTTTTAGCTAACATTTTATCGATTGGAACAATAAATATATTCTGTGCCTCAGCGAAGCACATCTTTTATTTTTTAATAGATATCGGTGCTACATTATTAACTGTAATTATAGTCTTATATTTCGTTAACAATATTGTTCTGATTGTGGCGTTAATACTCCGGGTCATAGGTAGTGCGATAGCTAGCATTGTATACCATACAAAAAAATTAAAAAAAGAAGAGTCTCATATTGTTGACATAAATAATAATCCATATCCTTTGTATTCACTAGGTTATTTTTCTGGGACATTACTATCTTTGTGCCGCGACTCGATCTCCCCCTTAATAATTGGTTGGCTTATTGGTCCTTCAGCCTTGATAGCGATAAGAATATTTAATACCTGTTATAGTGCACCAGGATTGATTGCTGGCGCGATGAATAAAATTGTTATACGTTATGCACAAAAAAATAAGTTTTCTTCGAATATATTTAGATATTATTTAACTGCTTTATATGTAATGTCAATCGCCTATTTAACTACATGGTTTTTAGGTGGGGAGTTTCTCTATGAATTTCTATTCGGGATGAAAAAATATTTCCCAAATGAATCACTAATCCTTGGATTGACTCTCTTTTGCTTGTTCTGGCCGTTAGGACAGACCGCGATAGCAAAAATGATTTTTCTTGGAGCTTCACGTTTATTTTTCCATGTCTCACTTGTGTGGACTATTATTTCTTTAGGTTGCATTTTTATACTCGTAAAATATGATTTGGTAATATATATATACGTGCTATCTTTATCACAGTTTATTAACATAGTGATTCTCTACAAGGTTTCTAAACATGAAAGAATTGTCAAAAGTCATTAAATTCCTTGTAATTAAAATAGAAAAAACAATATTCAATTTAGTGTTGCGCTTTGTTTTTAAGAAAGATATTACAATTGTATCTTCGAATTGCATAGGGACTAGAATTTATCAATCAGCCAAGAAAAAATATACTTCTCCTACTATCAATTTATGGTTCAAACCAGCTGATTTTATCAAATTCACCGAGCAACTTGACTTTTATTTAGAACAGGAGCTAATAGAGTATTCAGACCCAGGAATAAATTATCCATGTGGGAAGTTGTGCGATGTAATAATTTTTTTTCAACATTATATGACTTTTGATGAGGCAAAAATTAAATGGCAAGAAAGAACCAAAAGAGCTTGCACAAATAATCCCCTGATTATATTCACAGATAGGGATGGTGCGACTATTCAGGATATTAAAAGAATTGCTAAACAGAAAAATGTTATCGTATTTTGCTCTAGTGATAAAAAACAATATTTAGAATCGGTACCAAATATTGTTTTTATTGATGGTTCAGAAAGTCAAGTTGGCGATTTATATAGTAACTATCATCAAATGCTATACCGTTTTCCTTTCAAAAAAGTATCTAAATTATGAAAAATGATATAACGAAATATTTTGTTGTCGATCTTTATGCGCATGGCGCAGAGCATTCTTTATTCATTGAAGCTTTTGTAGATTTCTTCGAAAAAAAGGATTGTGTCTTTTTACTGAATGATGTACATGAAAAGTTCTTAAAAAATGATCGAAAAAATAACATAGGGTTCTTATTAAAAGATTCGAAAATAAAAAATAAACATCTTCGGTTGTTTAATAGGGAAGCTATTAAGCTTCTATGGTTTTTGTTGCTTGTTCCTTATATTCTGATAACTCGGAGAAAAGTATGTGTTTTAGGGGTGAGTAATCTCCAATTATTTTTTTTGTCTTTCTTTTCATATCTCAAACCGAGCATAGTAATGCACGGTCAGGCAGAAGCATTAATAACCAATTCTGAGAATTTGTCGAAAGCTTCAAAATTATTTAAATATGGATTCGATAAGTTAACAAAAGCTGGGATTAAATTCTTATTTTTAAGTAAGCATATCGAGAAAAATATAATATCCACAGGGAACTATTTTTATATAAAGCATCCCTTGCCTTCAAATAAAATATTGAAAACACCTAAAGAATTACAAGATAATCCTCTAAAATTAGCAATGGTGGGTCTTCTAAGAAACGATAAAAAGAATTGTAATCTAATATATGACCTCTCACTTAACGGAACTACTGAAATATGGGCAATTGGGAGAGCGCATAAAGATTTTATCGTAAATTATGACTCTAAGGTAAAATTCAAATTGTGGGATTCCGTTTATAGTGATGTAGAATTTGAGAAGGCAATTGCAGAAATTGATGGATTCATTTATCTGTTTGACGAGTCACAGTATAAGATGACAGCATCTGCAACAGCTCTTGATGCAATAATTCATCAGAAGCTGGTGTTTACTTTGAAAAACGATGCTGTACAAAGTCTCTTGGAGTCTTATCCTCATGTGGTTTATGCTGAAAACATTGATGATTTGTCAAGCATAATTGATTCATTTGAACCACGAAAAATTGTTATTGATAATGCAGTCATCCTAAAGAATTATGTATTAGGTGGAGAAAGCATTGACACTAAAATTGTCGAGGAATGGATTCAGTGAAGCAAGAATTATTAGTTTCAATCATAACGCCAACGTTCAATAGTATTGATTATATTAAAGAGACATATAAATCTATTTCAGAGCAACAATATCAAAATTGGGAGTGGGTAGTTACGGATGATTGCTCTACTGATGATACTTTCGACTTCCTTCGTCAGTTATCCATAAATGATGTACGTGTTCGCCCTTTCAAGCTTGAAAAAAATAGTGGTGCGGCTGTTGCGCGAAACAATTCACTTGGCCACTCCAGAGGGCAATATATAGCTTTTGTTGATGCGGATGATTATTGGGAGAAAGATAAATTATCATCACAGATAGATTATATGGAAGAAAAAAAACTGGACTTTTGCTTCACTTCCTATGTATGTGAAACTGCTTCCGATAGTAAATTATGTAGAGTGGTTGATGCAACACATTCTCAGACTGTTTTTACATATAAAGATATGTTAAAGAAAAAAGCAACTTTAGGATGTTCAACTGTAATTCTAAAAAAGAGTCTTGTAAAACAACATAGAATGCCACTTATCAGGACCGGTCAAGATTATGCTTTTTGGCTTCAGTTGTTGAAAGAAACGAATGCTGTTTTGTACAATCGATGTTTAACACATTACAGAATTGTTCCTGGGTCATTGTCTAGGAACAAATTTAAAAAAGCTAAAAGACAATGGTATATTTATCGTGATATTGAAAAAATAAATCTGATCAATGCTGTTTATTATTTTTTCTTTTATGCATACAGAGCAATCTTTAGAAAATAGGTGTTAAAATGGATTCTTTCAAACCAATAATTCTTGCTGGAGGAAGTGGAACGCGGCTATGGCCACTTTCTCGAACTCAAAGACCAAAGCAATTCCTTAAATTACTTGATGCAAGAAGAAGCCTTTTTCAACAGACACTTCTTCGTTTAGATGGTATGGACATACAAGAACCTCAGATCATTTGTAATGAAGAGCATCGTTTTCTTGTCAATCAACAACTCAAAGAAATTGGTCATGAAAAGGCCACAATTCTGCTGGAGACTGTAGGAAGAAATACTGCACCTGCAATTGCTGTCGCGGCTCTAGATGCTCTCAGTAAGGGAGAAGATCCTTTATTATTAGTTTTAGCTGCTGATCATTTCATCGAAAATATACCTTCTTTTCATAATGCTATAAAAAAAGCAATATATTTAGCAGAGAAAAACTACTTGGTCACATTTGGCATAATACCAAGCTGCCCAAATACCGGATATGGATATATTAAATATGGGGAGGAAATAAGTGGCTCACATTTTATAGAGTCGTTCAAAGAAAAGCCTTCTTATGAAACTGCTTGTTGTTATGTTGATTCTGGAAATTACTACTGGAATAGTGGTATGTTCATGTTTAGGGCTTCGGTATTTGTCAATGAGTTGAATAAATATGCCCCTAATATACTGCAATATTGCTCAGAAGCCGTCAGTAATTCGAAAGTTGATGAATCTTTTTTACGAATTGATGACGAATTTTTCTCGCGTAACCCTTCGTTATCCGTTGATTATGCTGTAATGGAACATACTAATATTGGTGTTGTGGTATCTATGGATGCCGGTTGGAGTGATGTTGGATCATGGTCTGCATTATGGCAATTAGGTGAGAAAAACGAGTCAGGGAATTGCTCTGATGCTAATGTGATATCGATTGATTGTAAAAATAATTATATTAAAACTGATTCCACATTAGTCGCAACAATCGGTGTTGATAACCTTGTTGTCGTATGTACAAAAGATGCAGTCCTTATTTCTCATAGAAATAAGGATCAAGATGTAAAACTTGTCGTTGATGAGCTTAAATCCCAGCAACGTGAAGAATACCGACAATATCCATTGAATTATAGACGCTGGGGTTCACACGAACGTTTAGATAGTGGACAGCGTTTTCAAGTAAATCGTATTACTATCAATAAAGGTAGTCTCATTTCTAAGCAATATCATCTGCACCGTGCAGAACATTGGGTTATTGTCTCTGGTAAGGCTGAGGTGATTTTAAATGAAGTTTCAAAAATTCATGAGGCAAATGAGTCTATTTATATTCCTCCTGGTTGTGTTCATACCATAAGGAATGTAGGTGACTGTCCGCTAGAAATTATCGAGATTCAATCGGGTGATTATCTTGGCGAAGATGATATCACTAGAGTTGATACGGGTAAGGAATTATGATGAACATGGTTGCCAGCAAGATTTTAAAATCAAGTAATGTCTCCTTTGGCACAAGTGGAGCTCGCGGACTTGTTGTAGATTTCACTGATACCGTGACTGCTGCTTTTACACATGCTTTTCTGGATGTTATAAGCCATGGCTTTGACTTTGAAACTGTTGCTTTGGCCATTGACAATCGTCCCAGTAGTTATTCAATCGCACAAGCATGTGCAGCGGCTATTAATGATCATGGTTTTGGTGTTGAGTTTCATGGCGTAATCCCTACACCAGCAATAGCCAATTATTCGCTAGCTAAACACATTCCTTCTATCATGATTACTGGTAGTCACATCCCTTTTGATAGAAATGGAATGAAGTTTTATCGGCCGGATGGTGAGATAAGTAAGGAAGATGAGTATTCAATTTTTACTAGTAATTACTCATTTCCTGAATTGACCAAACGGCCAGATCTGATCAAATGTTCGGATGCAGCTAATGATTATATAGCAAGATATACTTCTCTTTTTGATAAAAACATACTTAGTGGTAAGAAAATCGGTATTTATGAGCATTCTAGTGCAGGGAGAGATATATATCGGGAACTCTTTACATCCCTTGGGGCAGAAGTTGTTTCCTTCGGAAGGAGTGATGAGTTTGTACCAATTGATACTGAGGCGGTTGGAGAAGAAGATCGACTATTAGCGAAGACCTGGTCAAAAAAACATGATTTGGATGCTATATTTTCTACTGATGGAGACGGTGACCGCCCATTAATTTCTGACGAAAATGGTAATTGGTTACGTGGAGATATACTTGGGCTGCTTACATCAATTCATTTAAATATTGATGCACTTGCTGTCCCAGTAAGTTGTAATACATCAATCGAACTATGTGGAGAATTTAAACATGTGCAGAAAACGCGAATTGGCTCGCCTTACGTTATAGCTGCATTTGAAATGTTAAAACGTGATTTTTTATCGGTCGCGGGATTTGAAGCAAATGGGGGGTATATTCTCGCAACTGATTTGAATATTAATGATCGAACTTTATCTGCATTACCTACTCGCGATGCAGTATTGCCATCCCTTATGCTTCTTGTTGCCTCGCGGCGACTCCCTATATCGCAATTGGTAAAAAATTTACCACAACGTTTTACATGGTCCGATCGGGTTAAGAATTTCCCCGGAGAGAAAAGTAAAAAAATCATTTTATCTGCATTACAATCGCCAAACAATTTTATCCATGAGCTTGGCTTATCTTCTCGCAGATGTATTAATGTGGATGCAACCGACGGTGCGCGCTTTACTCTTGATAATGGTGATATCCTGCACCTTCGCCCTTCAGGAAATGCTCCTGAACTACGTTGTTATACGGAAGCAGAAAATGAAGAACAAGCTAAAGCTTATGTAGAATTGATATTTAGCAAAATTGTATAAGTGAACTGGTTTAGTAACTACATGACATACCAATAATTTGTCTTTTTAAAATTATTGGTATGTTCATTGGTAAATATATTAGTATAACCGCATCTTCCACTACACAATTCCAAGCATCCTGAGTTAACATTATAGACACATTCAAGCCGCGCACAGTCGTGGCGACCACACCTGACAGGAGTATGTAATGTCCAAGCAACAGATCGGCGTTGTCGGTATGGCAGTGATGGGGCGCAA
>OIEQ01000873.1_pt1 | contig 12891 bp, 10 predicted proteins | sample 1581841 | NCBI WGS metagenome assembly OIEQ01 (sample SAMN03281020, study PRJEB24777) | human gut metagenome | isolation source: fecal sample PR170 from 1 month old male Malay infant, vaginal delivered... | place: Singapore | collected 2005-12-29
TGTGAAACAATTTGAAAATAAAAAGGTTCTTGTATTAGGTTTGGCGAAGTCAGGCGAGTCAGCTGCCCGTTTGTTGGATCGCTTAGGAGCGATTGTGACCGTCAATGATGGCAAACCTTTTGAAGAAAATCCAGCAGCACAAAGTTTACTGGAAGAAGGGATTAAAGTTGTGACAGGAGGTCACCCTCTGGAATTGTTGGATGAAGACTTTGCAGTCATGGTCAAAAATCCAGGAATCCCTTATTCTAATCCAATGGTTGAAAAAGCGCTTGAAAAAGGCATTCCAGTCCTCACTGAAGTGGAATTGGCCTATCTGATTTCGGATGCGCCAATTATTGGGATTACAGGATCAAACGGAAAAACGACGACGACAACCATGATCGGGGAAGTCTTGACGGCTGCCGGCCAAGGTGGTCTATTGTCTGGGAATATCGGTTTTCCAGCTAGTCAAGTTGCACAAACAGCAACAGAAAAGGATGTTCTGGTCATGGAATTGTCTTCTTTCCAATTGATGGGAATTGAAGCCTTCCATCCAGAGATTGCAGTGATTACCAACCTCATGCCAACCCATATCGACTATCATGGTTCTTTTGAAAATTATGTAGCTGCCAAATGGAATCTTCAAAAGAATATGACAGAAAAAGATGTCATTGTCTTGAACTTCAACCAAGACCTGACCAAGGAACTCGCTACAAAAACCAAGGCAAGGGTCCTTCCATTTTCAACGGTTGAAAAAGTGGACGGGGCTTATTTGGAAGATGGACTTCTCAAGTTTAAGGGAGAAGTTGTTATGCGTGCAGATGAACTGGGCGTTCCAGGTAGTCACAATGTAGAGAATGCCTTGGCAACGATTGCGGTTGCAAAAGTCCGGGGTGTGGAGAATGAGGTCATTAAAGAAACCTTGTCAGCCTTTGGAGGTGTCAAACACCGCCTTCAATATGTGGATGAAATTCAAGGTGTCAAATTCTATAATGATAGTAAATCGACTAATATTTTAGCAACACAAAAAGCCCTTTCTGGTTTTGATAACAACAAGGTGATCTTGATTGCAGGGGGGCTCGATCGTGGCAATGAATTTGATGAATTGGTGCCTCACATTACTGGCTTAAAGGAAATGGTGATTCTAGGGGAATCAGCTCCTCGAGTGAAACGCGCAGCCGATAAAGCAGGCGTCCCTTATGTCGATGCGGCAGATGTAGCGGATGCGACAAAGAAAGCCTTCGATTTGGCTAGCACCGGAGATGTTGTGCTACTAAGTCCTGCCAATGCCAGCTGGGATATGTATCCGAATTTTGAAGTGCGTGGGGATGAATTCCTTGCTACAGTAAAAGGGTTGAAATAAAATGAAAAAAATAATGTTTACTGGTGGGGGAACCGTGGGACATGTGACCCTTAATCTCCTCTTGATTCCAAAATTTATCGAAGATGGATGGGAAGTCCATTATATTGGGGACAAAAAAGGAATCGAATACCAAGAGATCAAAAAGTCTGGCTTAGAGGTACGATTCCATTCGATTGCAACAGGGAAATTGCGTCGCTATTTCTCTTTCCAAAATATGATGGATGTGTTCAAGGTGGCTTGGGGAACGCTCCAATCCATAGCGATTCTGCTCCGTGTGCGTCCACAAGTTCTCTTCTCAAAAGGGGGATTTGTCTCGGTGCCACCAGTGATCGCGGCTCGTCTCACTCGTGTTCCTGTCTATATCCATGAGTCGGATCTCTCGATGGGATTGGCCAATAAAATTGCTTATAAATTTGCTACCAAGATGTACACGACTTTTGAGCAAGCACATGGTTTGACAAAGAGTGAGCATATCGGTGCGGTAACCAAGGTCACAGATCATATTCCGCCAACTTCAGAAGTTTTAGAAGAAAAAACAAAAGGTTTCCGAAAAGACTTGCCGACCCTTCTCTTTGTCGGAGGATCAGCCGGTGCGCGTGTCTTTAATGAATTTGTGACAGAGCATCAAGCAGAGCTCTTGCAGCACTACAATATCATCAATTTGACGGGTGATTCAACATTGAATCAGGCTGAGGGCGGTTTGTATCGAGTGGATTATGTAACCGATCAGTATTTGCCCATGCTCCAGAAGGCTGATTTAGTGGTGACTAGAGGTGGAGCCAATACCTTATTTGAACTCTTAGCCATGAACAAACTCCACCTGATCGTACCGCTAGGAAAAGAAGCCAGCCGTGGCGATCAGATTGAAAATGCCCAATATTTTGTGGATAAAGGTTATGCAGAGCAATTGCAAGAAGATCAATTGACGCTCGAAACTTTTAATGAAACCATTCAAGAAATGTTGAAGCAAAGCCAAGTCTACCACCAAGCAATGGAAAAATCGACAGAACTCCTTTCACTAGACGATTTTTATGGCCTGCTTCAAAAAGATATCAGTAAGGGAAAAGATGACGGACGACAATAAAAAAACGCCAACGGATGACAAAATTACAGAATTGTCAGCCTGGCAAAAAAGAAACAAAGAATATTTAGAAAAAAAAGCGCTTGAAAAAGCGGAAGAAGCTGAAACTGAGGAAACTGAAAGCGAAGAAACACAAGAAGACGAAGACCTTTCAGAAAAAGAATCAGCTTCCATCTCAGAGGAAGAATCTGACGAAATAAAAGAGTCTGAAGAGGAAAATGAATCTGAGGCCGAAGAGGATCCAGAAGCAGATGGAGAAAGTTCAGAAGGAGAAGAGGATGATCCGGCTGTAGAGGAGCTAAATCCTTCAGAGAAACAAGAGAAAAAGCCTTCATTTTTTAAAGGCTTAAAGACGAAAAAACCAAAGAAGGAACCAACAGTGGCAAAACGTCACATCTATCGTGCCCTTCCGGTTATCGGAATCAGCTCGATTGTCGCCCTTCTCTCAATCTATTTTTTAAGTCCCTTGTCCACACAGAAAGTGATTGAATTTTCAGGGAACAAAGCGGTTGACCAGCAACTCTTGTATGAAAAAAGTCGCATCAAAGAAGAAGATTATACTCTGACGACCTTCCTTCATAAATCGGTCTATGAACAAAATATGAAAACCGCTAGTCCATGGATCAAAGAGGTTCACATGCATTATCAATTCCCAGTGACCTTTAAAGTCAATGTCGTGGAACACAAAGTGGTTGCCTATTATGTGACCGGAGAAGACCACTATCCAGTATTGGAAAATGGAGAAGTGGTGGAGACAGTAACTCCAGCTTCGGAATTACCGTCCTCCTATATTAGCTTGAAATTCTCAGATCGAGAATTGGTCAGACAATTTGTCCAAGAAATGAAATCCATTTCTTCTTCCATTACGGATAAAATTGTTTCGGTTGATCTGACACCAAGTAAGGTCACCAAGGATCTGGTGACCATCACCATGAAAAACGATAATAAAATCTTGGTGCCTGTTTCCCAAATTACCCGCAAGCTTCCTTATTATAAAGCCATTAGTAAGCAATTAGACGATGATTCGACTATCGATATGGAGGCTGGAGTTTTCAGCTATAGTGAACAATCCATTGCAGATGCCAAAGAGCAAGCTGAAAAAGAAAAGGCTGAAAGTACAGAAAAGCAAGAAAAACATTCTGAGGAAGCAAGCCAAGAACAGAATCCAGAAGGAGAGAATTCTTCTGGGAATGAGTAAAGCCCATAAATTATCTCAAATAATTGAAGAAAAAATGTCCATTTTAGGCTTCTTTGTGATATAATGAAGTTTGGATAGTTCCAACTAAAAGGGCTATAAATAGATGTAAAGTGAAAACAAATAAAGAGAGAGGACTGGTGTAATGGCTAGAGACGGCTTTTTTACAGGTTTAGATATCGGTACTAGTTCAATAAAAGTATTGGTGGCAGAACATGTCAATGGAGAAATGAATGTAATTGGAGTCAGCAATGCAAAAAGTGCTGGCGTCAAAGATGGAATTATAGTAGATATCGAAGCTGCTTCAAATGCAATTAAAACTGCAATCAGCCAAGCTGAAGAAAAAGCAGGGATTTCAATCAATCTAGTCAATGTTGGGTTGCCTGCAAACTTACTACAAATCGAAGCAACTCAAGGAATGATTCCAGTCACAAGTGATTCGAAAGAAATCACAGATGCAGATGTTGAAAATGTTGTCAAATCTGCACTCACAAAAAGTATGACACCGGATCGTGAAGTAATCACCTTCATTCCTGAGGAATTCACAGTTGATGGTTTCCAAGGGATCCGCGATCCACGCGGAATGATGGGGATCCGACTTGAAATGCGTGGCCTTCTTTATACAGGACCTCGTACAATCTTGCACAATCTGCGTAAAACCGTTGAACGTGCAGGCTTACAAGTTGAAAACATCATCATTTCACCGCTTGCGATGATCAAAACAGTCTTGAATGAAGGCGAACGTGAATTCGGAGCAACGGTGATCGATATGGGTGGTGGCCAAACAACGGTGGCATCTGTTCGTAGCCAAGAACTTCAATTTACAAATATCTACCAAGAAGGTGGCGATTATGTTACCAAAGATATTTCTAAAGTATTGAAAACTTCTCAAAAATTGGCAGAAGGGTTGAAGTTCAACTATGGTGAAGCCTATGTGCCATCTGCTGGAAACGAGGTCTTCCATGTGGAAGTCATCGGTGAAGTAGAGCCAGTTGAAGTGACTGAGAAGTACTTAGCGGAAATCATTTCAGCACGTATCAAACACATCTTTGAGCAAATCAAACAAGACCTTGAGAGAAGACATTTGTTGGATCTTCCTGGTGGTATTGTGATAATCGGTGGAGGTGCGATCCTTCCTGGTGTTGAAGAATTGGCTCAAGAAGTCTTTGGTGTAAATGTGAAATTGTTTGTTCCAAATCAAATTGGAATTCGCAATCCAGCTTTTGCCCATGTAATTAGCTTGTCTGAATATGCAGGCAATTTGACAGATGTGGATATTATTGCTCAAGCTGCGGTTCATGGAGACGAAGTCTTGCGTCAACAACCGATTCAATTTGATCGTCCTGTGCAACCACAAGTACAACCACAACCTGCTGCTCCAGCACAACCGGTAGTACCTGCGTACAATGCTGAGAAGATTGAATCTCCAGTGGATGCTCAAGAAATTCCAGCAGCAAGCAATGATGGCAAACAAGAACCAAAAACTACATTCACAGACCGAATGAAAAATTTGATCGGTAATATGTTTGATTAAGGAGTGTAAGTATTTATGACATTTTCATTTGACACAGCAGCGGCACAAGGTGCAGTAATTAAAGTAATCGGTGTCGGTGGCGGTGGCGGTAACGCCATCAATCGTATGATTGACGAAGGCGTTGCCGGTGTAGAATTCATCGCAGCTAATACAGATGTTCAAGCACTTTCAAGTGCTAAAGCTGAAACAGTTATCCAATTGGGTCCAAAATTGACTCGTGGATTGGGTGCTGGAGGTCAACCTGAAGTTGGTCGTAAGGCAGCTGAAGAAAGCGAAGAAGTATTGACAGAAGCGTTGCAAGGTGCAGACATGGTCTTCATCACTGCAGGGATGGGTGGAGGATCTGGTACAGGTGCTGCCCCAGTTATCGCTCGTATTGCTAAAGCAGTTGGTGCTTTGACAGTAGCAGTTGTCACTCGTCCATTCGGGTTTGAAGGTTCAAAACGTGGGAACTTCGCTATTGAAGGGATCAATGAACTTCGCGAACATGTAGATACATTGTTGATTATTTCTAATAACAACTTGCTTGAAATTGTGGACAAGAAGACACCACTTCTTGAAGCGTTGAGTGAAGCAGACAACGTTCTTCGTCAAGGTGTTCAAGGGATCACTGACTTGATCACAAGTCCTGGATTGATCAACCTTGACTTTGCAGACGTGAAGACTGTTATGGAAAACAAAGGAAATGCCCTCATGGGTATTGGTGTTGGTAGCGGTGAAGAACGCGTTATCGAAGCGGCTCGTAAAGCCATTTACTCTCCACTTCTTGAAACTACAATTGATGGTGCAGAAGACGTGATCGTCAACGTAACAGGTGGTTTGGATATGACATTGATCGAAGCTGAAGAAGCTTCAGAAATTGTGAACCAAGCTGCAGGTCACGGAGTGAACATCTGGTTGGGTACATCTATTGATGAATCTCTTAAAGATGAAATCCGCGTGACGGTTGTTGCAACTGGTGTCCGTCAAGACAAGGTAGAACGCGTTAGCGGAATTGCTTCCTCACAACGTCCTTATAAAACAGGACCACGTGAACAACGCCCACAAGCTGCACCATTTGACCGTGAATTTGATTTGAAACAAGATGTTGAATTGCCAACAACTCCAAGTCGTCCAGCGGTAGAACCAAACCGTGGCTCAGCCTTTGGTGATTGGGATATTCGTCGTGAGAATATCGTTCGCCAAACTGAACCAACATCAACACATCAAGTTGATCGTTACGTAGATTCATCTTCAGATGATGATGAATTGGAAACACCACCATTCTTCCGGAATCGTTAATCATGAATCTGGTAGAGAATGCTGATCTTGTTCGGCAACAAGTAGAAACAGCAAGAAACAAAGTTAACCGTCAAGATCAAGTTAATGTGATAGCTGTTACCAAGTATGTGGATGTTGCCACAACAGAAGCACTGGTGAAAACAGGTATCCAACATATCGGTGAAAATCGTGTCGATAAATTCCTAGAAAAGTATCAAGCTCTAAAAGAGTATGACCTCACTTGGCACTTGATTGGGAGCCTCCAACGGCGGAAAGTAAAAGACGTGATTAATCTCGTCGATTACTTTCATGCCTTGGATTCGGTGAAGCTGGCTCAAGAAATTCAAAAGCGAGCAGAACACCCGATCAAGTGTTTCCTCCAAGTGAACATTTCTGGGGAAGAAAGTAAGCATGGATTTGCACCCGATGAACTGGATGATGTTTTAGCGGAAATCGCACAGCTGGACAAAATTGAAATTGTTGGTTTAATGACGATGGCTCCTTTTGAGGCTAGTCAAGAAGAGTTGCAGGATATTTTTTCAAAAACTCACCAACTTCAGAAACAACTAGAAAAGAAACAATTAAAAAATATCCCTTTTTCAGAACTAAGTATGGGTATGAGTCGTGATTTTGAAGTAGCCATTGCGAACGGAGCGACTTATGTAAGAAAGATAAATTTAACAACTTTATTGACTACTTCACAGAAGACGGTGAAGAAGTAGAAGTTCGCGAGGCAAAAGCAGCTGGGGCGGAAACACAACCAGTTCCACAGCCACAGCCGACTCCTCAAGTGACTTCTCCACGTCCACAGATTAGTCAAAGAGAACCAGTAAAACCAAAACCGACTCCTGTCGCACCTGTTACGACTCCAGTGTCTACAGTGGCAGTGAAGGAACCTGTTTCAACAACGAAAAATACATCTGAAAATATTACTCGCTTGCATGAACGTCAACGTGAATTGGCTGCTAATCGTGCGAATACAGATGAAAAGATTACCATTGATGTACGCTATCCCCGCAAATACGAGGAAGCGACTGAAATTGTTGATCTATTACTATCTAATGAGAGTATCTTGATTGACTTCCAATATATGACTGAAGTACAAGCACGTCGTTGTTTAGATTATTTGGATGGGGCTCGTTATGTTTTAGCAGGAAATCTTCGTCGTGTTGCAAGTACCATGTACTTGTTGACTCCAATTAATGTAGTCGTTAACATTGAAGATATCCGCCTTCCAAATGATGTGGAAGTGACAGAATTTGACTATGATATGAAACGTAATCGTTAAGATGATTATCTTTCAATACCTATCAAATATCATTCAAATCTATTCCATCATTCTTGTCATCTATGCCTTACTATCTTGGTTCCCTGGGGCACCTCAGAGTACTCTTGGACAAATGGTTCACCGCCTAGTTGAACCATTTTTGAGCCTTTTTAGAAAGTTACCATTGCAGTTTGGGGGCTTGGATTTTACAGTTCTAGTAGCACTTTTGGTCTTGAACTTGATGAATCAGTTATTAGCCCGCTTGTTCCTACTTTTGATTGGATAGAATACGATGGGACAGACAGAGATTTACCAACATTTCAATCGCGAAGATCACGAATTCATTGATCGTTGTATTGAATTGTCTGAAAGAGTAGTGGAACGCTATTCTGTTGAGGTGACGGGTTTTTTAAACCCTCATCAGGTCACTATTTTACGAAATGTCGCGGCAAGCTACCAATTACAGGTCTTTGCTTCCAGTGATGAGCAGAAAATGGAGTATGCTAAGGTTATTGTTGCTCCGGATTATTACCAATTGGATCCAAGTGACTTTGATCTGGCCTTATTGGAAATGGTCTATGCTTCAAAATTTCATCACTTGACCCATTCCCAGGTACTGGGGACCATTGTTCACCAATTAGGTGTGGAGCGCAAGTCCTTTGGAGATATTCTGACGAGTGATGGAAAGATCCAAGTATTTGTTGAACAGCGTTTTGTTCCCTATTTCATGGATCACATCCAGAAAATTTCTCGGGTACCTGTTAAGCTGAGGGAAGTTCCTCTATCTGAACAAATGATCGTAGAGGAAGAAAGCCAGCAGCGAGATATTCTAGTGTCGAGTTATCGGTTAGATAAGGTGATTGCTGGGACCTTCAAGCTTTCGCGCTCACAAGCTAGTCAGTTGATTAGATCTGGTCTAGTGAAAGTTAACTATGCGACTACTTCCAATGTTAGCTATGCTGTAGGTCTGAATGATTTAGTCAGTGTCCGACGCTTTGGGCGTCTTAAAATTGTTTCTGAAAATGGTATTTCAAAGAGTGGAAAATATAAAGTAACTGTTGAAGTACTCTTAAGTAAAAAATGAGGAGGAGTTATGGCTCTTACTGCTTTAGAAATTAAAGATAAAACTTTTGGCGTTAAATTTAGAGGGTATGATGCGAACGAAGTAGAAGAATTTCTAGATATCGTTGTTCGCGATTATGAAGATCTTGTTCGTTTAAATCATGATCAAGAAGCAAAAATTCAAGCTCTTGAAGAACGCTTAAACTATTTTGATGAAATGAAAGATTCATTGAGTCAATCTGTTTTGATTGCACAAGATACTGCTGAACGTGTCAAACAAGCAGCTAACGAACGTTCTGAAAATATTGTTCGTCAAGCTGAACAAGATGCACAGCACTTAGTAGATGAAGCAAAACAAAAAGCAAATGAAATCCTTCGTCATGCAACGGATAATGCCAAGAAGGTTGCCGTTGAAACAGAGGAATTGAAGAATAAGACACGCGTCTTCCATCAACGTTTGAAATCAACAATCGAAAGCCAATTGAGCATTATCGATACACCTGAATGGGATGAAATTCTTCGTCCAACAGCTATGTACATTCAAACAAGTGATGAAGCTTTCCGTGAAATTGTGGAGAAAGCTTTGGGTGAATCAGTTCACCATCATCATGCAGAAGATGATAACATTGATTTGACTCGTCAATTCTCTCCAGCTGAAATCGAAGAATTGCAAAAACGCATCGAAGCTGCTAATTTAGAATTGGGTGCAACACAAGCGTTTGAAGGTTTGAATGAAAAAGTTCAATCCGCTTTAGAAGAAGCAGAGCACGCTCATCATGAAAATGAGGAAGTCGTTGCGGTTGAAGAAACTGTTCAACCAGAAGATGATGCAAATCGTGAATCTGTCAATATTTTATAATTTTGTAAAAACAGGTCCATTAATGATAGGTCTAGCGAGCAGATGATGGTGGAAGATCTGCACTCCCTCTTAATGGATGATCCTTTTACAGTATTCGTTCTGAACCCTTGAGTAAGAACGGACGTTTCCCTCGTTACGGGATGAGAGGAGAAGGTCGCTTGCGACTTCTCGAACAAAGGTGGTACCACGAGCAATCGTCCTTTTTAGGATGCTCGTGTTTTTTTTATAGCTTTTAAATCAATAAGGAGACATAATGAAACTCAAAGAAACATTGAATCTTGGGAAAACAGCTTTTCCAATGCGGGCTGGGCTTCCAACGAAGGAACCAGTTTGGCAAAAAGAATGGGAAGATGCAAAATTGTATCAACGCCGTCAAGAGTTGAATGAAGGAAAACCGCATTTTACCCTTCATGATGGCCCTCCCTATGCCAACGGAAATATTCACGTAGGGCATGCCATGAACAAGATCTCAAAAGATATCATTGTTCGTTCTAAGTCTATGTCAGGATTTTACGCCCCTTATATTCCAGGTTGGGATACCCATGGTTTGCCAATTGAGCAAGTCTTGGCTAAACAAGGTGTGAAACGCAAAGAAATGGACTTGGTTGAGTACTTGAAACTCTGCCGTGAATATGCGCTTTCTCAAGTAGATAAACAACGCGAAGACTTCAAACGCTTAGGTGTTTCAGGTGATTGGGATCATCCTTATGTAACCTTGACGCCTGACTATGAAGCAGCGCAAATCCGCGTCTTTGGTGAAATGGCCAATAAAGGCTATATCTACCGTGGAGCTAAGCCAGTTTACTGGTCTTGGTCTTCTGAATCAGCCCTCGCTGAAGCGGAAATTGAATACCATGATTTGGTATCAACATCTCTTTACTATGCGAACAAAGTTAAAGATGGTAAGGGTGTCCTAGATACAGATACCTACATCGTTGTTTGGACAACAACTCCATTTACGGTTACAGCTTCTCGTGGATTGACGGTGGGTGCAGAGTTTGATTATGTCGTAGTGAAACCTGCTGGATCTGACCGCAAGTATGTCGTAGCATCTGAGCTCTTGCCAAGCCTTTCTGAAAAATTCGGTTGGGAAAATGCTGAAGTCCTTGCAACTTACCAAGGAAAAGAATTGAACCATATCGTTACAGAACATCCATGGGATCCTGAAGTGGATGAATTGGTGATCCTTGGTGAGCATGTAACCCTCGATTCAGGTACTGGTATCGTCCATACTGCTCCTGGTTTTGGTGAGGATGACTACAATGTAGGGATTGCCAATGGCCTCGAAGTTGCTGTTACTGTTAACGAACGCGGAATCATGATGGAAAATGCTGGCCCTGACTTTGCTGGTCAGTTCTATGACAAGGTTGTTCCAACTGTTATCGAAAAACTTGGTGATTTGCTTCTTGCTAAAGAAGAAATCTCTCACTCCTACCCATTTGACTGGCGGACGAAAAAACCAATTATCTGGCGTGCAGTTCCACAATGGTTTGCCTCAGTATCGAAATTCCGTCAAGATATCTTGGACGAAATTGAAAAAGTGAAGTTCCACTCAGAATGGGGGAAAGTTCGTCTTTACAACATGATTCGTGACCGTGGTGACTGGGTCATCTCTCGTCAACGTGCCTGGGGTGTGCCTCTTCCAATCTTCTATGCAGAAGATGGAACACCAATCATGACGGCTGAAACCATCGAACATGTGGCTCAACTCTTTGAAGAGCATGGTTCCATCATCTGGTGGCAGCGTGAAGCGAAAGACCTCTTGCCAGAAGGATTTACGCATCCAGGTTCACCAAATGGCGAATTTACAAAAGAAACAGATATCATGGACGTCTGGTTTGACTCAGGTTCATCATGGAATGGGGTTGTAGTGAATCGTCCAGAACTCAAATACCCAGCTGATCTTTACCTTGAAGGTTCAGACCAGTACCGTGGTTGGTTCAACTCATCTCTTATCACATCTGTGGCGAACCATGGTGTCGCACCATACAAACAAATCTTGTCTCAAGGTTTTGCTTTGGATGGGAAAGGTGAGAAGATGTCTAAATCTCTTGGAAATACCATTGCTCCAAGTGATGTTGAAAAGCAATTTGGTGCCGAAATCTTGCGTCTCTGGGTAACTAGTGTAGATTCAAGCAATGACGTGCGTATCTCAATGGATATCTTGAGCCAAGTGTCTGAGACTTACCGTAAGATCCGGAATACTCTTCGTTTCTTGATTGCCAACACTTCTGACTTTAATCCAGCTGAGGATGCAGTTGCTTATGACGAGCTTCGTTCAGTGGACAAGTATATGACCATTCGCTTTAACCAGCTTGTCAAGACCATCCGTGACGCTTATGCTGACTTTGAATTCTTGACGATCTACAAGGCGCTTGTTAACTTTATCAACGTTGACTTGTCAGCCTTCTACCTGGATTTTGCCAAGGATGTTGTTTACATCGAAGGAGCTAAATCACTTGAACGCCGTCAAATGCAAACAGTCTTCTATGATATCCTTGTGAAAATCACGAAACTCTTGACTCCAATTCTTCCTCACACTGCTGAAGAAATCTGGTCTTATCTTGAGTTTGAAGCAGAAGACTTTGTTCAATTGTCAGAATTGCCAGAAGCAGAAACGTTTGCCAACCAAGAAGAAATCTTGGATACATGGTCAGCCTTCATGGACTTCCGTGGTCAAGCGCAAAAGGCCTTGGAAGAAGCACGGAATGAAAAAGTGATTGGTAAATCACTTGAAGCTCACTTGACAGTTTATCCAAACGAAGTCGTGAAAACACTTCTTGGAGCTGTTGATAGCAATGTTGCTCAACTCTTGATTGTTTCTGAATTGACAATCGCAGAAGGACCAGCTCCAGAAGATGCAGTGACCTTTGAAGATGTAGCCTTCACAGTTGAACGTGCCGCTGGTGAAGTTTGTGACCGTTGCCGTCGCATCGATCCAACAACGGCTGAACGTCACTACCACGCAACCATCTGTGATCACTGTGCAAGCATCGTCGAAGAGAACTTTGCGGATGCAGTCGCAGAAGGATTTGAAGAGAAATAAGGTTGAAAAGTCTAGGTAAAACTCAATTTGAGAAGAAAAGATAACTAATTTTATAGTCTATTAAACGCATTGTATCAAGTTTTTGAATACCTGATATGATGTGTTTTTATTTATTTTGAAAATTTGCCAGGTGTGACTTTGTATACTCATATTCAATGAAAATCAAAAAGCAAACTAGGAAGCTAGCCGCAGGCTGCTCAAAACACTGTTTTGAGGTTGTAGATGGAACTGACGTTGTCAGTATC
>OIEQ01000882.1_pt1 | contig 12714 bp, 9 predicted proteins | sample 1581841 | NCBI WGS metagenome assembly OIEQ01 (sample SAMN03281020, study PRJEB24777) | human gut metagenome | isolation source: fecal sample PR170 from 1 month old male Malay infant, vaginal delivered... | place: Singapore | collected 2005-12-29
TTGATGTCAATGTGATCTCCCCCCTTGTGGGGGAGATGGGCGGCAGCCCAGAGGGGGGTGTCAAAAAACAAACTCATGTTCAAATCCGGTCCAGCGTTTTGTCGAGCCAGGCAAAGAACCCACTCGCGCCTTCGGTGTTCTCTGCAAGCGGAATCATCGGCGCGGCGCTGGCCAACGATGTGCGGGCGCGCGGCGGCAGATATTTGTTGGTCGGCCGCGTCTCCTGCTCCGGCATCAGATCGAACCCGCCCCGCTCCGCGACCATGACCGACACCTCGGATGTAGGATCGCCGAGATCGCCGTAATGGCGGGCATTGGCCGGGCACGTGCGCACGCAGGACGGCACGCGGTCCTCCTGCTGCAGCGTTTCGTTATAGATGCGGTCCACGCACAGCGTGCACTTCTTCATGACACCTGCCGCGAGATCCATTTCCCGCGCGCCGTAGGCGCAGGACCAGGCACAGAGACCGCAGCCGATGCACTTGTCCTCATCGACAAGCACAATGCCGTCTTCGGCCCGCTTGTACGATGCACCGGTCGGACAGACCGTGACACAGGGCGCATCCTCGCAGTGCAGGCAGGATTTCGGGAAATGCACCACCCGCGCATCGCCCGCTTCGCCGATCACCTGTCCGCCGTCCGGCACCACCTCAAAGCTGTGAATGCGGTTAAGGAAGGTGCCGGAAACATCATCCCCATAGGGATGCTGGTCCGACAGCGCATTGCCATAGGCGCCGGTATTCCACTCCTTGCAGCTGATGACGCAGGCATGGCAGCCGACACAGACATCGAGATCAATGACAAGGCCAAGCTTTTTGGCGCTGCGGGTTTGCGGCAGGCTGGTCATGTCGTCCACTCCTGTCCGTAACGTAGCTGGTCCACTGGTTCCGGCTGGCTGCCGGGCCGCAACAAGGTGCTGAAATGCGGCTCGCTCACCGCCTCACCCGCCTCTGCCTTCTCGATGCGCACGCGCAAATCGTACCAGGCCGCCTGCCCGGTGATCGGATCGGAATTCGACCAGCGCATGCCATCGGCTTTCGGTGGCAGCAGTTCATGGATAAGATGGTTGAGCAGAAAGCCCTTGGTCGCCTCCGGCGCATTCTTGTCGAGCGCCCAGGCGCCGCTGCGCTTGCCGATGGCATTCCAGGTCCATATGGTCCTGTCGTTCACCGCCTCGGTGCGCGCGATCTCACACTTGATGCGGCCGTGATGCGACGTCACCCAGACCCAGTCACCATCCTTCAATCCCAGCTCATCACAAATGCCGCCCGGCACATAGAGCGGGTTCTTGGTGTGTATCTGCCGCAGCCAGGCATTCTGCGAGCCCCAGGAGTGATACATCGCCATGGGGCGCTGTGTGATCGCATGGTACGGGAAAGCCTCGGTATCGATGCCCTGTTCCTCGAATGGACGGTACCACAGGGGCAGTGGATCGAAGCACTCAAGCAGCCTCTCCCGATATTGTTCCGGCGCAACCGGCTTGCGGGTGCCCAGCGCCGACAGGCGGAATTTTTGCAGCGTCTCCACATAGAGCTGGATCGTCACCGGCTGCGGCGTATCGAAAAAGCCGGTATCGATGGCGAATTGCTGGTAGGCGGCATTGTGATGCTTGAAATACAGCGCCTCCTCCGGGATGTGCTTCATCCAGAATGCGCCGTTATCGATATAGTTTTTCAGCTGGTCCGGGTTCGGCGTTCCGCGCCCCTCGCCGGCGCCATCCGCATCGCGCCAGCCCGACAGCGGACCGATGCCCGGCTTGCGCTGATGATTGACGATGTAATCGGCATAATCCTTGTAGAGCGCCCCGCCCTGTTCATTGACGAAACCCGGCAATTTCAGCCGTGCGCCAAGATCGATCAGAACCGACTGGAAGCCGCGCACATTGCGGTCCGGTTCCAGCACTGGCCAGCGGATGGCATCGCACGCGGCTTCGGGCTCGGAAATCGGCCGGTCGAGCAGCGAGATGCAGTCGTGCCGCTCAAGATAGGTCGTATCCGGCAGCACCAGATCGGCATAGGCGACCATCTCCGAGGAATAGGCGTCGGAATAGATGATTTTTGGAATCTTGTATTCGCCGGTCGCTTCATCGCGTGCTTCCAGCATTTTAATGGTGCCGCGCGTGTTCATCGACGAATTCCACGCCATGTTCGCCATGTAGAGGAACAGCACGTCCACCGGATAGGGATCGCCCGCATGGGCATTGGCGATCACCATATGCATCATGCCGTGCGCGGACAGCGGCGCTTCCCAGGAAAAAGCCTTGTCGATGCGCTGCGGCTTGCCATCCGCATCGACCAGCAGGTCTTCCGGCCCAAGGGGATAGCCGAGATGCGGCCCGGCGAGCGGCTTGCCCGGCGTGACATGTTCCGCCCGGCCGTGCGGGCGCGGATGGGCCGTGGCCGGTTTCGGATAGGGCGGCTTGTAGCGATAGCCGCCGGGGCAATCGATGGAGCCGATGATCGTCTGCAGCACATGCAGCGCCCGCGCCGACTGAAAGCCGTTGGAATGGGCCGAGATGCCGCGCATGGCATGGAAGGTCACCGGGCGGCCGATCATCACATCGTGCTGCTCGCCCTTCATGTCGGTCCATGGCTGGTTGAGGATAATCTCCTCCTCGAACGCTACCCGCGCGATTTCGGCGGCGAGGCCGCGAATGGTGGCTGCCGATACGCCGGTTTCAGCAGCGACGGCATCGGGCGCGTATTGCGGATCAAGGTACTTTTCCGCCATCAGCCGCAGGACGCTGCGTACCTTGCGGCCGCCATCCGTGGTGAAATCGGCGTTGAGATCGGCAACATGGCCCGGCTCGTCAAAACGCACCAGCGCACCGGTTTTGCGATCGCGCACCAGCGCCTTGCCGAGATCGTCCCGCAGGAACAGGCCGTGATCCTCCTTGCCCTCGTCGTCGATCACCAGCCACGGCGCATTGGTGTAGCGCTGGAGATAATCGAGATCGATCTGGCCGTTGCGGAAGAGTTCATGGATGATCGCCAGGATCAGCAGCCCGTCGGTACCGGGACGGATCCCGATCCAGTTGTCGGCAACGGCGGAATAGCCCGTGCGTACCGGATTGACCGAAACGAACCGCGCGCCGTTCTGTTTCAGCTTGGAAATACCCATCTTGATCGGGTTGGAATCATGATCCTCGGCGACCCCGAACAGCACGAACAGCTTGGTCTTGTCCCAGTCGGGCGCTCCGAATTCCCAGAACGCGCCGCCGATCGTGTAGATGCCGGCCGCCGCCATGTTGACGGAACAGAACCCGCCATGGGCGGCGTAGTTGGGCGTGCCGAAATTCTGCGCCCAGAAGCTGGTCAGGGCCTGCGACTGGTCACGGCCGGTGAAGAAGGCCAGCTTCTGCGGCGCGGTCTCACGCATCGGCTGCAGCCAGTCGACGGCGAGCGACAGCGCCTCTTCCCAGCTGATTTCCTTGAACTCGCCCGATCCGCGCGGCCCGGTCCGCAACAGCGGCGCCCGCAGCCGCGCCGGCGAATAATGCTGCATGATTCCGGCCGAACCTTTGGCGCACAGCACACCCTTGTTGATCGGGTGATCTCGATTGCCTTCGATATAACGGACCTTGCCGTCCTTCAGATGCACATTGATGCCGCAGCGGCAGGCGCACATGTAGCAGGTTGTCTTGGCGATTGTGTCACCCACCGGCGCCGACAGGGCAATGTACGGTTCGGTTTGCATGGGGTGATTGCCTCGCTTGTCACAGAATCCCTGTTTTATAAGAACAATTCCAATCCACCAAACACACAAGCGACATTGCACAGAGAAATCGCCGCGATGCTACTGCCAAGAAGTTGCCTCTTGCCAAATCGTCGCCAAGGCTGATTTGATATACCAATGGATGAAAAACTCTCCCGTGCCATTGAAAAACGCCGTGACGATCTTGTCGCGCTGACCCGTGATCTCATACGCTTTCCTACGGTCAATCCGCCGGGTGAAGCCTACACGCCCTGCGCCGAATTTATCGCGCAACGGTTGAAGAAGAGCGGTTTCGAGACCCAGCTGATTCGCGGTGAAGGTACGCCCGGCGATACGGACCGCTATCCGCGCACCAATATCGTCGCGCGTTTCGATGGCCGGACACATGGCCAGACCGTGCATTTCAATTCGCATATCGACGTGGTCGATGCGGGCGAAGGCTGGACGGTCGATCCGTTCGAGGGTGTCGTGAAGGACGGCAAGGTCTACGGGCGCGGCGCCTGCGACATGAAAGGCGGGCTCGCGGCCTCGATCATTGCCGCCGAGGCCTTCCTTGAAGTCTATCCGGACTTTGCCGGTTCGATCGAGATTTCAGGCACGGTGGACGAGGAATCCGGTGGCTTTGGCGGCGTCGCCTATCTCGCCAGCAAAGGTTTTTTCTCAAAGCCGCGCGTCGACCACGTCATCATTCCCGAGCCGCTGAACAAGGACCGCATCTGCCTTGGTCATCGCGGCGTCTGGTGGGCCGAGATCGAGACCAAGGGCGAGATTGCCCATGGCTCCATGCCGTTTCTCGGCGATTGCGCCGTGCGCCACATGGGCGCGGTGCTCGACGCTTTCGAAAAGGAGCTGTTTCCGGCGCTCGACAAGAAGCAGACCCGCATGCCCGTGGTGCCGGAAGGCGCCAAACGCTCGACCATGAACATCAATTCGATCCATGGCGGCCAGACCGATGATTATTCCGGCCTGCCCTCGCCCAACGTGCCGGATTCCTGCCGCCTCGTCATCGACCGGCGCTTCCTGCTCGAAGAAGACATCGTCGAGGTCAAGCGCGAGGTGACGTCGATCCTCGACCGGCTGCAATGGGAGCGGCCGAAATTCCACTACAACATCCGCGACATCATGGAGGTGCAGCCGCTGATGACCGAGCGCGATGCGCCCGTGGTCACCGCCGTTGCGCAGGGCATCCGCGACGTCTTCGGCAAGGAGCCGGAATATGTCATTTCGCCCGGCACCTATGACCAGAAGCACATTGCCCGCATCGGCCTGCTGCACGACTGCATCGCCTACGGGCCGGGTATTCTCGACCTCGCCCACCGGCCCGACGAATATGTGGGCATCGAGGACATGGTCGAGTCGGCAAAGGTCATGGCGCTCGGCCTGAAAGTTCTGCTGTCCGGCTCAATCTAGGCATGGTTCTCAAAACAAAAATGTGCTGATCTGCACGGGGTTTACGGCAAAGTCCTTGGGAGACGTTGAATGAACAAATTCTGGAAGTCGGCCCTTGCGGCCAGCGCGCTTGTCCTGCTTTCCGCCACCGCATCCCTTGCCGCCAAAACCGACCTCGTGTTGGGCGTCGTCTTGGAACCGCCGCACCTCGATCCAACAGCCGGTGCAGCCACGGCGATCGGCGAAGTGGTCTACGCCAATGTGTTCGAGGGGCTGACACGCATCAATGCCAAGGGCGAGGTTCTGCCAGCCCTCGCCGAGAGCTGGACCGTGTCGGACGACGGCAAGATCTATACCTTCAAGCTGCACAAGGACGTGAAATTCCACGATGGCACGGCCTTTGACGCGCAGGATGTCAAATTCTCGCTCGACCGGGCGCGCGACGAAAAATCCGTCAACCCGCAAAAGCCGCTGTTCGCCGCCATCGACACGGTGGAGGTCGTCGATCCGCTGACCGTCAAGGTCACGCTCAAACAGCCCAATGGCGATTTCCTCTACAATATGGGCTGGGCCGCCGCAGTCATCGTCGCGCCGGAAAGCGCCGACACCAACAAGGAAAAGCCCGTCGGCACCGGGCCTTTCAAATTCGACACCTGGGCCAAGGGCTCGCAGATCGTCATCTCCAGAAATCCCGCCTATTGGGGCGCGCCGGTTGCCCTTGATAAGGCGACGTTCCGCATCATCCCCGATCCGGCCGCCGCGACGGCAGCGCTGCTTGCCGGCGACGTGCAGGCGTTCCCTGTGTTCCCCAGCTATGAGGCCGTGCCGCAGTTCCAGGCCGATCCGCGCTTCAAGGTGATCATCGGCACCACGGAGGGCGAGACCGTCCTTGGCATGAACAACCAGAAGCCGCCCTTCGACAATCTCAAGGTCAGGCAGGCGATCGGCCACGCCATCGACCGCAAGACCCTGATCGACGGCGCCATGTTCGGCCTGGGAACGCCCATCGGCTCGTTTTTCCCGCCGCACCATCCCGCCTATATCGACCTGACGGCCGAGTCCGCCTACGATCCGGCCCTGTCGAAGAAACTGCTGGCGGAGGCCGGCCATCCCGACGGCTTCAAGACCACGCTGAAACTGCCGCCTCCCGTCTATGCCCGCCGTGGCGGCGAGATCATTGCCGCGGAATTGCGTGAAATCGGCATCGAAGCGGAAATCATTCCGGTCGAATGGGCGCAGTGGCTGGAGCAGGTGTTCAAAGGCAGGGATTACGACATGACCATCGTGTCGCACACCGAGCCGAACGACCTCAACATCTTCGCCCGCGATAATTACTATTTCAACTACACCAGCCCGGCCTTCCGTGAGGTGATCAAGCAGATCGAGGCGACCTCCGATACGGCCAAGCGCACCGAACTCTACCAGCAGGCGCAAAAAATTCTGGCTGCAGACGCCCCGGTCGCCTTTCTCTTCCAGCTGCCGAAAACCGGCATCTGGGATGCCAAGGTCGAAGGACTGTGGGAAAACGGCCCCATCCCGGCCAATGACCTGACGGCGGTGAAATGGGCGGAATGATAGACTGATGTATCTGGGTTCTTTCACCCCCCTCTGGGCTGCCGCCCATCTCCCCCACAAGGGGGGAGATCACATCGACATGGACGCTTTCGCACAACAGGAACTGTTTCAGATTTCGCAAAGACGGCAATGTAGGCTGATCTCCCCCCTTGTGGGGGAGATGTCCGGCAGGACAGAGGGGGGTAAGCACCTCTACCCAGGGTCAAAGCACCCATGCTGAACTACGTATCGAAGCGGCTTCTGATCGGCATCCTGACGCTGCTGGCTGCTTCCATCGTCGTGTTCATCGTGCTGGACGTCGTGCCCGGCGATCCGGCGCGGCTGATGCTCGGCATGAACGCCACCGAGGAAGCCGTGCGGGCCTTGCAGCAGCAGATGGGGCTCGACCAGCCCCTGCTCGTGCGCTATGCCAGCTGGATCGGCGGGCTCCTCGTCGGCGATTTCGGCAAATCCTATACCTATTCGGTTCCCGTCCTGAACCTCATCACCGAACGCATCGCCGTTTCCCTGCCGCTGGCGCTGATTTCGCTGTTCCTGTCGACAATCATCGCCATTCCTGTCGGCCTGTTCTCGGCGTCGCGGCGCGGCACGATGGCTGACAGCGGCACGATGGCGATTGCGCAGGTCGGCGTTGCCATTCCCAATTTCTGGTTCGCGCTGCTGCTGGTCTATGTCTTCGCCGTCAGCCTGCGCCTCGTTCCCGCCGGTGGCTTTCCCGGCTGGAATGCCGGTGTCTGGGCCGGGTTCAAGTCGCTGATCCTGCCCTCCATCGCGCTTGGCCTGCCGCAGGCCGCCATCCTTGCCCGCGTCACCCGTTCCGCGCTGCTCGACGTGCTTGGCGAGGACTATATCCGCACGGCCCGTGCCAAGGGCCTGACCCGCCGCAAGGTGCTGTACCGGCATGCCCTGCGCAACGCCCTGATCCCGGTCCTGACCATTCTCGGCCTGCAGTTCGCCTTTCTGCTGGCCGGTACGATCATCATCGAGAATGTCTTCTACCTGCCCGGACTGGGCCGCCTGGTGTTCCAGGCGATCACCCAGCGCGATCTCATCGTGGTCCAGGGCGTCGTCATGCTGCTGGTCGCCGCGGTCATCGTCGTCAACCTTCTGGTCGATCTTTCCTATGCGCTGGTCGATCCGCGCCTGCGGGGCCGCTCATGAGCGCACCCACAGAATGGCAGGCCAACATCTCGAAGGCCTTTTCCAACCGGTCCTTCGTCATCGGCCTGACGATCACGGTCCTGCTGGCATTGATGGCGGCGCTGTCCTTCGTCTGGACACCCTATGCCGTCGGCTCCTTCGACATTCTCGGCAAGCTGAAACCGTCATCCTCGGCCCATTGGCTTGGCACTGACCATTTCGGCCGCGATATCCTGTCGATGATCATGGTCGGCAGCCGCAATTCCATTGCCGTGGCCTTTGTGTCCGTCGTCATCGGCGCCGGCATCGGTGTGCCGCTCGGCCTGTGGGCAGCGGCCCGCAGCGGCATGATCGATGAAGCCCTGATGCGCTTCAACGATCTCGTCTTCGCCTTTCCGGCCCTGCTTTCCGCCGTCATGATCACGGCCGTGTTCGGCCCCGGCGCGATCAACGCCATCATCGCCATCGGTATTTTCAACATTCCGGTCTTCGCCCGCGTCGCCCGCGGTGCCGCGCTGTCGCTGTGGCCGCGCGAATATATTCTGGCCGCCCGCGCAGCAGGCAAGAGCAGCCTGCTCATCACCATCGAACACATCCTGCCCAACATGATGAACATTCTTGTGGTACAGGGCACCATCCAGTTCTCCCTCGGCATCCTGGCGGAAGCGGGCCTGTCCTATGTCGGCCTCGGCTCGCAGCCGCCCATGCCGAGCTGGGGGCGGATGCTGTTCGAGGCGCAGACCATGATCGGCCTGGCGCCGCACATGGCGCTCTATCCCGGCCTCGCCATCGTCATCACCGTGCTCGGGCTCAATCTTCTGGGCGATGGCCTGCGCGATGTTCTCGACCCGAAAATGCGGCGGGAGCGTTCATGAACCTGCTTGAAATCAGCAAACTGACCCTGCGCATCGGCGCGTTCGAGGCCCTGAAAGGCATCGACCTTTCGGTGAGGACAGGCGAAATCCGCGCGCTTGTCGGCGAATCCGGTTCGGGGAAATCCATGACGGCGCTGAGCATCATGAAGCTGCTGCCGGGCGGCGCGCGGACCGGCGGGCAAATCAACTTCGGCGGCAAGGATCTGCTCACAGCCAGCGAAGCGGAGATGTGCCGCCTGCGCGGCAATGAGATCGGCATGGTGTTTCAGGAGCCGATGACCGCCCTCAACCCGGTCAAGACAATCGGCGAACAGGTGGCCGAAGGCATCAGGCTGCACACCGGCGCAACCCGCGCCATCGCCGAGGAACAGACGCGCGCCATACTCGACCGGGTCGGCCTGCCCGGGGCGAAATTCCCCCTCGGCCGCTATCCGCATGAACTGTCCGGCGGCCAGCGCCAGCGGGTGGTGATCGCCATCGCCTGCGCGCTCAAACCGCGCCTGCTGATTGCCGACGAACCCACCACCGCACTCGATGTCGTCCTGCAGGCGCAGATTCTCGACCTCCTGCAAAGCCTCGTCGACGAGGAACGGATGGGCCTGCTGCTGATCAGCCACGACCTCGCCGTGGTCGCGGGCATGGCCCATTCGATCACCGTGCTGCGGCATGGCGAGGTCATGGATACCGGCGAAACCACGCAGATCCTGAGCGAGCAGACGCATCCCTATACGCGCCAGCTGGCACAGGCCTCCATGCATGTACCGGAGCGCACGGCGCATCACCTGACCCTGGCAACCCCGGATGGCCCGTTGCTGGCGATCCGCAACCTCACGCGCACCTATCCGGGCCGCCGCAAGGGACTGTTCGGCCGCGATCCGGATTTCCGGGCGGTGGACGATGTCACTTTCGATATCAAGCCGGGGCAGTCCACGGCCCTTGTCGGGCGGTCCGGCTGCGGCAAGTCCACCCTCGCCCGCATGGTTCTGGCGCTTGACCGGCCGACCGACGGCCAGATTCATTTCGCCGGGCGGCGCATCGACAAGCTGACGCCGGACGATCTGCGCCCGGTGCGGCGCAACATGCAGGTGGTGTTTCAGGACCCCTACGGTTCCTTCAATCCACGCCACAAGGCCGAGCGCCTGATCGCGGAGCCGCTCTATCTGCTCGACCGCGAATTGTCCGACGGCGAGCGGCGCGACCGGGTGCACCGCGCACTGGAGCGGGTCGGCATCCCGCGCGCCGACAAGGACAAATATCCGCACGAGTTTTCCGGCGGCCAGCGCCAGCGGCTGGCCATTGCCCGGGCCATCATCACCGAACCGAAACTCATCGTCGCCGACGAGCCGGTATCCGCCCTCGACGTGTCGATCCGCGCGCAGATTCTCGATCTCTTCGCCGACCTCAACGACCGGCTGGGCATCGCCTATCTGTTCATCACCCACGATCTTGCCGTGGCGCGGGCCATCACCGATACGGTCATGGTGATGTCCGAGGGAAAGATCGTCGAGCGCGGCAAGACCGAGGAAATCCTGCGCCAGCCGCTGTCGGAAGCCGGCCGGGCACTGGTCCGGGCCTCACCCGACCTGCACAAGGCCCTCGCTCGCCGGATCACCGAGCAGGGTTAAAACAGTCCAAGGAAAAACAGGACCAGCAGCACGCCCGTGAAAAGTGCTGTCGCGACGCTGTAGACGCGCAGCGCCGCATCGATGTGCGCCGCACCGGCATCGCGGTGGCCGGACCCGTTGAGCATCGGCTCGTTGGCAACCACGCCGCCATAGATGCGCGGTCCGGCAAGCGCCACGTCGATGGCCCCGGCCATGGCCGCCTCGGGCCAACCGGCATTGGGCGAGCGATGCAGCCGTGCATCGCGCATCATCACGTCGAACGAACGGGCTGCGGCTTTTCCGCCATGCACGATCCACGCGGCCGCAGCGATCAGCAATCCGGTCAGGCGCGCCGGGATCCAGTTGGCGACATCATCCAGCTTGGCGGCGAACCGGCCAAAGTCGCGATGCCGGTCATTGAGATGGCCGATCATCGAATCCGCCGTGTTCAGCATCTTGTAGGCGAGAAGCCCCGGCAGGCCGAGCAGTGCAAACCAGAAGGCCGGGGCAATAATGCCGTCTGACGTGTTTTCGGCAAGGCTTTCAATCGCAGCGCGCGTGATGGCCGCCTCGTCGAGCACCTGCGGATCGCGCCCGACAATCATCGACACGGCACGGCGCGCACCCACCAGCCCGTCATTGCGCAGCGCATCGGCAACCCGCGCGACGTGCTCGCCCAGGCTTTTCTGCGCCAGGAATACCGCGACGATCAGGGCCTCGATCAGCCCGCCGAACGGCGGAATCATCGTCAGCGCCCAATGGATCAGCACGCCAACACCTGCCGCCACAAGCAACAGGGCAAGCATCGCGAGAAAACCGTTGCGGCGCTTTTCCTCCTCGGTATGCCCAGCCCTGTTGAAACGCTTGTCGATGAAGGCGATGGCCTTGCCGAACAGCACGACGGGATGCGGCACCCGCTGCCACAGCCAGTCGGGATCGCCGACATAACGGTCCGCCAAGAGGGCAAGAAACAGAATCAAAAGGTTGATTTCCATGGATGATTCGATCCCGTTGATTCAAAATCTCAGCTTCGCACAGCGTCCATTGCTATAACGGCACGCTGCCGGAATGTCTCTGCGTCATTCTCATCCAGTGGCAGGCCAAAGCGCAACCACTGCGGTGCATAGGCGAATTTGCGCACCAGCACGTGCTGCGCGCACAGGGCCTCGAACAGGGCATACGCGCGCCCGTGCTCGACCAGCGCAAACAGATCGGTGCCGGCGATTTCCTTCAGGCCGACCCCGGAAAAAACCGCGGAGAGGAGCTTGCGCCGCCGGGTCAGCCGGGCGCTGAAAGCGGCAAGCGCTGACGTGTCGGTAAAGGCGTGCCGGGCAATCGCCAGCGCCGGACCGGAGGCGGCCCACGGCCCCATGCGCTGCGTCAGCTTCGCCGCGAGCGGCGGGCTGGTCAGGGCGAAGCCGAGCCGCAGGCCGGCAAGGCCGAAGAACTTGCCGAACGATTTGAGCACGATCAGCCCATTTTGACCGCACTGCGCGGCAATGCTCGTTTCGGGATGCGGATCGGCAAAGGCTTCATCGACGATCAGGAAACCGCCCCGTGCCTGCAATGTCCCGGCAAGCGCAATCAGCGTGTCCTTTGCGACAATGCGGCCATCCGGATTGTTGGGATTGACGATGACAGCGACCCTGGCCGACGGCGGAATGCCCGAGACGTCGGCGCACGGTGTCACCGTCCAGCCCGCCCGTTCGAACGAGGACTGGTGCTCCTGATAGGTCGGACCGACGATCGCCACCTCGCCGCGATCCGTCAGATCCGGCATGATCTGGATCAGCGCCTGCGTGCCGGGCGCCGCGGCAATGCCTGTACCCGCCAAGGCACCGTAGTAAACACGGGCTGCCTCGAGCGCCGCTGCCAGCAGGTTTTCATCGGGCAAACGGTTCCACACGTCCGGTTGAATGGATGGCAGCGGAAAGACCTCCGGATTGATGCCGGTGGACAGGTCAATCCAGTCTTCACGCCGCCCGCCAAACCGGCTTATGGCGCGATCAAGCGCGCCGCCATGCTCAATCTGCATCATCCGGCCATATCGATCATGTGCATGTAGGAACCCGATACCGAGCCGACCCGCAGGCCCGCCTCGCCGAGATCTTCGCCCAGCGCATCGCGGACGCGAAACAGCCGCGCGGCGTCCCCTTCGCGCACAATGCTGGCATAGTGGAATTCATGCGCGGTGAAGGGAAACGGAAACGGCGAAGCCGCCAGCGGCTCGATCCGGCGGTAGCCCAGATGCATCCGGCGCTCGGCAAAACTGGTCTGCAGCGGCAGCAGGCCGAGCATGCCATGGGTTTTTCCGGCGGCATCCTCGATGCTTTCGCCCAGCACCATGTAGCCGCCGCATTCCCCGTAGATCGGGATGCCGCGCTGCGCCGCCTGGCGGATACCGGCGGTAAAATTGG
>OIEQ01000887.1_pt1 | contig 12613 bp, 15 predicted proteins | sample 1581841 | NCBI WGS metagenome assembly OIEQ01 (sample SAMN03281020, study PRJEB24777) | human gut metagenome | isolation source: fecal sample PR170 from 1 month old male Malay infant, vaginal delivered... | place: Singapore | collected 2005-12-29
CCATCCGTGCCAGAAGAAAAAATCAGTTACGAACTACCCGGGGCAGTTGTTGATGAACCTGCCACCGTCAAGCGTAAGAAAATCTCTAAACTCCTGCCGCAATAAGGAAAATCATGTTCAACCGGAATACCAGCCTGCTGGCTGGAATGAGTGATGATCAGGCGCGAGCAGCATTAGCTAAAGCCCAGGCTGCTTACGTTGACTTAGCCTCCGGGAGCCACGGTGTTTCATTTTCCTATACACAGGGAGACGGAACACGCTCCGTGTCCTACCAACAAACCACACTGTCCGAACTATTGGGACTGATTCAGCTTCTACAGGCGTATCTGGGTATTGTCGTGAGGCCACGTAAGCCAGTGAGGTTTCGATTCTGATGAATAAAGTGCAAATTCTTGGCCCGGATGGTACTCCGTATCGTTCCGCACGGCCCAGCATGCTAACAGGTGGTAGTCGGATACCCTATGACGCCGCTGATTCGTTCAGTGATCAACTGGCGAACTGGCAACCGGCGTTATGGTCTCCGGACAACGAAATAAACATTTATCGCGATCGCATTGTTTCCCGTGCACGTGATTTGGTTCGAAATGACGGTTGGGCATGCGGCGCCATTACGCGCCTCCTGGATAATGCTGTTGGTGCTAATTTCCGGCCTATTATGAAACCCGATTATCGGGTGCTACGTATGGTTACCGGGAATAAAGCCTTTGACTCTACGTGGGCTGAAGAGTACGGAAAAGCGCTGGAGGCCCACTGGCGCACGTGGGCCTATGACACTGGCCGATACTGTGATGTTGAGCGCAAGCTAACCATCCCTCAGATGCTTCGCCTGGCCTTTAGGCACAAGCTTATTGATGGTGATGCGCTGCTTCTTCTCCAGTACCGGACTGACAGATTAGGACCGGGCAGAGGGCGTTATGCCACCACAGTACAGGTCGTCGATCCCGACAGGCTTAGCAACCCTCAGCAGAATTTCGACATGCCAAATATTCGCGGCGGTGTCGAAATTGATGAAGACGGCGCGCCAGTGGCTTATCACATTCGTGAAGCGCATATCGGCGACTGGTGGAGCGGTGCCAAAACTATGACATGGCGGCGCATACCCAGGGAAACCTCCTGGGGTCGCCCGCATGTTGTTCATGATTTTGACCATGAGCGAGGTGCTCAGCATCGTGGTAACGGTATCCTGACGCCGGTTGTTCAGCGTCTGAAAATGCTTGTTAAGTATGATCAAAGCGAACTGGAAGCCGCCATTCTGAATGCCATTTTTGCCGCCTATATCGAGTCACCGTACGATTCTGAAATGGTTCAGGCCGCGATGGGGGAGAGTTTTGATGACACCAGTCTGGGGGCTTATCAGGACGGCCGCATTGAATTTCACAATGATCGTCGACTGACTCTGCAAAACGGCGCCAGGATGCCGATTCTTTACCCCGGCGAAAAAATCACGACAGTGAATGCTGCCCGCCCTTACAGCAACTTCGAAGTCTTCGAATCAGCAGTGTTGCGTAACTTTTCTTCCGGCACTGGACTTTCACCACAGCAGGTAACGCAGGACTGGTCCGATGTTAACTACAGCTCCGCACGTTCTTCTCTGCTCGAAGCATGGAAAACGCTAACCCGGCGACGTGATGATTTTTCCATGGGTACCGCTCAGCCTTTATTGACGGCCTTTGTTGAAGAAGTCCACGACAATGAGGATTTGCCTCTTCCATCTGGCGCCCCAGATTTTATCGACGCTCGCGCAGCATATTCCCGCGCGCGCTGGATGGGGCCTGGTCGCGGGTGGGTGGATCCGGTTGCAGAGAAAAAAGGCGCCATTCTTGGTCTGGATGCAGGTCTATCAACGCTTGAAATTGAAGTGGGTGAAAACGTCGGCGAAGACTGGGAAGAGGTGCTTGATCAGCGTCAGCTGGAGATTGAGTCATGCCTGAAGAGAGGGCTTCCACTTCCAAGCTGGGCGCAGGCTGATAAATTCGCCAACCAGACTATTACCGATCCGGAGGAAAAGTGAATCTACCTCATCTGGCCCAGCGATTATTTAATACGCCGCTGGCGCTACACCCAAGTAAAGCCGAAGTCATTATGGCATCCGTGATGGATCGGTTTGGCATCACCAAAATCGAATCGTCTCTGGCTATGGATGATGACTGGTACAGCTTTGATGACAGCCGTGGGCGTGAGTCACGGAACGACCCGGGCTATGAGAACGTGCTGGGTATTGCAGTTATTCCCATCAGCGGAACGCTGGTGCAGAAGCTAGGCAGTCTGCGCCCTTATAGCGGCATGACCGGTTATGACGGGATCCGCCAGGCATTTCTCACTGCTATGGAAGACCAGGATGTTTCAGGTATCTGCCTGGATATTGACTCGCCCGGTGGTGAAGTCGCGGGTTGTTTCGACCTGGTTGATGTTATTTACAGCTCGCGAGGGAAAAAGCCTATTCATGCCATTCTGACAGAAAGCGCTTATTCCGCCGCCTACGCTATCGCCAGCGCAGCTGACCATATTTCTGTTCCGCGAACCGGTGGAGTGGGATCGATTGGTGTTATCACCATGCATCTCGACTGGACGCAGCGAATTAAAGATGACGGGCTGAAAGTGACCATTATTACTTTCGGCAGCCGTAAAGCGGAGGGATCGCCATTGCGCGAACTTTCTGAAGAGGCGTTCAATGCCATCCAGCAAGATATTAATGCCATGGGGGAATTGTTCGTAAATACCGTCGCCAGAAATCGCGGGATAAGCGCGAAGGTGATTAAAAGTACTCAGGCCGCCTGTTTTATGGCTGCTGATGGTGTGGACCTTGGACTGGCTGATGAGGTATGTCCTCCAGATGCCGCGTTCAGACATTTACTTGAAAAGACAGGAGCCTGAAATGGTAAAGAAAGCATTTATTTTTGCTCATCTTCTCGGACGTGGCGCGTCGGCATCCGAAGAGGAGGAAGATAAAAAAACCAAAAAATCTAAAGCTCGTCGTGCTGAAGAGGATGAGCGTGACGACGATGCCGAAGACGACCCGGATGATGATGCGGAAGAAGAAGACCCCGAAGAAGACGCCGAAGATGATGGCGATGACCCGGACGCTTCCGAAGAAGACGATCCGGACGATGATGGTGATGATGATCGCAAAGAAAGCAAAGCAGTGAAAAATGCACGCATTGCCGAGCGTAAGCGCTGTGCTCGTATCTTCGGCAGTAAGCATGCTGCAGCGAATCCGGCGCTGGCCGCCTCGCTTGCTTTCAATACAGGGATGAGTTCTGCTACCGCTATCGATGTACTGGCCTCTACGGCGCCAGCATCTCAGCCCCAGAGCGCCCGTAAGCGCACTCTCGATCAGCGTATGCAGGAAAGCCATAACGTTCGACTCGGACAAGATGGCGAAAATAGGCCCGGCGGTAAATCGGCACTGGTAAGCAAAATGACCAGTCTCTACAACTCCACCAAAGGAGAGAAATAATGGATCAGTTTGGTCAGAATCAGTTCGCTCCGGGTATGAAAAGCTCTCTGTTCGTTCCCGATCAGCTTGTTGTCAGCACTCTTCAGCTGGTTACCGATTCCGGAACTATTACCGGCGGTACTTTTCTGCGCGGTACTGTTCTCGGCAAAATCACCGCTAGTGGCAAATACACGAAAAGTGTAAAAACTGCCACTGACGGCAGCCAAAACCCGGTAGCAATCCTGGTTGATAACGTCGACGCCTCAACCACGGATCAAAACGGCGGTCTGTACCTCATGGGTGAGTTTAATCAGAACCGTATCGTTTACGATAATACCTGGACCGTTGCTGACCTGAAATCTGCGCTTCGTCCGCTGGCAATTTTCCTGAAAGACAGCCTTCAGGCGCCAGTCGCCGCTTCCTGATTTACCCTCTCGCTACCTGACCTAATGCTTTAACTGGCAGGGGCTAACTCATTCCAATCTTTGCCAGCGTAATGCTGGCATTATCATGAGACTGAATATGGACAATATTTTTGATACCAGTGTGCTGGTTCAGGTAGTTCCCAACCTGCTGACCAGCCAGAACTGGCTGCTCGATCGCTTCTTTCCTAACGTAGTCACCTACGAAACTGAAGAAGTGGCCATCGACGTTGATGTTGGTCTTCGCCGTATGGCTCCGTTTGTTTCACCTCTGGTCGAAGGTAAAGTGGTAGAGAGCCGTAAATACCAGACTAATACCTTCAAGCCCGCGTACATTAAAGATTTGCGGGCGCCGGATCTCCGCAAACCGATTCGCCGCATGATCGGTGAGCGTATCGGTGGCGAATATACTGCTGGCGAGCGTGAAATGCTTAACCTGCAGTTCGAAATGGCTGACCAGATTGACATGATTCACCGTCGTCTGGAATGGATGGCCTCAAGCGCGCTGGTTTCCGGTACGGTTACCGTAGTCGGCGAAGGGTATGAAACCAAAGTGGTAAACTTTGGCCGAGCTTCAGACCTGACAATCACGCTGAGCGGCTCGGATAAATGGCCTCAGTCCATAGCGGCCGGGGCCACCAATACTCAGCCGTCTGACGACATTGAAGAATGGCAGACGCTAATTCTGAAGAACTCCGGTGCTGTGCCAACCGACCTCGTTTTCACGAACAAGTCATGGCGTGCGTTCCGTCTGGATACCACTATCAAAGACAACGCCATCACCTTCCCGAACATGAACCCTTACGGCAACCAGATCAACCCTGGCGCCCAGATTAATAAAGGGGCGGTCTATAAGGGTCGGTGGGGTAACTTCGACCTGTGGTTGTATAACGACTGGTATATCGACCCGACCGATAACGTCGAAAAGCCGATGATCCCTGATGGTGCTGTCATTATGAGCGGTGCCGACCTGATGGGGACGCGTGCTTTTGGCGTTATCCTGGATCCGGAGTTCAACTATGGCCCGCTGGCCTATGCGCCTAAATCCTGGGTTAACAAAAACCCAGCGCAGCGTCTCATCCTGATGCAGTCCGCGCCGCTGGTTATCCCAAGCCGTGTGAATGCGTCGCTTTGCGCCATGGTGGTCTGATATGGCTAAAGAAACGAAATCTTCGGTCATGGATGACCTGAACGACGGCGGGACCGGAATTGACGACCTTAATGCTGAGGGGGCGGGCGCCGATGGCGTAGATACCGGTGATCAGCAGTATAACGGAGATGTTGCAGATTCATCCGGTGGTGATGAGTCAGGCAACGAAGAAGCAGCACCGCCTGAGTATGTTGTGCTCAAAGGCAACTGTATCCGTCATGACGGCGTTGTGTACCGGGAAAATACGCGCATTCTGGTATCTGGTGATGACGCTGCTCGCTTGCTGGCTGCTGGCGCTATTGCTGATATTCAGGTTCTGCGCCAGCGTTTACTCTCTGCGGCCCCGGCGGTTAGCGTTACTTCGGAGTAATCACTATGGGCGTGGACTGGGATTTACATCTTTTGAGTCCGCTTCATGGTGTCTTTGGTGATGAGCATGAGTACCGACCTAAAGTCGGTGCTCCATTCACGATTAACGGAATTTTTGACCGCGGGTATTCCCAGGTAGATGAAAATCTTGATGGGGATTCTGTGATTAACACCTCAAGTCCAATGCTGGGTGTTCGTGATGCCGAATTCCGGCGTCTTGGGAAGCCTCAGCCAGAAGTATCCGATCGGGTATTCATTAAAACTGTGGGTGGTCACGTCATTAATCAGTTATTCGTGGTGTCCAATATCAACCCTGACAGCCATGGCGGATCTCGCCTGGTTCTGAATGTGGTGAAATCACGATGAATGCTTCAGTTATTCGCACTATGGTGGTTGCAGCCCTTGTCGGTCATACCGATGCGGGCGACCGCGTTTATTCTCCGCGAGACTGGCCAACCTCATCGGCGATTTATCCTGCGCTGTTGGTGCAGACACCTTTTGACCACAAGAAAGCGCTTGGGCGTAATACGCCAGCCTTCACCACGGTAACAACCGTTCGTATTACTGGTCGTGTCCAGGAATATGATGGTGAAACTGATGATGATGGCGCTATGCGTGCTGAAACAGCCCTGGAAAATTTGCGAGAGCAGGTTGAGAGGGCTGTTATCAATAGCTATGAACTCACCAGGAAAATCCAGAAGTACGCGGAAGTGCGATCAACGATAAATGTTGATGCTGACGGTGAGGCGCATATGGGGCAGTTATTGTTTGAAATCGACATTGAGCATTATCAGGGGCCGGAAGATTTTTATCCTGTTGACCCGCCTCCGTTCGAAGGGGTCGATATCACTATAACCATGCCTGACGGTACGCCGCGTCCGGGAACCAGTATTAACCTTCAGGAGTAATCCATGTTTGTAAAACCTAAAGATGGGCTCAGCGTGCGCTGCCCTGTCCGGGGCGAAGCCTTGCCCAAAGAAGGCGCTGACGTGCCGGATAATACATTCTGGCGCCGCCGACTGAAGGATGGCGACGTAATCCCGGTTCAGGAAAACGGTGTGAAGAGCACCACTCAAAAAGAGGGCGACAGTAAATGACCGTTCCGTTTTCACGCGTCCCCAGTAACCTCCGGACGCCGTTGTTTTACGTGGAGTTTGACAACTCCATGGCCAATACCGCTACGGCAACCCAGCGCACTCTGCTGATTGGGCAGATGCTGTCCAGTGGGTCAGCTGTGCCCAATATCCCTGTTAAAGTTTCCTCCCCGAATGGAGTTGGGGACCTGAGTGGCAAAGGTTCTCAGTTGCATGGAATGATGACGGCGTATCAAAAGAATGATACCGCTGCAGAAGTCTGGATCCTGCCTCTGGCGGATGACTCTGAATCTATGACAGTTGCTAAAGGGACTATTAAAGTCACCTCGCAGGCTTCTGAGACCGGGGTTATCTCGCTCTATATCGCCGGGATCCGCGTGCAAATGACTGTCCTGGCAACTGATACACCAGTACAGATTGCCGCAGCGATGGTAGCAGCCATTTCCAAGAAAACTGATCTGCCGGTTACTGCTGCCGTAAAATCTGACGCCACTGATACCGTCGAGCTTACCGCAAAAAATGCTGGGCTTTTGGGTAATGGCATTGATATTCGCCTTAACTATCTCGGTACGCAGGGGAGTGAGGTTACACCGGCTGGCTTGACTCTCACTATTACGGCAATGTCTGGTGGCGCAGGTGCTCCTGATTTTGTCGATGCGCTCGGCAATCTTCAGGATAAAACCTTTGACTTTATCGTTAACCCCTACGACGACACCGCATCTCTTGATGCGATGAAGGCGTTTCTTAACGATGCCTCTGGCCGCTGGGCGTGGGATAAACAACTTTATGGCCACGCCTTCGGTACTACGTCTGGAACTTATGCCGAGCTGGGAACGAAGGGTGAGGCGCGTAATAACCAGCACGAAACATTGCTGGGCGTTTATCGTTCTCCAACGCCACGTTACATCTGGTCAGCGGCGCTGGTTGGGGCTATTGCTCCGAGCCTGCGTAATGATCCTGGTCGTCCTCTGCAGAGCCTGCCAATTTATGGTGTTCTGGCACCAGATTTGTCAGACCGGTTTGAGCTGACCGAGCGCAATAACCTTCTGTATAGCGGTATTTCAACGTACACCGTCGCTGATGATGGGACTGTCAACGTTGAAAACGTCATCACCACCTATCAGAAAAACAGCTACGGCGACGAAGACGATAGCTATCTTCAGGTAGAAACGTTGTTCAGCCTGATGTTCGTCACGCGTTATCTTCGCACCGCCGTGACCAGTAAATTCGGGCGAATGAAGCTGGCCGCCGATGGAACCCGTTTTGCACCCGGGCAGCCGATTGTCACGCCTAATATCATCAAGGCCGATCAGATCGCTGAGTACCAGACGCTGGTGTTTAACGGCTATGCACAGGATGCCGAAGCGTTCGCGAAAAATATTATCGTTGAACAAAACGCATCAAATCCGAACCGCGTCGATGTGTTGTGGCCGGGAACCCTGATCAATCAGCTGCGTATCTTTGCGCTGCTTAACCAGTTCCGCCTGCAGGCTGAATCAACAGGAGCATAAGTCATGGCTGATACTTCTAACCGCGTTGCCGGTACTGCCTATGTCACCGTTAACGGTGTGTCGGTCATGGTTGAAGGCTCGTTCAAATACCAGCCCTCAACGGTAAACCGTACCACGCTGACCGGAATGGATGGCGTACACGGTTATAAAGAAAAGCCTGTTGCGCCGTACATTTCCGCCCGCCTGCGCGATAGTGGCGGCACAAATGTGCAGGGCTTTAACAAACAGACCAATGTCAACGTCATCGCGGAACTAGCGAATGGCAAAACAATCATTGGTCGAGGGCTCTGGACGGTAAACGTCCAGGAAGTTGAAAGCGAAGATGCAGTGTTCGATGTTCGCTGGGAAGGGTTTGAGGTCACGGAGAACTAAGATGGCTGAATTAGAACGTACGAAAATCATTGTTCTTACAACGCCTCTTGAAGATGTGGCACAGAAAACGCGCTATGAGCAACTTGAGCTTAAGGCGCCGACACTGAGCCAGGCTGAGCAGTTTTACGAAAAACAGTCTTCTTCAACCTCTCTTGCGGCAATGCGCTTACTTATTTCTCTGGTATCTGACACCCGCGAAAGCGTGCTGCAGCCGATGGACTTTATCGACTTCCGCAAGTGCGAGGTTTATCTGCTCAGTTTTTTGACCTGGCAGCCCTGACAGCATGGCAGGAACTTGCTGCTGAAGTGACATTTTATTTCCGCTGGACTGAGGACAGGGCGTGGGGCATGACCTACTCCCGTCTGAAGTGGTGGGTATCACAGGCCTCAAGGATTAACAAAATCAGGAAATCTTCACGCGATGAGTAACTCTTTTGATTTTGAACTGGTGGCCGGTGATCATGTCAGCGAAGCAATAGCACAGATCGACGAGGCTGTTCGCAACCTTGAACCCCAACTGGAGAAGACCCGGCAGGGCTTGCAGTTAGGTGGGCAGGAGACGATTGATGGGCTGAACGGGTATAATTCCAGGCTGGATATTATGGCCCGGACTGCACGCGATAACGTTCAGTTTATTGGCGACATGATCCCCCCCATGAAAATAGTGGGAGAACTGGCAGGCAAGTTGGCTGGGCTGGGGCTGGCTGGTGGAGTTATCGGTACTATCGGTGGCGCTGCATATGCGACAGGTAAGCTTGCAGAAAGCTACCGGGAAGCAGCCAGAGGCGCTTATGACCTGAACACGCATGCGCAAAATACTGCTATGAGTGTTCAGGACTTTTCCCGACTTTCCGGGGCTCTGCAGCTTGTAGGGGCTGACAGTGAAAGTGCTGCATCTTCTATCGAGGGAATTTTCAAGTCTCTCAACGAAGCAAATAGCGGTAAAAATGCGGGTGTCATGGCTGCAATGGCACAGATTGGCGCCCAAATTGAAAGAAATAATGATGGCTCTGTCAACACGCTAAGGACGCTTGAATCCATCGCAAGGATTTTCCCAAAACTTCGACCCGATCAACAAAAGTCATTTGCCGATGCGATGGGTTTAACACCTGAGATGCTGACGCTTATGCGTGAAGGCGCAAAATATGCTGGTCTTCTGGCAAAAGCGGATAAGGTGGGGTTGACAGTAGATCCTGCGCTCAACCAGCAATTAAAAAACTTTGATGTTGCAGTTAAGGAAGCAAGCGCCTCATGGGATGGATTCAAATCAAAGCTTGAACGTAAGGTTTATGCTTCGCTCGATAATAACGGCCTTACTGATATGGTTAATGGCTTTACAGATATGTTGGCAAATAATTTTGACAATATATCTTTAAGTCGATTTGCAGGGCAGAATAAAGGTGATGATTCAGAACTGATGCGCAGGGCTCTGGCAGACCCTGAATTTCAGAAGACCCTCAACGGGAATGAAAAAAACCAGTTGACTGCTGGCGTTATGACCGATGAGGCAAGGAAGAAATATCGTCAATATTTTTACAGCCAGGACCGTTCTAAGCAACTTCTTGACGATGTTAGTGCTATTACAAGACCTCAACCTGAAAGAGGTCCTGTCATTTATAACCCAGATGGGAAAAACACTCTGGGATTTAGAAACCATAACCCTGGAAATCTGAGAGAGGCTTCAAACTCAACAGGGCGAAATCAGGGTTTTTCTACATTTTCCAGTGATAACGACGGACTCGCTGCAATGGCTCGTCAGCTAATGCTTTATGGTGACCGTGGAAATAATACACCAAGAGGATTTATTCATACGTATGCCCCGCGTTCTGAAAATAACACGCGTGCATATATTGACGATGTGACCTCAAGAACTGGGTACGGAGCCGATCAACGGCTTGACCTTCATAACCCGGAAGTCCTCAAGGCATTAATGGCTTCAATGATTCAGCACGAACAGGGCTCACAACCCTACACGGAAGATCAACTTAGCAACGCTATTCAGTCTGCCATTATGGATGACCGTTGGTCTGGGCTGAGAAGCCCGGAAAGGTTGATGCAGCAGCGACGGGAAATCATTTCTGGTGCAGGAGGTGGAGGAAGGTCACCTTCCATACTGTCTCCTGGCGAAGGAGACGGAAATGTTAACGTGATTGCCGAAAATATAACTCGATCCATTGCTGATGCCCTGGCTGAACAACCGTTAAAACTGGAAATAACCATGATTAACGATAAAGGAGAGAGGAAAACCTATAAAGTAGAAAATAATGGGAAAATTACTACTCCCATGAATTATTAACATATAACCGCCTGTGCCGGCGGTTTTTTATTTCCGGAGGATTGATGGCAATCATTCAGGATGCGATCACATCCCTGATGGGGGGAGATACGGTTGATGACTGGCAAAGTCAGCTTCGACCATGCTCCTTCCGTGGAGTCCCCTTTGCCATCATCAGTGAAGAGGGGAGTCACGGACGCCGTCAGGCAGTGCATGAATACCCTTACAGGGATACCGCCTGGATAGAAGATATGGGGAGAGGAACTCGTCGTTTTGTCCTCAAAGGGTTCCTCGTTCAGGATAGCCTCATATACGGTGGTGGAGACGCCATATCCCAGCGGATAGCTTTGATCGCCGCTTGTGAAACCAAGGGCAGCGGGACGCTAATTCATCCCACGCTTGGTGAGATGACTGTTTCTGTTCCTGAAAATGGCCTAAGCCTTTCCGGAGATATGAAGAGTGGGAGAGTATTTGAGTTCACCCTGACACTCATTGAGTCCGGTATTAAAGTATTTGCTATAACCGGCAGTAGTGCATCATCAAAAACGGTTAAAACAAACTACCTGAAACTGGTAAGCACTACGGTTCTTAGTACCATCGCACGTGTTAAAGCTGAAATGCGTGGGGTCAGCCAGGCAATAAAAACAATAAAAAGCACGATAAGCTTTTGGTCAAATATGGTTAACAGCACCATTAATGAAGTGACAAATATCAGTAGTGTGCTGAAATCAACATTTGGTAATGAGCGATATGGTCGATATAGCAAAGGCACTGTAGGCGGCTCATCATCTGGATTGACGGGTGGAACATCTGCAGATGATGCGGAAGATTTTCAGTTATTATCTGATCAGGTATCTGCTCAGGCCATTATGGACAGACAGGGAATTACTGACGCCGCTACTACGCTGAATAACTCAACAACTATTGATGATTTTATCCAGCGTACAGCCGACTTAATTAATTATATTCTCAACTGCACCGGAGGTATTAACGAGCGTATTACGGCACTGGAAAAGCTGGCAAATGCAACCAGCACCGAATATCAGAATTCGACTTCAAGCGCCGACATTGCACAGACCGTTAATACTCTGATTATCGTCTTATGCAGTGCTGCTATGGCTACAGCGGCATCAGATTCCAACCCTACCAGCCGCGATGAAGCGGAGCAAATAACCCAGCGTGTAGCTAACCAGCTTGATGCTGCGCTTCTGGTTGCTGGTGACAGAGCCGATGATGATTTATACGGTGAGTTGTTGCTGGTCAGATCTTCATTTCTTGAGGCTATGTCAGCCATTTCTGGTGGTTTGAGCGAGTTAATGCAATTTAATTCAGCCCAGCCTCTTCCTGCGCTTACTCTCGCCAGCCGCCTATACCAGGATGCTTCCAGAGCCGACGAGCTGATTCAGGAGTCCAGTGTTCCCCATCCGGCATTTATGCCTGTTTCGATGAAGGTATTACGGCAATGAGTGACGATCTGGATACGGTTAGGTTAACGGTAGGCAATAAAATAATAGAGGGATGGGATTCAGTTCGTGTTACCAGAAGCATAGAGCGATTCCCGTCTGATTTTAGTCTTGGGCTAATGGACTATTACCCGGGGACTAATGATAAGCAACTGGTGCAGGAGGGACAGTCCTGCGAAGTGCGCATCGGTAATGATCTGGTCCTGACGGGCTATGTTGACAGCTGGGAGCCGTCAATTACTCGATCCAGGCATGAAGTACAGGCGAACGGGCGCAGCAAGTGTCAGGATCTGGTGGACTGCTCTGCAGAGTGGCCAAACAATGTCATCAACCAAAGTGATGCGCTGAGTATCGCTTCCCGTCTGGCCTCATGGTATGGCATCAGCGTTTCCTGTGATGTTAGTGATCTGGTTAATGTACCTCAGTTCACAATTAACTGGGGGGAGTCTCCGCAGGAAATAATTGAGCGAGTAACTCGCTGGTCTGCGCTGCTTTATTATGACCTTCCGGACGGTAACCTG
>OIEQ01000890.1_pt1 | contig 12551 bp, 8 predicted proteins | sample 1581841 | NCBI WGS metagenome assembly OIEQ01 (sample SAMN03281020, study PRJEB24777) | human gut metagenome | isolation source: fecal sample PR170 from 1 month old male Malay infant, vaginal delivered... | place: Singapore | collected 2005-12-29
GAAACCGTCACCGCCGCTCTGCAGCGCGTGGATATGCTGGATAAAAGCGACCAGGGGTGGCTGAGCCTCTCCGGCGGTGAGCGCCAGCGCGTCCACATTGCCCGCGCGCTGGCCCAGACCCCGACGGAAATCCTGCTGGATGAACCGACCAACCACCTGGACATTCATCATCAGATGCAGCTGATGCAGTTAATCAGCGAATTACCGGTCACCAGCATTGTCGCCATCCACGATCTCAACCACGCCTCGATGTTCTGCGACTCGCTGATTGTGATGCAGAAAGGGCAAATTGTGGCGACGGGAACACCGCAGGACATCCTGTCCGAGTCGCTGCTCTGGGACGTCTTCCGGGTCAAAACCAAAATTGAGATCTCACCGTTCCATGGCAAAAAGCACATTCACTTTATCGTTTAGGGGCGAGTGAACAACGATGCCCCTTCGCCCTGCCACCACGCTCTGGCCCCCCGTTTTACTGGGTAGCCAGTTTGTTTTTAACATCGGCTTTTACGCCGTTGTCCCCTTCCTGGCGATATTCCTGCGCGACGATATGCTGCTCTCCGGCGGGCTGATCGGGCTGATCCTCGGCCTGCGCACGTTCTCTCAGCAGGGGATGTTTATCGTCGGCGGCGCGCTCTCGGACCGGTTTGGCGCGAAAATCGTTATCCTGAGCGGGTGCATTATTCGCGTCGCGGGGTATCTGCTGCTGGCGCTTGGAGAATCGCTGTGGCCGATTATTCTGGGCGCGTGCCTGACGGGGGTGGGCGGCGCGCTGTTTTCTCCCTCTATTGAGGCATTGCTGGCGAAAGCGGGCACGCACAGCGAGGCGAAAGGTAAACGGAGCCGGGCGGAGTGGTTCGCGCTCTTTGCGGTCTGCGGGGAACTCGGTGCGGTACTGGGCCCGGTTGCCGGCGCCCTGCTCACCGGCCTGGGCTTTCGCCAGGTGGCGCTGGCGGGCGCTGGCGTCTTTCTCGTTGCGCTGGTGGTTCTCTACTTTTGCCTGCCCGCGTCACGCCACGCTGCGCGGACGCTAAAACTCGTTCCCTGGTGGACGACCTTTCGCCAGCCCCGCTTTGTCGCCTTTATCATTGCCTATAGCTCGTGGCTTTTAAGCTATAACCAGCTCTATCTGGCGCTGCCGGTAGAGATCCAGCGCGCCGGCGGTAACGAGAAAGATCTCGGCCCGCTTTTTATGCTGGCCTCTGTACTGATTGTTGCTTTACAGCTGCCGCTGGCGCGTTTCGCCCGGCGCGTGGGCGCGGTGAGGATCCTGCCGGTGGGCTTTTTATTCCTCTCCGCCGCCTTTGCAAGCGTGGCAATGTTTGCGCCGACGGCACCGCCTGAGGGCTGGCTTCGCCTGCTGCCGTCGGTCTGTTTCGTGACGCTGTTGACGCTGGGACAGATGCTGCTGGTACCCTCAGCTAAGGACCTGGTCCCCCGGTTTGCCGAGGAGTCCACGCTGGGGGCGCACTACGGCGCACTCGCCACCGCCGGAGGCATTGCGGTACTGGCCGGAAATTTGCTGTTTGGCAGCCTGCTGGATCGCGCGCTGGTGCCCTCAACGCAGGCGATGCTCCCCTGGCTGCTGCTGGCCCTCTTCCCTCTCTGCAGCGCGCTGGCCCTTAACGTGATTTGCCGCCCGCTCAGAAGCTGAACCGGTCACTTTTTCGGACGATACTTTTCCGGCAGTTCCGGTACGGGACGACGGTCATCCATCAGATGGCGGACGGTCAGAATGGGGTGACGCCAGAGCATTCGCGGGCCTGCCCAGCGCATAATCTGCTTCATCTCTTCGCGTTTTGCAGGCTGGTAGCAGTGGACCGGACACTGTTTACAGGCGGGCTTTTCCTCCCCGAAAACGCATTTATCCAGACGCTTATCGGCATAGGCATTTAGCGCCTGATAGTGCCCCTCTTCCACAGAGGCTTGAGGACACTGCTTCTGATACAGCGCGATCATTTTCGCGATGGTGTCTTTTTCGCGTGAAATTCGTTTACCGGACATAGCGACTTACCGAACAATAAAGTGCAAAAATAATACACCTTTCAATGCGGGATTTCAGTTATTGCATGTCGTTTTCTGAAGCCTGATTCCAGTTTTAGCCCTGCAAGGCCCAACCATCACTGGTATTTTATACAGGCATCAGTAATGACTTTTATCCGTGTTGTCGGGAGACCCTATGCAAGAACTCGCTATCAACAAACCCTATCGCCATTTAACAGTGGGATATTTCAGAAAGCGCCATGAAGACCGCAATACCAAGATACCGAAGCGCTACAGCGTGCATGCGGCACTGAGCTTAAAAGGAGACTGGCTTGAAAAGGCAGGGTTTACCACCCACTCCCGGGTGCGAGTGGGCGTAGAGCATGGAAAAATCGTCATTGAGCTCATGTCGGAAGATGCCTCGTAAAGCGGCGACATTTTTCTGCGCCGTACCTTTTTTTCATGCGACAATAGAAGGAACAAACGGCCACTGAGCCGCTCAAAACGGTTTATATTCAAAGAAATGGACATCATAACTCCATGAGCACACTCGACAATTTCGACGCACATACGCCGATGATGCAGCAGTATTGCAAAATACAACATATCCAACTGATTGTATTGAAAATTTAAAATAGTCATATAGCCAAAGGTTACACATAAGCTACTTTTTGGGGTTTCAGGCAAGAAACTAAAAATTATTAACGCCATCACATTATTCACATCTTAATAATTAGCATTGAAATGTAATGTTTTTGGTTCTTTGTACATGTCAATGGCTTGTCTTTGTGGCAGAATCATAAAGCTATGCAATCATTGCATTGTTATTAACACAGCATATTTTTATAAACTTTTAACACCTTACCTCAAAAAGGATAACAAAGTGGACAGAAGTGCGGTTGATACAATTCGTGGGTATTGTTATCAGGTTGATAAAACGATTATTGAGATTTTTTCGTTACCACAAATGGATGACTCGATTGATATAGAGTGCATTGAAGATGTTGATGTCTACAACGATGGGCATTTAACTGCGATACAATGCAAATATTATGAAAGTACCGATTATAACCACTCCGTTATATCAAAGCCCATAAGATTAATGTTGTCACATTTTAAGGACAATAAAGAAAAAGGGGCTAATTATTATCTTTTTGGGCATTATAAATCCGGTCAAGAAAAGTTAACACTCCCATTAAAAGTTGACTTTTTCAAATCTAATTTCCTCACCTACACCGAAAAAAAAATCAAACATGAATACCATATTGAAAATGGGCTTACCGAAGAGGATCTACAAGCCTTTTTGGATCGGTTAGTTATAAATATCAATGCAAAATCATTTGATGATCAAAAAAAAGAAACCATACAAATAATAAAAAACCATTTCCAATGTGAAGATTATGAGGCAGAGCATTATCTTTATTCTAATGCTTTCAGAAAAACATATGATATCTCTTGTAATAAAAAAGATAGAAGGATAAAAAAATCTGATTTTGTTGAAAGTATCAACAAATCAAAAGTCTTATTTAACATATGGTTTTATCAATATGAAGGAAGAAAAGAATATTTAAGAAAATTAAAAGAATCTTTCATACGCAGAAGTGTAAACACCTCACCTTATGCTCGTTTTTTCATCTTAGAATTTCAAGACAAAACTGATATAAAAACAGTTAAAGACTGTATATATAAAATACAATTAAATTGGTCTAATTTATCTAAAAGAACAGATCGACCATATTCTCCTTTTTTACTTGTTCATGGCATCAGCGATGCCAATTTATACGAATTAAAGAATCAATTATTCAATGAAGATCTAATTTTCACTGATGGGTACCCTTTTAAAGGAAGTGTATTTACCCCCAAGATGTTAGTCGAAGGGTTTTCAAATAAAGAAATCCACTTCCAATTTATCAACGACATAGATGATTTCAATGAAACACTGAACAGTATTAATATAAGAAAAGAAGTTTACCAGTTTTATACGAAAAACTGCCTTGATATCCCATCCCAACTACCCCAGGTAAACATACAAGTTAAAGACTTTGCCGACATAAAGGAGATAGTGTAATGAGCAGGAATAATGATATTAATGCAGAAGTAGTATCGGTATCGCCAAATAAATTAAAAATTTCCGTAGACGATCTTGAAGAATTTAAGATAGCAGAAGAAAAATTAGGTGTAGGATCTTATTTAAGGGTTTCAGATAATCAAGATGTTGCTCTTCTGGCGATCATAGATAATTTTTCTATTGAAGTTAAAGAAAGCCAAAAGCAGAAATACATGATAGAAGCAAGTCCAATAGGTCTTGTTAAAAATGGAAAATTCTATCGCGGTGGAGATTCACTTGCACTTCCTCCTAAAAAAGTGGAACCAGCGAAATTAGACGAAATAATATCCATATACTCAGATAGTATAGATATAAATGAACGTTTTACTTTTTCAAGCTTATCGCTTAATACCAAAGTATCCGTACCTGTGAATGGGAATAGATTTTTCAATAAACATATCGCTATCGTAGGTTCAACGGGTTCAGGTAAATCCCACACTGTTGCCAAAATACTTCAAAAAGCCATAGATGAAAAGCAAGAAGGTTATAAGGGATTAAACAATTCTCATATAATTATTTTTGATATACATTCTGAATATGAAAATGCATTCCCTAATTCAAATGTATTAAATGTAGATACATTAACCCTTCCTTATTGGCTATTAAATGGTGACGAGTTAGAAGAGCTTTTTCTTGACACAGAAGCAAATGATCACAATCAGAGAAATGTGTTCCGTCAGGCAATAACATTAAATAAAAAGAGACATTTTCAAGGAGACCCAGCCACAAAGGAAATAATAAGCTTTCACTCGCCATATTATTTCGACATTAATGAAGTCATCAATTATATTAACAATAGAAATAATGAAAGAAAAAATAAGGATAATGAGCATATTTGGTCAGATGAGGAAGGAAATTTCAAGTTTGACAATGAAAATGCTCATAGGTTATTCAAAGAGAATGTAACTCCTGATGGAAGTTCAGCCGGTGCTTTAAATGGAAAACTTCTCAATTTTGTTGATCGATTACAAAGTAAAATATTTGATAAGAGATTAGATTTTATTCTGGGTGAAGGTAGTAAATCCGTAACATTTAAAGAAACATTAGAAACTTTAATAAGCTATGGAAAAGATAAATCAAACATAACAATACTTGATGTAAGCGGTGTTCCTTTTGAAGTACTTAGCATATGTGTATCATTGATATCTCGATTAATTTTTGAATTTGGCTATCATTCAAAAAAAATAAAAAGAAAATCTAATGAAAACCAAGATATCCCAATATTAATTGTTTACGAAGAAGCACATAAATATGCTCCCAAAAGTGATCTGAGCAAATACAGGACATCCAAAGAAGCAATTGAGAGGATTGCAAAAGAGGGTAGAAAATACGGAGTAACCCTTCTCCTTGCAAGTCAGAGACCTTCTGAAATTTCAGAAACAATATTTTCTCAGTGTAATACTTTTATCTCAATGCGATTAACTAACCCAGACGATCAAAATTATGTTAAGCGATTACTCCCGGATACAGTAGGTGATATTACAAACCTCCTACCATCGCTCAAAGAAGGTGAGGCCTTAATCATGGGGGATTCAATATCAATACCTTCCATTGTAAAAATAGAAAAATGTACAATACCCCCATCGTCAATTGACATCAAATATCTTGATGAATGGAGAAAAGAATGGGTAGATTCGGAGTTTGATAAGATAATTGAACAATGGAGTAAAAGTTAATATCAGAAGTGGATTCGCTCTTGCTCAAGAGTGAATCCACTAATATCATATCCTAATGATATAGTTTAATAAAATCTATTCTGGAATCATTAGGCTGAGAGTTAATAGATTCTTTTATCTTCCCTATTGTATAAGAAGCTCTCTTGATAGGCTTCCTCTGGTCGTTCCTGCTATCAATGTTGAAGCTTGGAAATCACTCTCTAACATATCCCAAAAGCTGAACTGCCTTACAAGCCATCTTAATGCAAAAAGTAGCAATAGTGAGTTAACTAAAACAGAGATCTTCGCAGTCAAGAAACAGATCAAAGAGCTTCGCTTGTGCCAGACAGCCTCTATGAATAGGTATTCCTATGAGGGAATGCTACGGCCCCTCAGTGTGAGGATAGTTGTCACCCCTCTAAAAAATAGCCCTGAGGGCAGATTGTTAGGATTGCAATTAACCATTAAATTCTTTTTATGTTTTTACCTTTATCTGAATTTTCTAATATGATTGAAGAAATTACTTTTTCTTCTTTTTTTGCAATTAGAGATTGGATATTAATAGTTCCATAATCTAAATTATCTCCCCACCAGTACATGAATTCTTTTATAACGGGAGTCATATCGTCTATAACCTCTTGAGATCCTTCGTTATAAATAAAAGACAGTATTTTTAAATTTTCAACATCAATCTCACGCACAATTATCCGAAACATATCATCAGTTGGATATAAATTCGTTTCATTTAATGCTATATTTAATTTGCCAAGCATTTCATTCATAAGCAACTCTACTTCATCGAAAGCTTTATTATATTTAATCATTATTTAACTCCTTATTTTTAATTGATACAACATTATCACTATCATTTAAATAAGAAATGTCAACCCCTGTCCAAAATAAATAAAAATTATTTAAAAAGAATTGCATGAGTAAATATTTTAAATTAAAAACACAATACTGTGTCATATATGCAACCGAAGCGAAAATTTTTAGCATCTCCTGAGCTGCAACAGAAGATTTAAAACAAATACAAGTGAAGCTGTATATATTTACATAAAAATATCAGCCACTCCGATTTTTATGATTATACGAGATGAAGCAAGGGCTAACTCAGCGAAGCCGCTGCGCTTGCTTCTTCGAGTTCCCCTTGCTTTTCTGCCCTTCGGTTAGAAAAGAAACCAAACCGCTACCAACCTTGAATATCTATTTTTTTGAATAGCCCCCCCCCTCCTTAACTACCACTATCAAAAATAGAAAAATCATCTTACAAATAACCCCACACACATCATTTTAGATTGCGACCTTATTAAATTAAAAATTCAACCTTAGATGGAATTTAATGTATAAGGAATGTCTTACTGTAACGGAGAATTTTAAACATTAAAAATTATAGATATGGTTTGTCATAGCCTGTACATCTATTCACCCCATGCATATGCACTAAAAAATCATTTTTTGAATACTGGAGTTGCCCCTGCTAAAACGGACACGGCTAATTAACTGCTAATATGGCATCAAGATATTAGCGTGGCGATTTCATGTTCAACCCCTTGTGTGGATGCAGATTATTATAATCCTCTATCCATTCTGCCATTTTTCCATCACTGAGACTGCATCCGGCAGATCATTTACTTACACGTAATTCCGCTTGAACGTCTTTACAAACGATTCTGCCATGCCGTTGCTTTCCGGATGCGTACTGGTGTAGTACACACGATGAACCCCAGTGAACTGGCGAATGTGCGCGTGGCATCGGCTATGCTGCAATTATGCCAATGACAGTGGCTCCATTGACGGCAATGACCTGACATCTACAATCCCGCTACAAAGCACTTACTCCATGAGTCATTGCACTTGCTGAGCTAAACAAACACACTAAAACCAGATAATAATTAATCGCTGTATAAGCTCGTAACAAGCGGAACTTTAAGGCAAAATAGGGCCATCGTCCCCCTTCACAAGGTTACGCTAATGGCCAGAAAACCTAAAGAAATCAAAACAGACCCGTTAGAGGTCATCCTGTGGAAAGCAGCTGACAAGCTACGTAAGAACATTGATGCAGCCGAGTACAAGCATGTCGTGCTGGGCCTGATTTTCCTTAAGTATATTTCTGATTCTTTTGAATCTCATTATGAGTTGCTGAAGGCTGGTGAAGGCGAGTTCACAGGCGCTGACCCGGAAGATAAAGACGAGTACACTGCTTACAACATTTTCTTTGTCCCTGAGCTTGCACGCTGGAACTATCTAATATCTAAGGCCAAGCTACCCGAAATCGGTAAGCTGGTTGATGATGCTATGGAGCTTATCGAAGCGGGTAACCCACAGCTAAAAGGTGTGTTGCCGAAAGTCTACGCTCGCCAGAACCTCGACGCCACTGTACTGGGTGAACTGATAGATCTGATTGGCAACATTGCACTGGGAGATGCCAAAGCGCGTTCTGCTGATGTATTAGGCCACGTATTCGAATACTTCCTTGGTGAATTTGCACTGGCAGAAGGCAAACAGGGCGGTCAGTTCTATACGCCAAAATCCATCGTAAGCCTGCTGGTTACCATGCTGGAACCCTATAAAGGCCGAGTCTTTGACCCTTGCTGCGGTTCCGGTGGTATGTTCGTTCAGTCAGAAAAATTTGTTGAAGCGCATCAGGGAAATATTGACGATATTTCGATTTACGGTCAGGAATCCAACCAGACCACCTGGCGTCTGGCAAAAATGAACCTGGCAATTCGTGGCATTAACTCCGAACACGTTCGCTGGAATAATGAAGGTTCATTCCTTAACGATGCTCATAAAGATTTAAAATCTGATTTTATCATTGCTAACCCACCGTTTAACGTTTCCGACTGGTCCGGTGAGCAGCTTCGTGGTGATGCCCGTTGGCAATACGGTATCCCACCTACCGGGAATGCTAACTTTGCCTGGATGCAGCATTTTCTGTATCACCTGTCGCCAAAAGGTCAGGCTGGTGTTGTACTGGCAAAAGGGGCTTTAACATCTAAAAGTTCTGGTGAAGGTGATATCCGTGCCGCACTGGTAAAAGATGCCAATGTGATTGACTGTATCGTAAATTTACCTGCAAAACTGTTCCTGAACACCCAGATCCCTGCGGCGTTATGGTTTATGCGTCGTGATCGTGAAAATAGCAGCCAATATCGTGATCGCAGTAAAGAAATTCTGTTTATTGATGCCCGGAATTTAGGCCATTTAATTAATCGTCGAACCAAAGTCCTGTCTGACTACGATATTAAAACCATAGCCGATACCTATCATAACTGGCGTAACAAAGGTGGCGACTACGAAGACGTCGCTGGTTTCTGTGCGTCAGTAGACATTGCTGAAGTTGCTAAACTCGATTATGTGCTGACACCTGGCCGTTATGTTGGTCTTGCTGATGAAGAAGACGATTTCGACTTTAAAGAACGCTTTACGGCTCTTAAAGCTGAGTTTGAAGCGCAACTGGAAGAAGAGGCGCGTCTGAACAGAGCCATCGTTGATAATCTGGCGAAGGTGGTTTTATGAGTAGGTGGAGAAATTTTTGTATAACTGAATTAGCAGATTTTTGCAACGCACAAAGAATTCCTTTGAGTGCTATGGAACGAGCCCATAAGAAAGGAAATTTTCCATATTATGGAGCGTCAGGAATTGTCGATTATATCGACAATTATATTTTTGATGGCAGCTACATCCTTATTTCTGAAGATGGAGAAAACTTAAAGTCCAGAAAAACACCTATAGCATTTGAAGCTACTGGAAAATTTTGGGTTAATAATCACGCTCATGTCCTTAAAGCTAAAAAGCCCCATTTAACGGCATTGATAATCCAATATTTTTCACAACTTGATCTATCTCCTTATTTAACAGGTGCTGCTCAACCAAAATTAAATAAAGCATCGCTAAATTTGATTCCTCTTTACTTACCAATTGATGAATCTGAACAAAAAGCCATCGCCTCTATTTTGTCCTCTCTTAAAGACAAAATAGACCTGCTTCATTGCCAGAATAAAACACTAGAATCTATGGCTGAAACCTTGTTTAGGCAATGGTTTGATGTGGATAGCAATGATGAATGGCAAGAAAAAAATGTCCTAGATATATTCACATTAGTTGGAGGTGGAACGCCAAAAACTTCAGTTGCTGAATATTGGACTGATGAGATACCTTGGATTTCCGGAGGAGATATTTCAGCAGCTCATCAAGGCTATCTGTATAGCACAGAAAAGTCTATAAGCTTAGCGGGACTTCAAAACAGTTCAGCTAAATTGCTGCCTAAAAACTCAACCGTTATAAGTGCTCGTGGTACAGTGGGAAAGTATGCTCTTTTAGCAAGAGATATGGCTTTTAGTCAATCCAATTATGGCATTGTTTCAAAAATTGGAAACTATCCTTTCTTCATATATCTTCTGGTTGGATTTATTGTCGATGATTTGCTGACAGCAGCTTATGGCAGCGTATTTGACACTATTACGACAAGAACTTTCGAGTCTGTAAACTTGAAGTTTCCTTCTTTAAATTCAATTGAGAAATTTAATGAAGAAATATCTCCGATATTTAGTAAGAAAGAGACGAACACTCAGCAAATTAAAACACTAGAAACTCTCCGCGACACCCTGCTTCCCAAACTGATGAGTGGTGAAGTACGAGTTCAGTATGCAGAAGAAAAACTTGAATCTGTAGCATAAATTAATTAAGCGGGTGCACAACCCGCTCTCAGATAAAGCGACAATAAGGACAGTACGCATGGCAAAGATGACTGAGTCTGATATTGAACTTATGGCGGTTGAACACCTACAAGGGCTGGGCTATGAGTATGTTTACGGCCCGGACATTGAACCCAGTGGAATCAACCCGTTACGTAGCTATCAGCAAGTTATCCTTGAAGATAAAGTGCGTACAGCCTTGCAACGCCTGAATCCGCACCTTAATGAGCAGAAGTGTGAAGAAGCGTTAAAACAGGTGATGCAGATTGCCTCACCTGTTCTAATGGTAAACAATCTAACCTTTCATCGCCTATTGACTGAAGGAATCAATATCGAAGTCTGTAAGGAAGGTAATACACAAGGAGAACTGGCTTATCTGATCGACTTTAACGATCCTACGAATAATGATTTTCTGGTCATTAATCAGCTCACTATCAAAGAAGGCAACCATACCCGCCGACCAGATCTTATTTTATTTGTTAACGGTCTGCCGTTGATCGTTATCGAACTAAAAAACGCCGCTGATGAAAATGCCACGGTATCAGGTGCTTATAACCAGATAAAAACGTATCAGAACCAAATCCCCAGCCTGTTTACCTACAATGCCTTTAATGTTGTTTCAGACGGACTGGAAGCCAAAGCGGGAACGGTTTCCGCCGATTTCAGTCGTTATATGACATGGAAAACCGCTAATGGTAAAACACAAGCTACCAGTACCCAACCACAGCTCGAAGTTTTATTACAGGGGTTGCTTAATCCTGTAACGCTGTTGGATGTGATCCGCCACTTTATCGTGTTTGAAGCCAGCAAACATGAAGACAGCAAAGGGATTATCAGTATCCGTACCGTTAAAAAAATGGCTGCTTATCACCAGTACTACGCGGTTAATGCAGCAGTACTTTCCACTATTCGTGCCTCAGGTGTAAATGCAGATTCCCCCTCTGCCGAAGTAGCACTGCGCCAGCAGGGACGTAACAGTAAAGTTCTTGTTAATGCGCAAAAAACCGGAGATCGTAAAGCGGGGGTCGTGTGGCATACCCAGGGTTCCGGTAAATCGCTTTCGATGGTGTTTTATACCGGGAAGATTGTACTGGCGCTGAATAATCCAACAGTGGTAGTGATCACTGACCGTAACGATTTGGATGATCAGCTATTCGGTACGTTTTCTTCTGCCACTCAGCTACTTCGTCAGACACCAAAACAGGCCAACAACCGGGAAGAACTCAAAGAATATTTGCGTGTCGCCTCTGGCGGTGTGGTGTTTACTACTATTCAAAAATTCCAGCCTGATGATGGCAGCAATATCTATGAGTTGCTGTCCGACAGAACTAATATTGTCGTTATCGCTGATGAAGCACACCGTTCCCAGTACGGTTTCAGCGCCAAAGAAGTTGACGTGAAAGACAGCGAAGGCAACGTAACAGGTAAACGCACCGTTTACGGCTTTGCCAAATATATGCGTGATGCCTTGCCCAATGCTACCTATCTTGGCTTTACCGGAACCCCCATAGAAAAAACGGACGTAAACACACCTGCTGTTTTTGGTAACTACGTTGATATCTACGATATCTCACAGGCCGTAGAAGACGGTGCAACCGTGCGTATCTTCTATGAAAGCCGTCTTGCCAAAATTGCCATCAGTGACGAAGGTCGCCAGCTAATTGAAGACTTCGACGATGAGTTTAACGAAGACGAGCTGACGCTTACCCAGAAAGAACGGTCTAAATGGGCCAGAATCGAAGGTTTGATTGGCAGTTCAAAACGTATTAAAGCTATTGCGGCGGATATGGTTCAGCACTTTGAACAGCGCTTAAAATCTAATGCCGATCATGGCAAGGGCATGATTGTCACCATGTCCCGTCGTATTGCTGCTGAACTTTATAAAGAAATCATAGAGTTAAAACCTGAATGGCACAGCGATAATCTAAATGATGGCGTGATTAAAGTCGTCATGACCTCTTCTGCTGCTGACGGACCAGAAATCGCTAAACACCACACCACAAAAAAAGAACGTCAGGTTCTGGCTAATCGTATGAAGGATGACGACGACAAGCTGAAACTGGTGATAGTGCGTGATATGTGGTTAACCGGCTTCGACGCTCCCAGCAT
>OIEQ01000894.1_pt1 | contig 12482 bp, 10 predicted proteins | sample 1581841 | NCBI WGS metagenome assembly OIEQ01 (sample SAMN03281020, study PRJEB24777) | human gut metagenome | isolation source: fecal sample PR170 from 1 month old male Malay infant, vaginal delivered... | place: Singapore | collected 2005-12-29
CCCGCCGCTTTGGCGCGCTCCAGCGCGTTACGCATAAAGCCGCGATCGCGCAGGACGTACAGCTGGAACCACATCGGGCGCTTGATGGTCGGGGCGACCTCTTCAATCGGGCAGACAGACACGGTGGAGAGGGTAAACGGGATGCCTTTGGCATCCGCCGCGGCTGCGGCCTGCACTTCACCGCGACGGGCGTACATGCCACACAGCCCGACCGGGGCAAGCGCTACCGGCATGGAGAGCGTTTCGTTAAACAGTTTCGTCTCAAGGCTCAGATCCGACATATTCTTCAGCACGCGCTGACGCAGAGCCACCTCCGACAGATCTTCCACGTTACGGCGCAGGGTATATTCGGCATAGGCCCCGCCGTCGATATAGTGGAACAGGAACGGCGGCAAAATACGCTGCGCCGCGGCGCGGTAGTCACTGGCTGCTGAAATAATCATGCTTTGTTCTCCCTGGATATATCACTGTCGCCAGGCAGACGGGTAATACGCGCCTGTCGGGCCTGATCTTCATCAAATCGTTTAATGGTGGTGTGGACGAAGCCCAGATGCGCCATCATCGCCTTGCGTGCGGCCTCGGCATCACCGGCCAGAATGGCGTTGAGCACCGCCTCGTGCTGTTCGGTCAGTTGAGCAAAGACCGGCGGGACCAGATACATGCGCTGGCGGCTCTGCTTCACGGAGGATTGCAGCAGGTCGAAAAAACCGCGCATGGTCTGGAGCAGCACCACGTTGTGTGATGCCTCGGCAATCGCCAGGTGAAAGCGGACATCCGCCTGCGAAGCGATATCCGGGTCGCTGCTTTGCGTGGCGTCGAAGCAGGCCCTGAGCTTCTCTTTGTCGGCTTCGGTTGCCCGCATGGCCGCATGCCAGGCGGTACTGGTTTCGATGGCGTGACGGGCTTCGAGGATGTCGAAGCTGTAGTCCGGGTCATTCTCCATCAGGGTTTTGAGCGGCTGGACGATGTTTTGCTCGGACCAGTCGTCATGTTGCCAGCGCACAAAGGTGCCGCCGCCGCGACGGCTTACCAGTACTCCTTCGCTGACCAGCGTCGCCAGCGCTTCACGCAGGGAATTGCGCGACACGCCAAGCTGGGCGGCGAGTTGACGTTCAGCGGGCAATTTCATGCCCGCTTCCAGCTGTTGTTCTTCAATCAGCGCCCGCACGCGAGAGGCAATCTCGTCGGACAGGCGTCTGGGCATGACTATCATGGGATCATCCAGGTTAAGACATAGGCCTGCAGGGTGGTGATCACCCCGACCATGCAGGTGAATATCAGGCTGTGTTTCACGGTAAAACGGAACAGGTCGGACTCTTTACCCACCAGCCCTACCGCCGCACAGGCAATGGCGATGGACTGCGGAGAGATCATCTTCCCGGTCACGCCGCCGGTAGTATTCGCGGCCACCAGCAGCACGTCAGAGACGCCAATCTGCTGAGCCGCCGTCGCCTGCAGGGCGGCGAACAGGGCGTTAGACGAGGTATCTGAACCGGTCAGGAACACCCCCAGCCAGCCGAGGAACGGCGAGAAGAAGGTGAAGGCGTGGCCGGTATGGGCCAGCGCCAGTGCCAGCGTTGATGACAGGCCAGAGTAGTTTGAGATAAACGCGAACGCCAGCACCATGCCGATGGAGTAGATCGGCAGCATCAATTCTTTAATGGTCGCCGCAAAGGTCTGTACCGCGGCGGCCGGCTTCATGCGCAGCCACACCACAGAAAGGAGTGCGGCAAACAGGATGGCCGTGCCGGTGGCGGAGAACCAGTCAAACTTAAACACTGCCGCGTACGGCGTGGCGTCGTGCACCACTGGCGGCATACGGGCGACCATCTTGTCGAGGAACGGCACGGAGATGTTAATCACCATGTCGTACAGCGCACCGCCCGGGGCAAACAGGGCCTTAAACGGCGGGATGCTCCACAGCGTTACCGTGGCGGTCAGGAACAGGAACGGTGACCAGGCGCGAACGATCTGCCCGGCGGTATAGCCCGTGCGGGCGAGCGTCTGATCCACGTGCGACGCGCCCATATCGGCAAAGCGGAAGATGCGCACAGGCTGCCAGCGTTTCAGGAACAGCGTCAGACAGACCAGCGACACCAGGGAAGAGATAATGTCCGGCAGCTCCGGGCCAAGGAAGTTCGAGCTGAGATACTGGGCAATCGCGAACGAACCGCCCGCCACCATCACCGCAGGCCAGGTCTCCTTCACGCCGCGCCAGCCGTCCATAATCGCCATGATCCAGAACAGCACGATAATGGTCAGGAACGGCAACTGGCGGCCAACCATCTGACCAATCTCGAAGCTGTCCAGGCCAGTCACCTGGCCTGCGACCAGAATCGGAATACCCATCGCACCAAACGCCACCGGCGCGGTGTTGACGATCAGGCAAAGACCGGCGGCATAGAGCGGGTTAAAGCCCAGCCCCACCAGCAGCGCGGCGGTGATTGCCACCGGCGCACCAAACCCTGCCGCCCCTTCCAGAAACGCCCCGAAGGAGAAGCCGACAATCAGCATCTGCAGGCGCTGGTCCGGCGTGATGGAGAGAATCGACGAGCGAATGATGTCGAACTGCCCGGTTTTGACTGAGATTTTATAGACAAACACTGCGGCGATGATGATCCACGCAATCGGCCACAGGCCATAGAAGAAACCGTAGACAACGGATGCCAGCGCGCGATCGATCGGCATTTTGTAGAAGAACAGCGCCACCAGCAGCGCGATGGCGACGGTGTACGTCGCGGCGAGGTAGCCCTTCAGCTTGAGCTTAATCAGCGCAAAGAAGAAGAACAGGATCGGCAGCGATGCGATCAGGCTAGACAGCCAGATATTCCCGGCCGGGTCGTAGTTTTGTTGCCAGAGGCTCATGCAGGTCTCCTGGGGACCAGACAGCCTATGCTGCGGGTGAGTCTCCGCTCATCTCTGCGTCACAGTCTGTGTAAAAGTGGTCCTGCCAATATTGTGTTGTAGGGGTAATGACAATGAATGGTTAATCAACTGTTGCTATTCGGCAATATATTTGTGACGTGAATCATTGAAACTGTGAACGAAGGATAGCTTTAAAACCCATTGGTAGGACCAAATCCACAATGTTCAGGGTTGAGCAGGAACCGGGTCAAAATCGTGTCATCCAGTCAGGCGCGGTGCGTAGCGAAGGGGATAAAGAGAAGCAAGTACCGCAATTATGTTAACTTTAGGAGGGATTTATGTTTTATTCTGGTTTGTGTTGGGTGTCTTGCGTGTTAAGGGTGTGATTTTTTACCTAAAAATAAAAATTTTTTTTAGGTAAAAATGCGGAATATCATGTTTAGCAAAAAATTACATTTAAGGTAAATTTCACATATAGGATTTAACAGCTTATTACAAACGATCATTTGCTGATCAATGATAAAATATCCTTTATAAGCGCACCTGGCCAGTATAAAAACGATGTTTTTCGGACGATGCTAATAATTTCTTCTAATAATATTCTTAAAAAAAATTGATCAAACAATGATCAGTTGTGTAAGTAAAATAATTTAGCTTCGGTATTAGGAGGTAGTTAATAATTCTCAGGGCTATGGAAATGCGTTAAATATGTTATCTGGCTGTTAAATATGAAATGTGAAACAGGCCTGCTGAGCGCTTTTAAGTGCGTAGACGTTAAAAGACATTTGATTTACTATTTATTGAGATACAACGTTACAGAAGATGCTAAATTAAATTTTAACTACACACTAATCATTGTTATTTGCGGCCTGACGAGTTTTCCAAAACTGTAGGATATAGCGAAAGGGTTTGCAGAAAATATACGGATTGTCACGCTGGGATGGACCCTGATTTATTCTTTGAGGTCGCGTCACCAATTCTGTTAGTACCCTTTGGGTGACGGTTTTAAAATCCTTATAGAAATTATTGTATCTGGTACAACAAATCAATATCTGTTTAATTTACAGAGGGGAAAGTGTTCCTAATGAAAATCAAAAATGTGGCGCTGGCATTTGCCATGGCGGGGTTTCTGTTATCTTCTCAGGCGGTGCTGGCAAGCAGTAATTCAGGCGTTAATACTAGCCTGAATACAGACGCAGGTACACAGAGCACAGGCGGTACAATCAACTTCACCGGCAAGATTACCCTTATTTCCTGTAACATTACTACGGCATCAAAAACCAAAACGGTAGATCTTGGGGCGTGGGCGAAAAGCTACTTCGATGAACACGTTGAAACAACGCCGCGTGAGTTCAAAATCAACGTCGAAAAATGCCCGGAAACGGTTAAATCTGTGGCGGTGCTGTTTGACGGTAATAAAGATGCGGTTGATGACTCGCTGTTGCAGGTTACGCCAGGCACGGGTATGGCGACGGGCGTCGGGGTGAAGCTTTATAACAGCGATCGCAGCACGGTTATTAAGCCGGGTACGGTTTCAAAAACCACCGCACCAGATGCTCAAGGCAATGCAGAATTAACGTTCTTTGCCGCACTGGACAAAGATGGAACGGAAATCAAAGCGGGTGATGTCAACGCTGTGTCCAATTTCCTGATGGTTTATAACTGATTATTTTTAGCCACCTCCAGAGATAATAGAGATGAAACGTTTGTCGTATATTATGCTCACTGCATTAATGATTAGCTCTGCGTCAGTTTCCGCAGGCGTAGTAATGGGGGGAACACGGATCGTATACCCGCAAAACAGTAAGGAGGTGGCATTTTCTGTATCTAATATGGAAAGTGCAGTTCCCTATCTGATTCAGTCGTGGGTTGAGAATGACGCTGAAGGGAAAAACCGCGCCGCGCCATTTATCGTCACGCCGCCACTATTCAGGCTTGATCCGGATCAGACCAATACGCTTCGTATTCAATATACCGGCGCGCCGCTGCCCGCAGATCGTGAATCCGTATTTTGGCTCGATATTAAGGCCATTGCGCCAAAGCCAAAAGAGAGCAGCAACGAATTACAAATTAACGTTAAATCGAAATTTAAAATTTTCTACCGCCCTGAAAACCTGAAAGGCGATGCTGCAACCGCCTGGCAAAAGGTGAGGTTCTCAACGACGCAGAAAGGGCTTGAGGCCACCAACCCGACGCCGTATTACGTCTCTTTTTATCGCCTCAGCGTCTCGGGGCACAGCATTGAGCAACCGGGCATGATCGGCCCAGGCGAAACCCGCGAATGGCCTGTGGCAGCCTCCGGCAGCGTTACCTGGTCGGCTATTAATGATTTTGGCGCTATTACCGCGACCCGGTCGCAGCCTCTTTAAACCATGCCTTCTCGCCTGTTTCATTATGCGCCACTTTCGGTGCTGCTGCTCAGCATAAGCCGCACAGGATGGGCCGAGGATTATTTTGATCCCGCCGCGCTGGAGCTTTCTTCTGCCGAACAGAAAACGGCGGATCTGCACTATTTCTCCGAAAAGGGCGGGCAGATGCCCGGCACGTGGCTCGTAACGATTGAGGTTAACGGACGCGAGGAACGGCATCAGGAGATTACCTTCGTCAATGAGAAAGGCAGCCTGCAGCCCGTGTTTAGCGTACCGCTGCTGGAGACGCTCGGGGTGAATGTGGGGGCGATCCCGGCGCTTTCCCGGTTGCAGGAGGGAGAGACCTTCACGCATATCGCCGATTTTATCCCGGCGGCGCGGACCTCCTATGATTTTAACCAGCAGCGCCTGTTTCTCAGCCTGCCGCAGGCGGCGATGACGCACCGCAGCCGTGGCTATGTGCCCCCCTCGCAGTGGGATGATGGTATTCCGGCGGCATTTGTTGATTACAGCCTCACGGGGGGGCAGGCTCATCATCAAAACGGCGACACGACGTCAAGCTACCTTAGCCTGCGTAACGGCGTAAACCTGGGACCGTGGCGGCTGCGTAATACGTCGGCCTGGAGTTACAGCAACGCGGGCGGCAATCGTTTTCAGTCACAAAGCAGCTGGCTGAGCAGGGATATTCGCAGCCTGAACAGCCAACTGCGGATCGGCGATGCCTGGACTGCCGGCGACCTGTTCGATAGCGTGGCGTTTCGCGGGGTTCAGCTCTCATCCAGCGAGAGTATGTTACCCGACAGCCAGCGCGGCTTCGCGCCGACAATTCGCGGCGTCGCGCACAGCTATGCCAGGGTTTCTGTTTCGCAAAATGGCTATGTCATTTATGAAACCTGGGTTGCCGCCGGGCCGTTTGTTATTAACGATCTGTTCCCCGGCGCGCAAAGCGGCGATTTGCAAGTGACCATCACGGAAAGCGACGGCTCGAAACGCGTATTTACCCAGCCTTATTCTGCGGTACCGTTTATGCGGCGCCAGGGCAGCCTGAAATACAGCCTCAACGCCGGACGCTTTCACTCCGGCTCCAGCGATGCCCGGTCGCCGGACTTTGTTGAAGGCGCTTTTTTCTACGGCTTGTTCTCCAGTATGACGGTATACGGCGGCTTTCGTACCGCGAATAACTACCAGGCCGGCGCCATTGGCGTGGGCAGAGGGTTTGGCGCGTTCGGCTCGCTGGGCGTTGACGATACGCTGGCAAAAAGCCGTTTATCTGACGGCAAAAGCGTAATAGGGCAGGCGTGGCGCGTTCAGTATCAGAAGGATTTTAATACCACCGGCACCGCCTTCAATCTGGCGAGCTATCGTTATGCTTCGCGCAATTTTTATGAGTTTAGCGAGCTGAATCAGTCTGACAGCCAGCAGTTACGGCTCAATAACCGCCGTAGCCGCTCGCAAATAACCTTCTCACAGACGCTGGGGCAGTTCGGCAGTCTTAGCGTTTCGGCGTGGATGCAGGATTACTGGCACACCTCCGGGCAGGATAAAACCATACACCTTGGCTGGTACACCAGCTGGCGGGGCATTTCATGGGGAGCGGGGTATGACTATACCGACTCAGCACGTGAGCAACATCCCGATCGCACCGTGTCGTTTAATATCAATATTCCGCTCGGTAACTGGCTACCGGACAGCTCGGTGAGTTACTTCATCAATAAAAATAACTGTGGGATGTCCACGCAGCAGGTGTCACTCAACGGCAGCGCGCTGGCGAACCGCAACCTCAACTATAGCGTTCAGCAGAGTAAAGCCAGCGAGGGACAAGCCGACAGCACCAGTCTGGCGCTGCAATATAACGGCGGCTACGGCAACGTAAGCCTCGGTTATGATCGCAGCCGAAACGGCGATAATGCCAGTCTCGGCCTCGCCGGGGGCGTTATCGCCACGCAGTATGGCGTCACGCTCAGCCAGCCGCTGGGCGATAGCGTCGCCCTGCTGCGCGTGCCTGGCGCGGCGAACGTTGAGCCGGAGGGCTACAGCGGCATCCATACCGACAGTCGCGGCTACGCGGTTATGCCCGCGCTTTCGGCCTATCGTAAGAATACCGTCAATCTTGATACGGCGACGCTTGGCGAAAACGTCGACGTTGAGCAGAGCGGTCTGACGCTCGTTCCCACCAGCGGCGCGGTGGTGCTTGCTAATTACGCAACGCACATTGGCTATCGCGTGCTGTTCTCCCTGCGATACCACGGCGAGCCATTGCCATTTGGCGCCCAGGCCGAGGTGGTGGAGCAAAAACGTCGTTCAGCCAACCGAAGCATGGTGGCTGACGGCGGTCAGGCTTACCTGAGCGGAGTACCGGAGCGCGGCACGCTGCGCGTAACCTGGTATGAAGACGGAGAGCCGCGTCAGTGCCAGACGCCGTTCAAACTGGGGGCGGTTCATATGGCTCCCGGCATCGCTACTCTGTCTCTTGAGTGCCACTAGAGGAATATTATGCGTCACTTTATTCAATGGGTTTTCTACCTCAGTCTACTTTCTCTTTTTGGCATGCTGAGTTTTCATGCGCACGCTCAGGCCTCGCCCTGCCACACCACGCGCAATCAGTGGGTTGTCCAGGTACCCTACGCCATTGGATATGCTCCTGGCACAGCGGACTGGACGCCGGTTTCCGCGCCGATACAGTCTACCGGGGCGGATTTTTACAGCTGCGATGGCGGAAATGACGCCTGGCGAAGTATCGGATTTGTCGAGATGGATAATCCCGTCGGCACCGTGGTGGGGGAAGACGGTGCGTCGCGGCACGTCTACAAAACCCAGATTGAAGGCATCGGCTACGCGCTCGGGTTCCGCGAGCAGCAGTACTGTGGTGCGGATGCCGTGCGGTATATTGACGGCACCAGCCCGGTGGACGGCAACGAGTCACGCCGTATCTGCGACGCCTCACAGAATCCTGCTTTTGCCAGCGCCTCAACCTATAAGATGCAGTTCTGGGTGGTGTTTTACAAAATACCGACGTCCAGCGCCATGCCTGATGATAACGCCAACTCCCAGGAGCAAAACGTCGGATCGCTGATATTACAGGCGGGAGAAAACAAAGCCAGCGCGACCAGCGTCGCGACACCGGTGCAGATCCGTCTCGCCAGCTTCACGGTCAGGCATACCAGCTGTTCCGTTGGTTCCCGCAGCATTCTGGTACCGATGGGAACCGTAAGCCAGCGTGAATTTCACGGCACAGGCTCCCGCGCCGGTGGCGGACGCTTCAGCATTCCGGTGACCTGTGAAAATAACACGACGGTGAAGATGGGCTTCTTCGGCGATACCACGCCGGGCAACGATCGGGCGCTGGCGTTAACGAAGCAGCAGGACAGCGCCAGCGGCGTCGGGATCGAACTGCTTTACGGCGACAATACCGGCTCGGTTCAGGGGCAGGTGGTGCCGTGGAATACCCCGCAGGTGTCGGCGCTTGGGCAGGTGGGAAATAACCAGACGCAGACCTTCTGGTTTGATGCGCATTATATTCAGACAGAAGAGAACGTGACGGCGGGAAAAGCGGATGCGATGGCCACGTTTAACCTGATTTACAACTGAGTGTTCCCCTGCCGCTGCGGCAGGGGAGACCGATCAGAACGCCGTCTTACAAAAACCCGTCATCTCTTTCAGGCCCATCTCGCGGCCAAGCTCGGTCATCGGGTGGACCACCACCAGACCCCGTACGCTTTTCTTCAGCTTGCCCATATCGGCCTGCTCTTTTTTGGTAATGGCGCGGCGGTGCGGCATATTCATCAGCTTCTGCGCTTCTTTACTCAGCTTCTGGCTTTTAACTTCGCGCAGGCGCTCGATCTCCGCTTCCAGCTTCGCGGTCTCTTTCTCAAGCTCGGCGTACTTCTCGGCGGAGTCTACCAGCGAGAGACCGGCCATCTGATGGCGGATCAGATCCAGGCGGTCGCTCAGGCGTTTAATTTCGTTCTTTTCGACTTCTTTCATGACAAATAACTCTGAAAACGGGGAATTTAGAGGGAAGGATACACCAATGTGAGCAGGCTTACTTCTGAAACGCTTTTTTTAAGCTGATTCGGGAAATCAGCTCAGTCAGGGAAAGAACCATCGTGGAACGGACAACCTGTTGATAACGCAGCTTTTGCATGGCGTACAGTTCCGGGTCGCTGTTATCAAAATGGGGGGCAGGGGGGAGCGCGGTAACGCAATGCAGCTCGCCGAAGGGGCCAAGGATCTCGTCATCGGTAAAGGTGTACTCATTACCGTCATGATTGAGCTCTTCGCGCAGCGCCATCAACAGCTCCGCATCTTCATACTCTTGCCGGTTCAGCACGCCAAGACCATAAATCAGCTTCAGACGCACGGATAAATCGCCCAGCGGTCCGTCGCCGTCCAGTAACGGTTCTACAGCATATTTTACCGCGTAGTCGTCTTTGCGAAACACCTGAAGTACCAGGATATTCACCGCCTCGGTTAACAACTCGACGGCGGTAATCAGGAAACTTCGTACGGTTTTGCCAGCATTCAGACGCTCAAGCACACGATTTTCAAAGGCCTGGGTTTGTTCCATTATTGCCTGCATATCTGACAATCTGTAATCAGGGCGCAGGATCAACTGCGCCTCACTGTGCATCATTTGGTTGCGTTATATGCGTTAACCGCCTCCGCAACCACGTCGCTGTTGGCGTCCAGACCGGAAATCTGCGCCAGCGCAGCCTGTGCGCCCTGGTCATCAATCAGCTGAGCCAGCTCCTGCGCCTGCGGATCCTGCTCGCTGCGGTAGTGCATCGCGGCGGCAATCCCTTTCACCAGGTTGGCGTGCGGCAGGCCGTATTCCAGCGTACCCAGCAGCGGCTTAATCAGGCGATCGCCCGCGCTCAGCTTACGCAATGGCTGGCGGCCCACGCGCTCAACGTCATCTTTCAGATACGGGTTTTCAAAACGACCGAGGATTTTCTGGATGTATGCTGCGTGTTTATCAGCATCAAAACCGTAGCGTTTGATCAGCACCGCGCCGCTCTCTTCCATTGCCCCTTTTACCACCGCGCGGATCTTCTCGTCGAGGATCGCATCACGAATAGTCTGATGACCGGCCAATTTTCCGAGGTACGCGGTTATAGCATGACCCGTGTTCAGCGTGAAGAGTTTACGTTCCACAAATGCCATCAGGTTATCCGTTAATTCCATACCTGGAATGGTCGGCAGCGCGCCTTTAAACTGGGTTTTGTCCACGATCCACTCGCTGAAGGTTTCTACCGTCACTTCCAGCGGGTCGTTAGTTGCAGATTCTGACGGCGGAACGATACGGTCAACGGCAGAATCCACGAAGCCAACGTGCGCTTCCACCCAGGCTTTGTCTTCGTCCGCAACGGCGGCCAGAACGTGGCCTTTCAGCTGTGTTGTGCCACGCACCATATTTTCACAGGCAATGATGTTCAGCGGGGTATCGATGCCCTGCGCTTTACGTTTTGCCAGGCCTTTTGCGACCGCAGGCGCGATGCGCTCAAGTACCACCGGGCCCACTGCGGTGGTCACCAGGTCAACGCTGGCGATGAGGTCGATAACATCGTCGCCAATGCTGCTTACCGCGTTGACGCCAGAGACCGTTTCAACCTGCTCGTTTTCTCCCACCACGTGTACCTGGTAGCTATGACGGGCATTCAGGGCATCCAGAACGACCTGATTCACATCGGCGAATGTCAGCGTAATGCCCGCGTCTGCCAGCAGTTTGCCGATAAAGCCACGACCGATATTACCTGCGCCAAAATGTAATGCTTTCATAGTGTTAACCTTTATCAATGTTTTTACCCGAGAGGGCTGGGGTGAGGAACGTATACCCCTCACCCTAGCCCTCTCCCCAAAAGGGAGAGGGAAGATACGCTGTTATTTGTTGAGGAGTGCCAGCACTTCTTCAACGCTTTCAGTCTGTGCCAGACGCTCGATGACGGACTCATCATCCAGCGCATTGGTCAGGCTGGTAATCACCTGGATGTGCTCGTTATTGCGAGCGGCGATACCAATCACCAGACGGGCAATGTCGTCTTCTTCTTCACCGAAGCGCACGCCATCAGGATACTGGCAGAACACCACGCCGGTTTTGAGCACGCGGTCTTTCGCTTCCACCGTACCGTGCGGCACCGCGATGGATTCGCCCAGGTAGGTTGGCGTCAGTTTTTCGCGTTCCAGCATCGCGTCGACATATTCAGGCTGAACGTAGCCGCCTTTCACCAGCTGCTCACCGGCAAAGCGAATTGCCTCTTCTTTGGTGCTCGCGGTACGGCCGAGGAAGATGTTCTCCGCGCCCAGCTTAAACAGGTGAGCATTGCTCTCGTCAAAGCTGTCCTGCAGGCTGGTCCGCACTTTCACTTCGTTGTCTTCGTGACGCTGTGCGGCCACCAGACGTTCAGTCAGGCTGGTGTACAGGCCGCTGTCGAGGAAGTTGGTCAGCGAAATATGCTGTGCCTGCGGTACCTGGCGCATGGCACGTTCGGTCAGGTCACGGTGCGTAATTACCAGGTCAACATCCGGTGGCAGGCTGTTAATGGCGCTGTTGGTCACTGAGATATTGGTCAGGCCTGCATCCTGCACTTTCTTACGCAGCACGCCGGCACCCATTGCGCTGGAACCCATACCAGCATCACAGGCAACGATGATTTTACGCACGTGGCTCAGGTCGTTAGAAACATCACCCGCTGACAGCGGCGTTGCGCCTTTGGACTCGGCTTTCATGTCGTGCATACGACGGGTGGCCGCTTCGATATCGTCATCTTCTTTCACTTTGCTGGTTTTCAGCAGGATAGAAGCGACCACGAAGGAGACTGCCATTGCCGCACAGATAGCCGCGATGTTAGCAAAATAGGCACCTTTCGGCGTCATTGCCAGTACCGCCAGGATAGAGCCCGGAGACGCCGGAGAAACCAGACCACCGTTCAGCACGCTCAGAGTGAACACACCGGTCATACCGCCGAGGATAACGGCCAGGATCAGACGTGGGTTCATCAGCACGTACGGGAAGTAAATTTCGTGAATACCGCCCAGGAAGTGAATGATAGCCGCACCGCCAGCAGACTGCTTCGCGCTGCCGCGACCAAAGAACATGTACGCCAGCAGAACGCCCATACCCGGACCCGGGTTCGCTTCAATCAGGAAGAAGATGGACTTGCCGAGGTCATGAGACTGCTGAATACCCAGCGGTGAGAAGATACCGTGGTTGATGGCGTTGTTCAGGAACAGGATTTTCGCCGGTTCAAC
>OIEQ01000901.1_pt1 | contig 12272 bp, 9 predicted proteins | sample 1581841 | NCBI WGS metagenome assembly OIEQ01 (sample SAMN03281020, study PRJEB24777) | human gut metagenome | isolation source: fecal sample PR170 from 1 month old male Malay infant, vaginal delivered... | place: Singapore | collected 2005-12-29
CGTATCCCATATTACCGACCCCGAAGGGCACCCCGGAATATGTGCCGATACGTGTGTGTTGTTACACAAAGTGAGATATATCGCTCCCGTCCAGCCTGTGTATCTGAGATGGATCGGAAGTCCGGCGCGCTTTATACCACAAATCACGACCAGAAACCAATAATTGTTGGCGTAGTGTGCTGTTAATGATTCTCAGTTTGGCACGGGGTGCGCCTGACTGATACCATTAACGGTACTTAGACTAGTATTGTCGAAAAAATCGACACCGATGGACAGATTACATGGCTATCTCTATTAAGACCCCTGAAGAAATTGAAAAGATGCGCGTCGCCGGTCGTCTGGCCGCGGAAGTGCTGGAAATGATCGAGCCGTTCGTGAAACCGGGCGTCAGCACCGGCGAGCTGGACCGCATCTGTAACGACTATATCGTTAACGAGCAGCACGCGGTCTCCGCCTGCCTCGGCTACCACGGTTTCCCGAAATCCGTCTGCATTTCTATAAATGAAGTGGTGTGCCACGGTATTCCGGATGACGAAAAACTGCTGAAAGATGGCGACATCGTCAACATCGACGTCACCGTCATTAAAGATGATTACCACGGTGACACCTCGAAGATGTTTATCGTGGGCAAGCCAACCATCCTGGGTGAGCGCCTGTGTAAAGTGACGCAGGAGAGCCTCTACCTGGCGCTGAAGATGGTGAAACCGGGCATTCGCCTGCGCACCATTGGTGCCGCTATCCAGAAGTTTGTCGAAGCGGAAGGTTTCTCCGTGGTTCGCGAATATTGTGGTCACGGCATTGGCCGCGTCTTCCACGAAGAGCCGCAGGTTCTGCACTACGATGCGGATGACGGCGGCGTGGTGCTGCAAAAAGGGATGGCCTTCACCATCGAGCCGATGGTCAACGCGGGTGACTACCGTATCCGTACCATGAAAGATGGCTGGACGGTGAAAACCAAAGACAGAAGCTTGTCTGCACAGTACGAGCATACTATTGTGGTAACAGACAACGGCTGCGAAATTATGACGTTGCGCAAGGATGACACCATCCCGGCAATACTGACGCACGATGAATGATAAAAAAGCCGGCAAATGCCGGCTTTTTTAATGGCGATAGCTTTTTCTTATGGGTGGCGCACGATGAGTAATCTATTACCCGAACAGTATGCTAACACAGCACTTCCCACCCTTCCCGACCAGCCCGATAACCCGGGCGCCTGGCCGCAGCACGAGCTGAGCTGTGCCGGCATCAAAGCCCATATGGATGTCTTCCAGCGCTGGCTGGGAAGCGCGTTTGATGCGGGCATTTCCGCCGAACAGCTCATTGAAGCGCGCACCGAATTTATTGACCAGCTTCTGCAACGCCTGTGGATTGAGTACGGATTCGGGCAGGTCAGCGACGTGGCGCTGGTTGCCGTCGGGGGCTATGGCCGCGGTGAGCTGCATCCGCTTTCCGATATTGACCTGCTGATCTTAAGCCGCAAAAAGCTGCCGGACGAACAGGCGCAGAAGATTGGCGAATTACTGACGCTGCTCTGGGATGTGAAACTGGAAGTCGGCCACAGCGTACGCACCCTGGAAGAGTGCCTGCTGGAGGGACTATCGGATCTGACCGTTGCCACCAACCTGATTGAAACCCGCCTGCTGATCGGCGACGTCGCGCTGTTCCTGGAACTGCAAAAACACATATTCAGCGACGGCTTCTGGCCATCAGAAAAGTTCTTCGCCGCTAAGGTCGAGGAACAAAATCAACGCCACCAGCGCTATCACGGCACAAGCTATAACCTTGAACCGGATATCAAAAGCAGCCCCGGCGGCCTGCGCGATATCCACACATTACAGTGGGTAGCCCGTCGCCACTTTGGCGCCACCTCGCTGGATGAAATGGTGGGTTTTGGCTTTTTAACCGAGGCCGAGCGAAACGAGCTCAACGAGTGTCTGCATCTACTGTGGCGCATTCGTTTTGCCCTCCATCTTGAACTTAATCGCTACGATAACCGTCTGTTGTTCGACCGCCAGCTCAGCGTGGCCCAGCGCCTTCACTACAGCGGCGAGGGTAACGAACCGGTTGAGCACATGATGAAGGATTTCTTCCGCGTGACCCGACGCGTTACCGAGCTCAACCAGATGCTATTGCAGCTGTTCGACGAAGCTATTCTGGCGCTGACGGCCGACGAAAAACCGCGCCCCATTGATGATGAGTTCCAGCTACGCGGCACGCTTATCGATCTGCGCGACGAAACGCTGTTTATGCGCGAGCCGGAAGCGATCCTGCGGATGTTCTACACCATGGTCCGCAACAGCACGATCACCGGGATCTACTCCACTACCCTGCGCCATTTGCGCCATGCGCGACGCCATCTGACGCAGCCGCTGTGCTATATCCCGGAAGCGCGTTCGCTGTTCCTGAGCATGCTCCGCCATCCGGGCGCCGTCAGTCGCGGACTGCTGCCAATGCACCGTCACAGCGTACTGTGGGCCTATATGCCGCAATGGTCGCACATTGTCGGGCAGATGCAGTTCGATCTGTTCCATGCCTATACGGTGGATGAACACACGATCCGTGTCATGCTCAAGCTGGAGAGTTTTGCGAAAGAAGAGACGCGCTCCCGCCACCCGCTGTGCGTTGAGCTGTGGCCACGGCTGACCCATCCGGAGCTGATCCTGATTGCCGCCCTGTTCCACGATATCGCCAAAGGCCGCGGCGGTGACCACTCGGTGCTCGGCGCGCAGGACGTCCTGAAATTTGCCGAACTGCACGGTCTGAACTCACGTGAAACACAGCTGGTGGCCTGGCTGGTGCGCCATCACCTGCTGATGTCGGTCACCGCACAGCGTCGTGACATTCAGGACCCTGAAGTGATCAAGCAGTTTGCAGAAGAGGTACAAACAGAAAACCGTCTGCGCTATCTGGTCTGCCTGACGGTGGCCGATATCTGCGCCACCAACGAAACGCTGTGGAACAGCTGGAAGCAGAGCCTGCTGCGTGAACTGTACTTTGCGACCGAAAAACAGCTGCGCCGCGGAATGCAAAACACGCCGGACATGCGCGAGCGCGTGCGCCACCATCAGTTGCAGGCACTGGCCCTGCTGCGGATGGACAACATTGATGAAGAGGCGTTGCATCAGATTTGGGCCCGCTGTCGTGCCAACTACTTTGTCCGTCACAGCCCAAACCAACTCGCCTGGCATGCGCGGCATCTGCTGCAGCATGATTTGTCGCAGCCGATGATCCTGCTCAGCCCGCAGGCGACGCGCGGTGGTACAGAGATCTTTATCTGGAGCCCGGACCGCCCTTATCTGTTTGCTGCGGTATGCGCTGAACTGGACAGACGAAACCTGAGCGTGCACGACGCGCAGATTTTCACCACCCGCGACGGCATGGCGATGGACACCTTTATTGTGCTGGAGCCGGACGGCAGCCCGCTGTCGTCGGATCGTCATGAGGGGATACGTTTTGGTCTGGAGCAGGCCATCACTCAGCGCAGCTGGCAGCCGCCGCAGCCGCGTCGTCAGCCCGCGAAACTGCGCCACTTTACCGTCGATACCGAGGTCAATTTCCTGCCGACCCACACCGATCGTAAATCGTTCCTGGAGCTCATTGCCCTGGATCAGCCAGGTCTGCTCGCCCGCGTCGGCCAGGTCTTTGCCGATCTGGGAATTTCGCTTCACGGGGCCCGAATTACAACCATTGGCGAGCGAGTAGAAGATTTATTTATAATCGCAACAGCGGACCGGCGTGCCCTTAATAATGACCTGCAACTTGAAGTGCAACAACGGTTGACAGCAGCCCTCAATCCAAACGATAAAGGGTGACGTGTTTTTTAGTGAAATGGAAAGAGTAAACAATGCAGCAGTTACAGAACGTTATTGAGTCCGCTTTTGAGCGTCGCGCCGAGATTACCCCGGCAAATGTGGATACCGTTACCCGCGAAGCGGTTAACCAGGTGATTTCTCTGCTGGATTCCGGCGCGCTGCGTGTAGCAGAAAAAATCGACGGTCAGTGGGTCACTCATCAATGGCTGAAGAAAGCCGTGCTGCTCTCTTTCCGTATCAACGATAACCAGGTTATCGACGGAGCTGAAAGCCGCTACTTCGATAAAGTGCCAATGAAATTCGCTGATTACGACGAAGCGCGTTTCCAGAAAGAAGGCTTCCGCGTAGTGCCACCTGCTGCGGTGCGTCAGGGCGCGTTCATCGCCCGTAACACCGTACTGATGCCATCCTACGTAAACATCGGTGCCTATGTAGACGAAGGTACCATGGTGGATACCTGGGCTACCGTGGGCTCCTGCGCGCAGATCGGTAAAAACGTTCACCTGTCCGGCGGCGTCGGCATCGGTGGCGTACTGGAACCCCTGCAGGCTAACCCAACCATCATCGAAGACAACTGCTTCATCGGCGCGCGCTCTGAAGTGGTAGAAGGCGTGATCGTTGAAGAAGGCTCAGTGATCTCCATGGGCGTTTACATCGGTCAGAGCACCCGTATTTACGACCGTGAAACCGGCGAAATCCATTACGGCCGTGTTCCGGCAGGCTCCGTGGTTGTTTCCGGCAACCTGCCGTCTAAAGATGGTAAGTACAGCCTGTACTGTGCGGTTATCGTGAAGAAAGTGGACGCGAAAACCCGCGGTAAAGTGGGCATCAACGAATTGCTGCGCACCATCGATTAATCGGATATAACAAAAAGCGGGGGCAACCCCGCTTTTTTCATATCTGAGGGTGGCGAAAATAGATTTTTTCGTTAATTATTCAAAGGTTATGTTGAGATCAAGGGTACCGCTATGTACGATAATCTGAAAAGTCTGGGCATTACCAATCCTGATGAAATTGATCGTTACAGCCTTCGCCAGGAAGCCAACAACGACATTTTAAAAATCTATTTTCACAAGGACAAAGGAGAGTTTTTCGCCAAGAGCGTGAAGTTTAAATATCCACGCCAGCGTAAGACCGTCGTCGCAGACGGTGTAGGACAGGGATACAAAGAGGTTCAGGAAATCAGCCCCAACCTGCGCTATGTGATCGATGAACTCGATCAGATCTGCCAGCGCGACCGTACCGAAGTCGATCTCAAGCGTAAGATCCTTGACGATCTGCGTCACCTTGAAAGCGTTGTGACTAATAAGATCAGCGAGATTGAAGCGGATCTTGAGAAATTAACGCGTAACAAATAAGTTGGGTGCGGCCTGATGCCCTCACCCCGGCCCTCTCCCACAGGGAGAGGGAGAAAACCATCATGTAGGCCGGGTAAGGCGAAGCCGCCACCCGGCAAACAGCATCATCGCTGTTCATCCAGCTGCAACGCCACATACAGCAGCAGCCTGTCGTCAAAACTTCCCAGATCCAGCCCTGTCAGCTCCGAAATCCGGTTGAGCCGATACTCCAGCGTGTTGCGGTGAATGAACAGCGCTTTCGACGTCGCCAGCGGCTGCACGTTATGCCGGAACCACGCCTGTAGCGTCCGGCGCAGCAGGCCATTGTTGTCCATCGCTTTCAGACGCGCGAGCGGACGCGCCAGCTCATTGGCCTGCCAGCCACCGCGCAGGCTGTCGAGCAGTACCGGCAGCATCAGATCCTGATAAAAATAGCTGCGGCTTTCCGGCATTCGCTGTTTACCCACCATCATCGTGGTACGCGCCGTACGCCATGAGCGGGCGATACTGCCAGGCCCGGTAAAGTAATTCCCCAGGGCGACGCGAAAACGCAGCTGGCCATTCTCTTTCATACGGGAAATTAACTGCTCCACACGACGACGGTGATCTTCCGCATCCCAGCGACCAAACGCATTAAGCGCCGGCTTGAGTACCACCATTTCCGTCAGGGATACAATCGCCACCAGGTTGTCGCGCTCCGGCGTTGCCAGCGCGTTTTGTAGCTGCTGCAATTCAGCCATCGCGCTATCGACCCCCAACTGGCCGCTATCCACCTCAATCAACGCCACGACGCGCGGTTGGTTCAGGTCAATACCCAGACGCTGCGCCCACTCGCTCAGCGCAGGCGTATGCTCCTCTGCCTGAATCAGATTCATCACCAGCTCTTCGCGCAGACGGCTGTCCTGGGCCAGCAGGTGCATCAGGCGCGACTGCTCCAGCATCATCTCCGCCGTCATGCAGACCAGCTCGCCATATTTACGCAGTGATTCGGGTTCACCGGTCAGGCCTATTACGCCAACAATTTCCCCTTCAAGGCGCAGCGGTAAATTGATGCCCTGACGGACGCCGTGCAGGTGTTTCGCCACGGCATCATCGATATCCACGACCCGCCCCTGGGAAAGCACCAGCAGTGCACCTTCGTGCAATTCCCCAATACGCTCGCGATCGCCGCTGCCAATAATGCGCCCGCGGGCATCCATTACGTTGATATTGGTATCGATGATGCGCATGGTGCGCGCCACGATATCCTGCGCCATTTTGGTATCAAGATGCCAGCCAGCCATGTAACCCTCCTGTGAGCAGAGCTCAAGCATAGGGGAGTTCGGTTACGGTCGCATTGTGCGAATGCACAAAATCAGGCAGTGAAGTATGGACTTGTGGGAAGGGTCACAGAAACAAAAAAGCCCCTGCTTACATCACGCAGGGGCTTACGAGGATTATTGCATCAGGAGGTAGATAGAGGTATCACCACGCTGAATATTCAGCGCCAGCACGGATGGTTTGCTGTCGAGAATTTTACGCAGTTCAGCGATGTTTTTCACTGGCTGCTGGTTAGCACCCATGATCACATCACCTTTTTTCAGGCCGATACGGGCTGCCGGGGAATTCGCTTTCACGTTATTCACCACCACGCCTTTATCTGCACCTTTGTTGCTCATCTCCGCCCCTTCAATACCGCTGAAGATGGTGCTGGAATCAACCTGATTCTGGCTGCTCTGCTGCAGCTCCAGACTCACGTTAACCACCTTACCGTCACGCAGCAGGCCAAGGGTGACTTTGCTGCCAATCGGCATTGAGCCCACTTCGGCACGCAGGGCGGCAAAGCTGCTGATCGGTTTACCGTTCAGGGAGGTGATCACATCCCCGGCTTTAATCCCCGCTTTTGCTGCGGAGGAGTTAGGCATAACCTGGCTCACGAACGCGCCGCGCTGGGCGTCAACTTTCATCGCTTTCGCCAGCTCAGAGTTCAGCTCGGTACCCATGATACCCAGCTCACCGCGTTTCACCTGGCCGTACTGCACCATCTGCGCGGTCAGGTTTTTCACCATATTACTTGGGATAGCAAAACCGATACCGATGTTGCCGCCGTCCGGTGCCAGGATGGCAGTGTTAATACCAATCAGCTCACCGTTCAGGTTCACCAGCGCACCGCCGGAGTTACCGCGGTTGATCGCCGCATCCGTCTGGATGAAGTTTTCATAGTTCTCCGCGTTCAGACCGCTACGGCCCAGCGCTGAAACAATCCCCGAGGTCACGGTTTCGCCCAGACCGAACGGGTTACCGATGGCCACGGTGTAGTCACCGACACGCAGCGCGTCGGAGTCGGCAATTTTAATCGCCGTCAGGTTTTTAGGATCCTGAATCTGGATCAGTGCGATATCAGAGCGTGGGTCCTTGCCCACCACTTTGGCGTCAAATTTACGCCCGTCGCTCAGCTGAACCTTAATGCTGTTGGCGTTATCCACCACGTGGTTGTTGGTAACGACATACCCTTTCGCGGCATCAATAATAACCCCCGAGCCAAGCGCCATGAATTTCTGCTGCTGGCCGCCGCCCTGGCCGTCATCCCCTGCGCCACCGCCCTGACAGAACGGAGAACTCTGGAATGGCGAACCGTCCTGGCAGAACGGCGAGTTATCGCCGAAGAACTGCTGGAAGTTACGCGGCATACGCGGCGTATTGACGGTCGTGCTGCCCTCAACGTTAATACTCACCACCGATGGCATCACTTTTTCGAGCATCGGTGCCAGGCTTGGCATCTGCTGCGCGGTTGCTGCCGACGACGCGGTCTCGGCTGCAGTAGCAGTCAGAGGAGACAGCGCTAAACCTAAACTCAGAGCCAGTGCACTCATTGCTAATGTGGTTTTTTTCATGTTTCTCAATCTCGATTTACAGATAACGCAAAATTGCTGTGTAACTCAGATTCGTTTTATACCGCTTAGTTCCGGCGATAAGTTTATGGAAAAAGTAAAAATTTATTGGTCGTCTTTACAAAACTCCGGGATTATTCCACCGCCATCAGCTTGCGGTACTCATCCCAGGCATACAAATCGGTCATTCCGCTGATATAGTCCTGGATGAGACGACAGCGATAATAATATTCGAGCACCGACCACTGCGGTGAGTGGCGATCCAGTTTGCCGATGGCTTCAACGTAAGCCAGACGATGACGGGTAGAAAGTTTCTGATAAAGCCGGGACTCAATCGGTATTCGTCGCACGCGCTCTTGTTCCACCAGCTCGCTGAATTCATCGACCGACAATTGCAGCAGAGGGCGATATATTTCCAGTAAGCCGCTGATTACCCGGTATCCCTGCAGCTCTAACTGTTCGACATCGGGGTGGCTGAATACATGACGCATCGCGACATGTTTATATAACTCAAGCAACTGGCTGAAGCTACTGTCATCCTCCAGCAAGGCATGATTGAACTCGCCGCTAAAAATCATCGGCAAATTATCAATAAAGCGCGAGGCGGCGTAAGGCACCAGTTTATTTAATGTATTGACCCGCAAATACATAAAGAACTGATCTTCGGTGCTCCGGCTTAATGTATTTGCACGCGATTTTTCCCAGGCATTTTCGACCACCTGGGCAAACAGCGAACCTTTTTCATGTTTCCCCCATGCATCATAAAGATGCTGATAAAGCTCCTCGACGCTAAATATTCTTTTTTCAACCGCGTCTTCCAGGTCAGCAACGCAATAGGAGATGTCATCGGCGGCTTCCATAATCCACGTCAACGGGAAGCGGCCATTTGCAGTCAATGAAAGTTCTTTACGTAACCGCTCAATATAGGCCTCTTCGGAGAGGTAATAGCCCGGCTTTTTCATCAGATAGCTGTGCGAAGCGGGCGTTTCGCCCATCCACCAGGCGGGACGGGTATATTTGAGGATGCATCCCACCTGTGCCCAGGTCAGATTCATGCGCATCAGGGAGTGCACCAGTCGTATCCCCTGCGCATTGCCTTCAAAATGACAGAGATCCTGACGCACCTTACGACGCAGATCGTTTAGCCCGTCTTCGCCTTCACGCAGGCGTAAATCCCGCACCACGCAGCGGTCATCACTGAGCGGCTGGCTGACGGCATCCGATGGGAAGAGTCGCTGCCTGAACCAGTCGTTGATCGCCGCCTCGCCAAAGTGACCAAACGGGGGATTGCCGATGTCGTGCATCAGGCAGGCCATCTCAACAATACTTTCAAAGGGCCCGGTCAACTCATCCAGACCGTAGGTTTCCAGCAAGCGCTGCTCTTTGAGACGGCTTAAAATCTCTTTGGCAATGTAGCGCCCCACCTGCTGAACTTCCATTGAGTGGGTAAGGCGTGTGCGCACGGCAGCGTTACGCTCAAGCGGAAACACCTGGGTCTTTTGCTGCAGACGACGAATGGCAGGCGAGTTAATGATCCGCCCGCGATCGCTTTCGAAGATACGCAGGATCTCATGTTCGCTCTTTTCACCCTGCGGCGAACGGAAACGTCGGTGCCAGTTAATTTTGGTGCGAAAATCGATCTGTGACATGTGCTCCCCCGCGTGAGAATGCGTTTCCCCTTAAGCGCATGATAGACTATGCATCTTAACAAGGCACATCGCGAGTAAATCTATGAAAATCGGCATTATTGGTGCAATGGAAGAAGAAGTTACGCTGCTGCGTGACAAAATTGAGAACCGTCAGACTCTCTCTCTGGGGGGTTGTGAGATCTATACCGGTCAACTGAACGGTGTTGACGTGGCTCTGCTGAAATCAGGCATCGGTAAGGTTGCTGCTGCGCTGGGCGCAACGCTGTTGCTTGAGCGCTGCAAACCAGACGTGATCGTTAACACCGGCTCTGCAGGCGGTCTGGCACCGACCCTGAAAGTGGGTGATATCGTCGTCTCCGATGAAGCGCGTTACCACGATGCAGACGTTACCGCATTCGGCTACGAATACGGTCAGCTTCCAGGTTGCCCGGCCGGCTTTAAGGCCGACGATAAGCTGGTTGCGGCGGCAGAAGAGTGCATTGCTGAGCTGAATCTCAACGCCGTACGCGGCCTGATTGTGAGCGGTGATGCCTTCATCAATGGCTCCGTCGGCCTGGCAAAAATCCGTCACAACTTCCCGCAGGCTATCGCCGTTGAGATGGAAGCGACCGCGATTGCCCACGTTTGCCATAATTTCAACGTCCCGTTCGTGGTGGTCCGCGCCATCTCTGACGTGGCCGATCAGCAGTCTCATATCAGCTTCGACGAATTCCTGGTTGTCGCGGCAAAACAGTCCACCGTGATGGTGGAGAGCCTTGTGCAGAAACTGGCTCGTGGCTAAACATGCCATCAGGGCGCTGGTCGCCCTGCTTCTGCTCGCACCGGCCTGGCTCTGCGCCGCGCCGCGTGTGATTACCCTCTCCCCCGCTAACACCGAACTGGCGTTTGCCGCCGGCATCACCCCCGTTGGTGTAAGCAGCTTTTCCAATTACCCACCGCAGGCCGCGCATATTGAACAGGTCGCAACCTGGCAAGGGATGAACCTTGAGCGCATCGTGGCGCTTAAACCCGATCTCGTGCTCGCCTGGCGTGGCGGCAATGCAGAGCGGCAGGTTAATCAACTGACGTCGCTTGGGATCAAGGTCATGTGGGTGGATGCCGTGAGCATTGAGCAGGTCGCGCAGGCGTTACGCGCTCTGGCGCCCTACAGCCCAACCCCGGCCAAAGCCGAGGATGCGGCAAAACAACTGCTCAGCGACTATGCGGCACTCAAAGCAAAATACGATACCCCCGTTAAAAAGCGCATCTTTTTGCAGTTTGGCAGCCAGCCGCTGTTCACCACCGGAAAAGGCTCCATTCAGAATCAGGTCCTGGAAGTGTGCGGCGGAGAAAATATCTTTGCGGCCAGCCGGATACCGTGGCCTCAGGTCAGCCGGGAACAGGTACTGGCTCGCCGACCACAGGCTATCGTTGTGGTCGGAAATGCGAGCGAGATTCCTAAAATTGAACAATTCTGGCAAAGCCAGCTAAAAATTCCGGTGATCCCTCTCACCAGCGACTGGTTTGAACGCGCCAGCCCGCGTATTATCCTCGCCGCAAAACAACTCTGTGCCGCACTGGCCGAGAGTCATTAACATAAGACCCCCTTCGAGGATTTAACGATGCTCGTTTATTGGCTGGATATTCTTGGCACAGCCGTTTTTGCTATCTCCGGCGTCCTGCTCGCCGGAAAGCTGCGCATGGATCCGTTTGGTGTGCTGGTGCTTGGCGTGGTGACCGCCGTAGGCGGTGGAACGATCCGCGATATGGCGCTGGATAATGGCCCGGTATTTTGGGTGAAAGATCCCACCGTTCTGGTGGTGGCGATGGTCACCTGCCTGTTAACCATCGTGCTGGTTCGCCAGCCCCGCCGCTTACCAAAATGGATCCTCCCGGTGCTGGATGCCGTCGGGCTGGCTGTGTTTGTCGGCATTGGGGTGAATAAAGCCTTTAATGCGGGTACAGGGCCCATGGTTGCCATCTGCATGGGCGTGCTGACTGGCGTAGGCGGCGGGATTATTCGCGATATTCTGGCACGAGAAGTGCCGATGATCCTGCGTACCGAAATCTATGCTACGGCCTGCATTATTGGCGGGATTGTACACGCCACGGCGTACTATACCTTTGCGATACCGCTGGAAAATTCAGCCATGCTGGGAATGGTGGTGACGCTGGCGATACGTCTGGCGGCGATACGCTGGCACCTTAAATTGCCGACGTTCGCGCTGGATGAGAATGGAAGATAAACGCAAAACGGTAACCGCAAGGTTACCGTTTTTAATCTTTTCTCCCTCTCCCGGTGGGAGAGGGCCGGTGTGAGGGCATCAGCCCGCCCCCCGCTTAAATACTGAACGAAGACCCACACCCGCAGGTGCTGGTGGCATTTGGGTTCGTCACCACAAAGCGTGAACCTTCCAGACCTTCTGTGTAATCTACCGAACCGCCCACCAGATATTGCAGGCTCATCGGGTCAACCACCAGCGCGACGCCCTGTTTCTCGATAGTCATATCGCCGTCGTTAACCTGGTCGTCAAAGGTAAAACCATACTGGAAGCCGCTGCAGCCGCCACCGGTAATATAGACACGCAGTTTCAGATCCGGATTGTCTTCGTCGGCAATCAG
>OIEQ01000902.1_pt1 | contig 12265 bp, 10 predicted proteins | sample 1581841 | NCBI WGS metagenome assembly OIEQ01 (sample SAMN03281020, study PRJEB24777) | human gut metagenome | isolation source: fecal sample PR170 from 1 month old male Malay infant, vaginal delivered... | place: Singapore | collected 2005-12-29
TTTGAGGAAAGGCAGGTAGAAGAATACACCAAATACGATGATTGCCAACTGCACCACCACCGCCCGCCAGTCCCCCGCCGTTGCCAGCCAGGCGCTCAGAATTGGCGGCGTGGTCCACGGGATCATCACCACGCAGCGCGACATTAATCCCAGCGTGGTGCAGAGCCAGGCGAAGTAAATGCCAATGGCGGGCAACAGGACAAACGGAATCATTAAAGGCAGGTTAAACACAATCGGCAGGCCGAAAATCACCGGCTCGTTGATATTGAACAGACCCGGCGCCAGCGACAGACGTGCCACCTGTTTCGCCGATTGTTGCCGCGAGAAGATAAAGATGGCGATCAGCAGTGAAATGGTGCTACCGGTACCGCCCACCATGCCAAAGGTCGGCACGAAGATGTTGTTGATGATATGCGGGATCGGCTGGCCGTTGGCAAAGGCCAGCATGTTATCATTGGTGTTAATCAACAGGAACGGCTCCAGCACCACGCTGTTAACTACCGACTGATGAATACCCAGCGTGAAGAGGAAATTACCGAAGCTGTAGATAAAAATCGTCCCCGGCAGGCTGGTATTGATGAGTCGCAGCGGCTGCTGGATAAAGGTGGTGATCAGGTGAATCAGATCCGTATGCAATACGTTCGCCAGCAGCGCGGCCAGAACGGCAAACAGTGAGAGCGTCAGGATGGTCGGGATCAGGGCGCTAAAAGATTTACTGACCGCCGGCGGCACGTTTTCCCCCAGTGATATTTGCAGCGCCTTAAGCCGCGAGATGGCGATAAACAGCTCCGTCGAGAGCAAGCCAATCAGCACCCCGGCGAAAATCCCGGTCGAACCAATGTTGGCGAAGGTCAGCACCTGGGTGACATTCACCGTGGTGTCGCTGCCGACGGGCGTGAGCTGCAGACGCATCGGCATCATGATAATAAAGCTGCTGACAGCGATAACCACTGCCGAGACCGGATTGTCGAAATCCTTGTTGCGCGCCAGCGACCAGGCAATCATCGGCGCCAGCAGCAGCGCGGCGATATTCAGCGTGCCATTGATGATCGCCTCGCCCCATACCTTGAAGTGCGTGAGCGTGTCGCCGTCAAAAATCCAAGGAAACACCACATTGTTCACCAGTACCGCCAGTCCGGCGAGGATGAAAATCGGCATCACCGTGGCGAAGGCATCGCGCAGGGAGCGAAGATGCACCTGGTTTGCCAGGCGCGCTGAGAACTCAACAAATTTATCGACAAAGGACTGCATATGCGGTGTGATTTTTGTTTCAGACATAGCGGATAGTTCCCATCAATCAGTCACAAAAACGGCCCGGCAGCGTACGGCTTACATCTCGCGTCCGTTGGTATGGATAACCTGTTTTAACCACGCGTAGCTCTTCTTCGGCACGCGTTTCAGGTCTTTAAGGTCGTGGTTTTCACGGTTGACGTAGACCACGCCGTAGCGCTTACGCATGTCACCCTGGGAGCTCAGAATGTCGATCAGACCCCAGCCGAGATACCCCATCACCTCTGCGCCATCCTCGAACATGGCGGCTTTCATGGCCTCGATATGCGCCCGGTGATAGTCGATGCGGTAGGTATCCTCAATCGGGTTCACGCCATCCCAGGATTCAATCACGCCAATGCCGTTTTCAATCGGGAACACCGGCATGCGCCAGTCGTTGGCGTAGCGGGTGATGATGGTGCGAAAACCGAGCGGATCGATCTGCCAGTTCCATTCGGTGGCTTTCAGGTACGGGTTATTTTTATCGCCGTACAGCAGGTAATTGTTCACCGGGGTTCCCTGCGGAATGGCATCGCTGTCCAGCGTTTTACTGGCGTAGTAGCTGAAGGCCATAAAGTCGTTTTGGGTTCTTGCGAACAGCGCCAGATCCTCGGCACGGTAGATATCGCCAAACCCTTCCTGCTCCACCACCGCCATCACCGCCGGGCTATAGCCCTGACCAGCAAAGACGCGCAGCAAGTTCTGGTTGAGGAATTCATCGTACTGCTGGGCGCAGAAGATATCGCGCGGTTTGCAGGTGGCCGGGTAAACCAGCTGGTGCGCCAGCATACCGCCCATCAGCTGACCCGGTTTTGTCTGGTGCAGGTATTCGGTCAGCGTCATGTGCGCCACCATGGTGTGATGCTGCAACTCGTACAGCTCGCGCAGGGTTTTCTCGCCTTTCATGTAGCCGGAAATACGAAACGCTTCCGGCATATGGAAGATGTTCTGTTCGTTGAAGGTCAGCCAGTACTTCACACGGTCGCCGAAGCAGTCGATCATCTTTTTGCCATAGCGGATAAAGGCATCCATGACGCGACGATCGTTAAAGCCGTTGTACTCCTGCGCCAGCGCCAGCGGCATATCGAAGTGATAGAGGCAGATCATCGGCTCGATACCGCGGGCGATGAGATCGTTAATAAAGCGGTCGTAAAAGGCGATGCCCTCATCGTTGAACTCGCCGTCGCCCTGCGGACAGACCCGGCTCCAGGAGATTTGAAAGCGGTAGCAGTTCATGCCCAGATCCTGCATCAGGTCGAAATCTTCCCGGTAGCGGTGATAGGAATCGGTCGCCACTTTCCAGTCGGAGATGTTTTCCCCCGCTTCGCGAATGTCGTACACCGACATCCCCTTCCCGCCCTCATTCCATGCCCCTTCCGTCTGCATACTGGATACTGAGTTGCCCCATAAAAAGTTGGCTGGCAGTGATTGATTCATGGTCTCTCCCTATATGACTAGTCATTTAAATTTCATGACTAGTCATATAGGCGAAGATGTAAAAGCGATCAAAGAGGAGGATCGAATTTTGTGAGCAGAGCGGGAAAAAAAGCCCCGGCAAGCGACGCGCCGTCGGGGAAAGGAGGGTTATTGCTGTGCGAGCTGATTACGACGATATTCCCCCTGCCGCTCCAGCATCCAGCCCGGATATTCGCGCGGCAGTGCGCTGACGGCATCAAGCTGTTTCAGCTCGTCTTCACTTAAACGGATCCCCGTTGCGGCGATGTTGTCATCCAGTTGATCGACGCGTTTGGCACCAATAATGACGCTGGTCACCACCTTCTGATGCAGCAGCCACGCCAGGGCGATTTGCGCGACGGAGACGCCTTTGCTTTCGGCAATAGTGCGCATCACATCCACACAATCGAAGGCGCGCTCTTTTTCCACCGGCGGGAAGTCAAACTCCAGACGACGACCACCGGCTTCACTCTGCCCGTCGCGGCCATATTTTCCGCTCAGCAGGCCACCCGCCAGCGGGCTCCAGACCATCAGCCCGACGCCTTCGCTCTGCATCATTGGCACCAGTTCGCGCTCCAGATCACGTCCGGCGATGGTGTAATAGGCCTGCAGCGACGCGAAACGGGCCAGACCCAGTCGCTCGGAAATGCCCAGCGCTTTGGCGATCTGCCACGCGGCCCAGTTAGAGACACCGATGTAGCGCACGTGCCCATGCTGCACCAGGTTATCCAGGGCATAAAGCATCTCTTCCATCGGCGTTGCGGGGTCGAAACCGTGAAGCTGGTAGAGATCGATATGGTCGAGCTGCATACGGCGCAGGCTCTCTTTCACGCTGCTGATAATGTGATAGCGTGAGCTGCCGCGTGAGTTCACCCCCGCCGTGCCCGTTTCGCCAAACACTTTGGTGGCAACCACCACGTTTTCGCGCGGAATTTTCAGGTTTTTGAGTGCCTGGCCGGTGATCTCCTCCGAGCGGCCTTCGGAATAGACGTTCGCGGTGTCGATGAAGTTGATCCCGGCATCCAGCGCACGGCCCACCAGCTGCTCGGCTTCACTTTGCTGCAGCTGGCCAATCTTGCCCCACATGCCACCTTCACCGCCGAAGGTCATGGTGCCAAGGCACAGTTCAGAAACAAACAGACCGGTATTGCCCAGTTTTTGATAACGCATAAGATAGTCCTCACATGTCGTTTGATGGGTGCCTGATAGTTATACCCGCCCCCTGGCCAACGCGAATGTGGCGTTCCTGTCCGTTTCTTGCCCAATCCTCTGAATATTATCCGCGCGGGGCATCGCCAAAGACGGCGTAATCCGGTAACTGCACCTGCTGATAGGGCTCCCAGCCGCCGCCCAGCGCCTTATAGAGCGCCACCAGATCGAGCGCGCTTTGCACCTGCGCCTGGGCACGTTGCTGCTCGGCCTGTGCCAGCTGCCGTTGGGCGTCGAGCACGTCGATAAAGCTGGCAATCCCCTGCCGGTAGCTATCGCTGGCCAGGTCGAAGGCGTTTTGCAGCGCATCGATGGTCTTCGCCAGACCCGCTTCACGCTGCTGATCGGTGCGGTAACTCACCAGCGCATTCTCAACATCCCCCAGCGCAGTCAGTACCGTCTGGCGATAATCCAGCACCGCCGCCCCCTGTTGCGCACGCGCCACTTTCACGCTGGAGACCAGTCTTCCGCCCTGGAAGATGGGAATGGAGACCTGCGGACCAAAACTGTAGAAGTGGCTGCTCCAGTCGGTGAGCCAGTTGGATTCGCTGTTGCGCAGGCCAAACTGCCCGGAAAGAGTAAAGCTCGGGAACAGCTCGGCCACCGACACGCCAATTTGCGCTGTGGCGGCATGGAGATTCGCTTCCGCTTCTCGCACGTCCGGACGACGCCGCGCCAGCGTGGATGGAATACCCGTTTGCACGATATCCGGCAGCGCAGGCATCGGCTGGGCGGACTGCAATTCCGCATCCAACGCCCCCGGCGGCTTGCCGAGCAGGATCGCCAGGCCGTTCATCGCCTGCCGCTCCTGCGCCTGATATTGCGGCAGTTGTGCTTCAAGATTGCCCAGCTGCGCCCGCGCATTTTCTACGTCCATCTGCGGCGACAACCCGCCCCGCTGGCGACTTTCGGTCAGATCCAGCGTTTGCTGCGCACTTTTAATCTGGGTGTTCAGCGTGGCAATAATGCTCTGCGCCCCGCGCAGCTGGAGCCAGGCGCGCGCCACTTCGGCTTCAAGGGAGACCAGCGCGTCGTTACGCTGCTCAATAGCGGCTTTTTGCTGCGCTTCAGCAGCTTCAACCTGACGGCGAACTTTACCCCAGAGGTCAATCTCCCACTGGGCGTCGAAGCTGCCCTGGTAGAGGTTGATCGGCTGCGTCAGCGGTCCTAACGCCCCCCTGAGTTCCGGATCGACGTTATCAAGCTGGTCGTAGACCCCATGAGACTTCAGCTCACCTTCCAGGCCGAGCTGCTGGCGCGTCGCCTGCAGATTGCCGTTGACCGACGGATAAAACCCCCCGCCCGCCTGGTTAATCTGTTCGCGCGCGCCAGCGATGCGCAGCACCGTTTGCTGCAGGGACAAATTCCCGGCGATGGCGCGTTCAATCAGGCTGTCGAGCTGCGGCGAGCCGAACGTTTTCCACCAGCGCGGGTTAGTCGCAGCGGAGGTGGTTTGTGATTTCACCGTGCTGTCGCCTTTATCGTTCCAGTGCGTGACGGCAGGCGGTGTAGGCGGCTGGTAATCCGGCCCCACGGCGCAACCTGCCAACAGCATCATTATCATCAGGGGGTGTAAACGTCTGTGTATCATCAATGTGCTCCTGCACTCCCCTCGCTCTTAACCGGCGAGAGCAACAAACAAAACGGAATCAGGACCAGCGCCACCACGCTCAGAATGGTGAACACGTCGATATAGGCCAGGAAGCGCGACTGCTCAATCATGGTCTGGTACATGCGCCCGGTGGCAATGCCGGTCGGGTCGCCGACCTGAGTGGTAAAGTTCTGGATCGCCTGCGCGCTTTCGCGGATCGCCTGCTGGAACTGCTCGTTAAACGGCGAGGCGTGGTACGCAAGGTGCGCGCTGTGGGCCTGCGAGCGCTCGGTGATGGCCGCCGTGGAAAGCGATATGCCAATCGAGCCCGCAACGTTACGGAACATGGTGAACAGCGCTGCGGCATCCGCGTTCAGCCGCCTCGGGATAGAAATAAACGCAATGGTGGTCAGCGGGACAAACAGGAACCCCAGCCCAATCGACTGGGCGCTGCGGAACAGCACCAGCGTTTCGAAGTCGATATCCGGGGTGAGCGTGCGCGACCAGAAGAACGACACAGCCAGACAGGTAAAGCCAAAGGCGATGATCCAGCGCGTCTGCACCACCGGCATCAGCTTCAGGACCAGCGGGATGGTCAATACAATCAACACTGCGCCGGGCGACAGCACCAGCCCGGACCAGGTGGCGGTATAGCCTAGATCCTGCTGCGCCAGCTGCGGGATCACCACCGAGCTGCCGTAAAGGATCATCGCCATCCCCGCCATCAGCAGGCTGGAGATGGTAAAGTTGCGGTCCTTCATGCAGTGCAGATCAACAACCGGTTTTTTGGCATACATCAGCCAGTAAATGGCGCCAATGATGCCGACCAGCGTTAACACCGCAAAGGTGCGAATAAAGTTCGAGTAGAACCAGTCATCATCCTCGCCCCGGTCGAGCATCACCTGCAGACAGCCGAGGCCAAGCGCGATCAGGCCGATCCCCGTCCAGTCGATAGTCAGCCTCTCTTTAGCTTTGCTCTCCCAGGGTGGATCTTCCAGCAGCTGGTAGATCGCCAGCACCGTCACTATCCCCACCGGGATGTTGATAAAGAACACCCAGCGCCAGGAGTAGTTGTCAGTGATCCAGCCCCCGAGCGTCGGGCCGAGTACCGGCGCAACGATAATGGCGATGGAGGAGAGACCAAACGCTTTGCCCCTGTCTTCCGGTTTAAAGTAGTCAAGCAGCACCGACTGCTGCGTGGGCTGCAGGCCGCCGCCAAAAAAGCCCTGCATCACACGGAACAAGATGATTTGCCACAGCTCGGTGGCGATCCCGCACAGGAACGAGCAGACGGTAAACATCACGATGCAAATCAGGAAGAACTTCTTGCGGCCAAACACCCGGCTGAGAAACGCCGAGATGGGCAGGACGATGCCGTTAGCCACCAGGTAGCTGGTTAATACCCAGGTGGACTCGTCATAGCTGGACGAGAGCGAGCCCGCCACGTGCGGCAGCGCCACGTTGACGATGGTGGTGTCGAGGATCTCCATAAACACCGCCAGCGTGACGACAATCGCCACCGCCCACGGATTGCTGGCGGGCTTCCAGTTGTCGTGGCTGTGATCCGTCATTCCACGGTGACCTTCGGTTCCACCGACAGCCCCAGCGGCAGCGGTTTGTTCGGATCCAGCCCTTTATCAATCACAATTTTCACCGGCACGCGCTGGACAATTTTAACAAAGTTGCCGGTGGCGTTTTCCGACGGGAACGCCGAGAAACGCGAGCCGCTGCCCTGCTGGATACTGTCGACATGGCCTTCAAGCGCCATATCTGGCCAGGCATCGACGGACACCTCCACCTTATCGCCTGGCTTCATGCGCTCAAGCTGAGACTCTTTAAAGTTGGCCACCACCCAGACGTTGGGTGAGACCAGCGAGAACAGCGCCGTGCCCGCCTGCACCAGCGTACCCGGCTGCACGTTGCGCTTAGTGACAAACCCGTCGAACGGGGCGCGAACTTCGGTGTAAGAGAGGTTGAGGTTAGCGGTTTCCAGCTGCGCTTTAGCCTGATCGACCTGGCGCTCACGCGCTTCGACGTTGGTCTCCTGCTGGCGGATTTGCAGCTGTACCTGCTCCGCCACTTCCAGCTGGGCCTGCGCACTTGCCAGAGCGGCCTGTGCACTTCGCAGCTGGGCGTTGGCGGAATCAATGCTTTGTTGGGTGGTGGCACGCGGATCGACCCCGCGCTGGCGGCGATACTCCGCCTGCGCGTTGGCGAGGTCTGCCTGCGCTTTCAGCACCTGCGCTTTGGCTTCGTCGCGCTGGGCGGGGTATTGCACTTTCGAGAGCGCCAGCTGTGCCTGGGCCTGATGCAGCTGCGCAATAGCCAGGCCAAGCTGGGCCTGAGCTGATCGCGCTGGGCGGTGGTATCACGCGGATCGATAACCACCAGCAGATCGCCCTTTTTCACGCGCTGGTTATCACGCACATGTAGCGCCGTGACATAACCCGCCGTTTTAGGGGCAATCGTCACCACATCGCCGTCGGTAAAGGCGTCGTCAGTTGTCTCTTCGTTACGGGTTAAAAACCACCAGACCAGCGCCACGATGACCATCACCACCACGACAATGCCGAGGATAATTAACGGTTTTTTGCCCGGACGCTTACGCTCATTATTGTTTTTGTCCTGCTCGTCAGCAGGCGGGTTTTGTTCTTCAGCCATAGTTCAGCAACGGTCCTGTCAGTGAGCGGCATCACACTATGCCGTTCACTAAAACTAGGACGTTGCTATACGTTTGCCAGGAAAAACTGACAAATTGCGCACTATATGAGAAGGAATAATCCGAAACCGATCGCCGCAGCCCAGAGCAGCATGGGGATCGACCAGAGATGGAAACGCCACCAGATGCGGCGATCGTTCGCCATCCGCAGGGCAATCAGGTTGGCCAGCGAGCCGGGCAGCAGACCAAACCCGCCGATGTTAACCGCCCAGGCCAGAAGCGTGTCCGGCGGAACGTAGTTGAGCAGTAAAATGGTAGAAGGCACGTTGCTGATGACCTGCGAGAGGCCAATCGCCGTCAGCCACAGCCCCGGTTGCGACAGACCGCTGACGCTATGCAGCACGTGTTGCAGCACCGGGAGCTGGATAAGCAGATGCACGTCGATGAACATCACCATAAAGACCAGCAACAGCGTCCAGTCCACGCTCACCAGCACGCGTCGCGCCAGCACGACAAAACCAGCCGCCACGAGCAGCACGCCCGCCAGTTCATACCGCAGCTCCAGCGCAAACAGAAAGACGATATACAGCCCCAGGCAGCTCCAGACCAGACGAGGCTGCCACTGCGGGCCGGTTGTGCCGCTGTGGTATTGCAGTTTTTTATCCGGGAAGGCAAACCAGCAGACCGCCAGCAGCGACGCCATCATCACCAGCGCCAGCGGCGCCATCTGCCAGGTAAAGGCGGCGAACGATAACCCTGAACGTCCCCAGAGCAGAATGTTTTGCGGGTTGCCAATAGGGGTTAACAGCGAGCCCGCGTTGACGGCCAGCGCTTCAAAGATGATCAGCCGGCTCACCGGGATCTCGCAAAGTTTACGCAGGGTGAGCGTCAGCGGCACGATGATAAACAGCGCCACATCGTTGGTGAGAAAGGTCGACAGCACCGCGGCGGAGAACACCATAAACAACGACAGCCTGCGTTCGGTGGCAAACCGGCGCACCATTTTGCGCCCCAGCACGTCGAAGTAGCCGCTCAGCTCCACCCCTTTGGTGAGCATCATTAACCCGCTCAGAGTAATGATGGTGCGCCAGTCAATCGCCGCAGGCCAGGCCTTGGGCGCAAACGGTACAAAAAGGCTTAAACCTGCACCAATAATCAATAAGAGATGAAAGAAGCGATCGCGCGTGAGGGCCTGCAGTCCAGGGATTTTCATTCAGCGGAGGAACCATATTTAAGCGTAAACTCACGAAACTTCACCAGCGTCTCTTCGCTGACGTGGTGTTCCATTCCTTCCGCATCCCGACGGGCAATCTCCGGGCTTACGCCCAGCACCAGCAAGAAGTTCTCCACCAGCTGGTGGCGCTCGCGGCTCTCCTGCGCCAGCTTCTCCCCTTCCGGCGTCAGAAAGACGCCGCGCCACGGGATCATTTCGATTAAGCCGACGGAGGCCAGACGTTTTAACATCTTCGCAACGGTTGGCTGCGAAACCCCCAGCCTGGCCGCCATATCAACCTGACGTGCTTCCCCGACCTCGCGAATCAGATCGGAAATCAGCTCAACATAATCATCAATCAGTTCACGTCGGTGGGCTTCACGCACCTGACGAAAACCTTCGACGTGCTCTTCCACATTCACCAGTTGCGTCGTTTTTCTGATTGTTGGCTTACCTGCGCGACGGTTCATTGTACTTCCTCAGTGGGGTGACGCTTCCAGCGCCCGGTATCGAGAGCGCACATTGTAAACCATACCTCTACAAGCACAAAAAATTAACGAAATAGCCATAGCTATACAATATAGCCTGTGCTATATCTGTATGTAATGCAGTCACCCTTCACGGATCGAAGGGATCAAAAATCAGGAGGTCTTATGAACGAATTCAAGAGGTGTATGACCGTGTTTACTCACTCCCCCTTCAGGGTGCGCTTAATGCTGTTGAACATGCTGTGCGATATGTTTAACAACAAGCCGCATCAGGACGACAAACCTTCCCACTAAGCGGCGTTGCGGTACGCCGCTTCATTTTGCCGTCATATTCCCGCTGTAAACTGGCCTCCGGCCGCCCTATTCCCGGTTTTTTTTACGGATTTGCAATCCTCTTCGCAAAACATCTGCTTAGCAACGGTTGATATTATTTAGCGCTCGCACTATCTTCTTGCAGCCCTGCACAATTTGCGGCTCGCTGAAGCGGACCCTCATTCCCTCTCCACGCACTGTCAGGCAGGTTATGACCCTTGACGCCAGGGTGAGCACATGGCGTTTTTATGCATGATAGTGACCTATGAATTTAACCCTGATAGACACCGTTGTTACCCGCAGTCGGGCCTTAAGTCCGTGGACGGCATTCTATTTTTTACAATCCTTGCTGATTAACTTTGCGCTGGGTTACCCCTTCAGCCTGCTGTATGCCGTTGCGTTTACCTGCATTCTGCATTTGCTGTGGCGTACCGCGCCGCGCGCGCAAAAAACGTTAGTGGGCATCTGCTCCCTGATTGCTGCGCTCTATTTCCCGTTTGGTCAGGCTTACGGTTCGCCAAACTTTAATACCCTGCTGGCGCTGCACTCGACCAATATGGAAGAGTCGACCGAGATCCTGACGATCTTCCCGTGGTACAGCTACGTGGTCGGCCTCTTTATTTTTGCGCTTGGCGTTATAGCGGTGCGTCGTAAACCCGAAGAGAAAAAAGCGTGGGGAAAAATAGAGACGCTGTGCCTGGCATTCAGCGTGGTGACCTTCTTTGTCACCCCCGTGCAAAACCTGGCCTGGGGCGGCGTGTTCAAGCTGAAGGATACCGGCTATCCGGTGTTCCGCTTTGTAAAAGACGTTGTCGTCAATAACCAGGAAGTTCTCGACGAGCAGGCGCGCATGGCTGAGCTCTCCAATATGAAAGACACCTGGAACGTGCTGGCGGTGAAGCCGAAGTACCATACCTATGTGGTCGTCATCGGCGAAAGCGCACGCCGCGATGCGATGGGCGCGTTCGGCGGACACTGGGATAACACGCCGTTCGCCAGCGCCGTCAACGGTACCCTGTTTACCGATTATATTGCGGCCAGCGGCTCGACGCAGAAATCGCTCGGCCTGACCCTGAACCGCGGTGTCGACGGCAAACCACAGTATCAGGATAACTTTGTCACGCTGGCAAACCGTGCCGGTTTTCAGACGTGGTGGTTCTCTAATCAGGGGCAAATTGGCGAATACGATACCGCCATTGCCAGCATCGCGAAGCGTGCCGATGAAGTGCAGTTCCTGAAAAACGGTGATTTTGAAGCCGATAAAAATACCAAAGACGAAGCATTGCTCAAGATGACGGCGCAGGTTTTTGCCACGCAGCGCACGCAGCCACAACTGATCGTCCTGCACCTGATGGGTTCGCACCCTCAGGCCTGTGACCGCACGCAGGGGAAATACGCCGAGTTTGTGCAATCTAAAGAGACCTCTTGCTATCTGTACACCATGACGCAAACCGACGAACTGCTCAGCAAGCTGTACGATCAGCTACGTAATACGGGTGAGAGTTTCTCGATGGTTTATTTCTCGGATCACGGGCTGGCGTTTAAAGAGCGCGGTAAAGAGGTGCAGTATCTGGCGCACGACGATAAATTCCAGCAAAACTTCCAGGTACCGTTTATGGTGTTATCGAGTGATGACAAGAAGCATCGTATTATCACCGCGCGCCGCTCGGCCAATGATTTCCTGACGTTCTTCTCGCAGTGGACGGGGATTTCAGCAGAGCAGATCAAAAATGCTTACCCGTTTATCTCAAACAAGAAAGCTCCCCCAGTGTACGTTACCAACTTCAAGTTACAGAAAGTTGACTATAACCATTTGGGTACGGATATTTTCGATATAAAGAGTAAGTAAGCTGTGCGGTCTGATGCCCCCATCCTGGCCCTCTCTCACAGGAGAGGGAAAAACATTAAAAACGGCAACCCATGGTTGCCGTTTTGCTTTTACCTTGCAAAAAAAAATCCGCCACATGGGCGGATTTTTTACTGGCTCACCGAAGTGATTAGAAGCGGTAACCTACGCCCGCGATCCAGGTGCCAACGTCAACGTTGCGGATACGGCTCTGCTCATAGGA
>OIEQ01000910.1_pt1 | contig 12081 bp, 10 predicted proteins | sample 1581841 | NCBI WGS metagenome assembly OIEQ01 (sample SAMN03281020, study PRJEB24777) | human gut metagenome | isolation source: fecal sample PR170 from 1 month old male Malay infant, vaginal delivered... | place: Singapore | collected 2005-12-29
CAGCGCACCAAGACCAATGCTCGTACCCGCAAGGGCCCGAAGCGCACGGTCGCCGGAAAGAAGAAGGCCACCAAGTAATAGGTGGCTGTCAGTTCAGACCACGAGACGTAAGTTTCATCGCCTGAACAACAAAGCAAATTCGTTATTAGGAAACGAGGGTCAATGGCAGCTCAAAAGCAAGCCGCGCGCAAGCCGCGTCGCCGCGACCGCAAGTCGGTCCCGGTTGGGCAGGCGCACATCAAGTCCACTTTCAACAACACTATTATTTCGATCACCGACCCGTCCGGCGCAGTTGTGTCCTGGGCGTCCGGTGGCGATGTCGGTTTCAAGGGCTCCCGTAAGTCCACGCCGTACGCCGCTGGTATGGCCGCTGAATCCGCAGCCCGCAAGGCTATGGAGCACGGTCTGAAGAAGGTCGACGTGTTCGTGAAGGGCCCGGGTTCCGGTCGTGAAACCGCTATCCGTTCCTTGCAGTCCGCCGGACTCGAAGTCGGTTCCATCACCGACGTCACCCCGCAGGCACACAACGGCGTTCGTCCTCCGAAGCGCCGTCGCGTCTGAGCACTAGAAGAAATCATCAATCCAACGCCGCTTATGGCCGGTGAGTGCACCACCGGCCTGAAGCTGAAAGGATAACCACAGTGCTTATCGCACAGCGTCCGACACTTACCGAGGAATCTCTCAACCCTCAGCGTTCCCGCTTCACCATCGAGCCTCTCGAGCCTGGTTTCGGCTACACGCTTGGCAACTCGCTGCGCCGTACCCTCCTGAGCTCCATCCCTGGAGCGGCTGTGACTTCGGTGCGTATCTCCGGCGTCCCGCATGAGTTCACCACTCTGCCGGGTGTTGAAGAGGACGTTACCGAGATCCTGTTGAACATCAAGGGCATCGTGCTCACCAGCGAATACGATGAGCCGGTTGTCATGTATCTGCGCAAGAGCGGCAAGGGCGAGGCCACCGCGGGTGATATCACTCCGCCGGCCGGCGTCACTATCGCCAACCCGGATATGCATATCGCAACTCTCGCTGAAGATGGCGAACTCGAGATCGAATTCACCGTCGAGCGTGGCCGCGGTTATGTGCCAGCCCAGATGAACAAGCAGGATAACGCCGAGATCGGCCGTATCCCGGTCGACTCGATTTACTCCCCGGTGCTCAAGGTGAGCTATCGCGTGGAAGCCACTCGCGTTGAACAGCGCACTGACTTCGACAAGCTCATCCTGGACGTGGAGACCAAGCCGGCAATCTCCCCGCGTGATGCTGTCGCATCCGCAGGCTCCACCTTGGTGGAACTCTTCGGCCTGTGCCGCGAGCTCAACACCCAGGCTGAGGGCGTCGAGGTTGGACCTGCCCCGGTGGCAGAGGAAACCAACCCGGAGATGGCCGTTCCGATCGAGGATCTCAACCTCACCCAGCGCAGCTACAACTGCCTGAAGCGCGAGGGCATCCACACGATCGGCGAGCTGGTCGCCCACACCGAGCAGGATCTGCTCGACATCCGCAATTTCGGTATGAAGTCCATTGACGAAGTCAAGGAAAAGCTCCAGTCCTTGGGTCTGGCCCTCAAGGCTTCCCCGCTGGGCAACTTCGATACCAACAACCTCGAAGGCGGCACTTTCTTCTCGCCGGAAGACGAGTGATTCGCCGCTTTTGACCTAACCGCTTCGTCGGATTCGGATGTTCGGGCAACTGCCCACCTGAGTCCGACGGGGCTTTCAAGGAGAAACAATGCCTACACCAAAGAAGGGTCCGCGTCTGGCCTCCAGCCCGGCTCATGAGCGTCTTATGCTCGCGAACATGGCTACCAGCCTGTTCCAGCGTGGCCGCATCACCACCACCCTGCCGAAGGCCAAGCGCCTTCGTCCGCTGGCTGAGCGTCTGATCACGCTCGCCAAGCGTGGTGATCTGCACAGCCGTCGTCGCGTGATGCGTGTCATCCGCAACAAGTCCGTCGTGCACAAGCTGTTCACCGAGATTGCCGAGCAGATGGAGCAGCGTGAGGGTGGCTACACCCGCATCGTCAAGATTGCTCCGCGTCGTGGCGATGCCGCTCCGGCAGCCATCATCGAGCTCGTCACCGAGCCGGTGAGCCCGAAGCAGGCCGTGGTCAAGGAAGCCGAAGCCGCAACCAAGGTTGCCGCTGAAGAAGCTCCGGTTGTCGAAGAGGCACCGGTTGAGGCTCAGGAAGCCACCGCAGAGAACGCCGAGTGATTGGCATCAAGCAGGCTTGACTAGCTGATGAAAAGGCTGGGAATCGAAAGGTTCCCAGCCTTTTTGTTATGCGTTGTCATATGTTGTTATGCGCCTTTTGTTATGCTCATTGCCGTGAGATTACGTATCGACTTGGCATATGACGGCACCGATTTCTACGGATGGGCGAAACAGCCTGACATGCGTACCGTGCAGGGAGAAATCGAACGAGTGCTGCATACCGTTCTTCGTGTACCGGAAGGCGATGATGACGAGCCGCTGCGCCTGACCGTCGCGGGTCGTACCGATACCGGCGTGCATGCGTCGCACCAAGTTTGCCATCTCGACATCAATGAGGAGACGCTTGCACGTTGCGTCGGGCATATGCAGGTCGAACCGGTGATGGCGTTGAAGCGACGGCTGCAACGCATGCTGCCGAATGACATCGCCATTCGTTCCATCGAGGAAGCTCCCGAAGGATTCGACGCACGTTTCTCCGCACTGGAACGCACTTACGTATATCGCATTGCCGACCGATCAAGCGAAATCGATCCACGTATCCGCAATTGCGTGCTGCATATCGACGATGATCTCAACATCGACGCCATGAACAAGGCTGCTGAAATGACGATCGGCCTGCATGATTTCGGCTCGTTCGCAACCCCGAATCCTGGAGGCACCACCATACGCGAGGTGAAAACCGCGTATTGGCGTCGTATACCGCAGCATCCGCTGATCGACGACGGAAATACGATGGGGGAGCGATATCGCACGCCTGCGGTCGAATCCGGACTGCTGTGCTTCACCATCGTTGCGGACGCTTTCGCACGCAATATGGTGCGATCGCTGGTTAATGGTTGTGTGCAGGTAGGCATCGGCAAACGTTCCGTGGATTGGTTCGCCGAAAAGATGACGACGCCGTTGCGTGAAGGCAGCACCGGTCCGATCGCTCCGCAAGGATTGACGCTGGAACATATCGAATATCCGGAAGACGACCAGTTGGCGATTCGTGCCGAAGCGATTCGTGCGAAACGTACTTTGTAAGAGCACATACTGTACGGATACACAGAAGATTGCGCTATACAATCGCACCAAATATCGCATCACAAAACCACATCACGCAATCGCAAAAACGCAAAAACGGGATATAGCCGAAAAGAACACGAGAATCATGTGAAATGTCACGACGACGTTACGACGTTCTCACGAGTCCATAACCGAGACGCAATCGTAACAATTCGTAGCATCTTAAGGTAATCGAACGTCAGTACGTCTTCTATCGAGGATTGAGCGGCCTTAAGACAGGCATGCATTTTCAGGGGTAGAAGAAGTGTGCGACGATGAATGAAGGCATAAAAGTTGCAGATCGTCTAAAGCAATAACCTTGGCTCCTATGTGCTCCTACGTGCCACAGGGCTGTAAGCAATAAAAAAACCGAAGCGCCGTTGCTCCGGTTTTTCTACTTGCGGATAAGGCGAGATTCGAACTCGCGGAGGGGTTCGCCCTCACACGCTTTCGAGGCGTGCTCCTTAGACCGCTCGGACACTTATCCATTGTGCTACTTGAAAACAAGCAACTTCATCATTTTGCCACAGCTTTGGCGATTGTCAAATCCGATTGAGGGATTTTTGCGATGTCTGCGATTGCTCGGCGTGTCTTATTCGCGGGAACACTGCGTCGCATTGCGTGAAGACGGTTGCGCGGACAGCGTACGCAAGTCTGCGCTATGCGAATAGCGCTTCGTCGAATGCCGGATAACCCCAGTCGAGTGCCAGATCCACGCGGTCGGCGATCATGCTGGCGAGCATGCCCAGTGACTGTTCCCGGGAGTCATCCGAATGGTCGTCCGAGGTTGTTTGGGACTTCGTCGAGGCGTTCGACGAAGTCGAGCTTGCCGCAACGGCTGCGATTTCGCTGCGCGCGCAATTCATTTCCAGGACGGCATCGGTTGGCGCGTGCAAGCCCGTTGCGGAATCCACGATGGTATTAGGATTGGCGAGCAGCTGCGTGACATCATAGGTTTTCGCACGATTGTCTTCGGCTCCGGAAAGAGAAATCAGGCGTTGCGAAGTGGTTTTATGACGATCGCTGATGTCAAGCGTCGCATGACCGAAGGAACGCGCGGCGAACACCTCCATCGCGAACCCCACCTGATCTTCCGCAACGGACATGGCGGAAAGCGAATCCGCGTCAATATCAAGTGAGTCAATGTCATCGCAACGCGACAGCGTGGGCTGTGCGATGTTGATCGCAAGTCGCGCTGCCATCAGACGGGCAGTGTGACGGGCCTGCGCACTACGCAACGTGCCGTCGGCGAACCGTGCAGGGCAGTAGGCCGCGGTGTTTGCCCAATCTGAAACCGCCTCCTGCGCGGCAAGATAGCGCATGACGATATGGCGTGACCTGTCTGCCATGATGTCGGCGTTGGCAGTCGCGTCTGCATACGCCCTTTCGCAAGGACTTGGCTGCTGTTCGGCTTCGGCGCGACCTGCGATTCGAGGAGCGGAACACGCGGCCAGTGATGCCACAAGGGCGCTCGCGCACACCAAGACGCAGGCGCGTCTGACAGTCGACAAGGCCAAGGGGAAAAACGGGGAGCGTGTCTGCATGAAACATTAGACTAGTAGTCGACTGTGACCATTGGGCCGAGCGCTCGGAATAACTTCATATAGGAGGTCTTGGAAGTATGGAACTGGACCTGGCAGGAATGCACCAGCTCGCAGCTGGGCAGGGAATCGATCCCGAGACGCTGGATGCCGCACTCTCGGAAGCATTGCGACTGGCATATCTGAAAACGCCGCACGCGGCGAAGCATGCTCGTGTGGAGCTTGATCCGCGTGCCGGAAGCTTTACCGTTTGGGCTCAGGATGAGATCCCCGTCGAGCCGACCGAGGATAACCCGCACCCTGCGCCGACTCTGGGCGAGGAATATGATGACACCCCGCGCGACTTCGGCCGTCTGGCCGCCGCCACCGCGCGTCAGGTCATCAGCCAGCTGTTCCGCAAGGCCGAGGACGACAAGGTGTTCGGCGCGTTCTCCGGGCAGAAGGGCAAGCTGATCACCGGCATTGTGCAGCAGGATGTGAAGGACACCTCCAATGTGCACGTGGCCGTTGGCGACGTCGAAGCGTTGCTGCCGCGTCGTGAACAGGTGCCGGGAGAGCGTTACCGCCATGGTGAGCGCATCCGCGTGTATGTGGTGAATGTCGCACGTGGCCTCAAAGGCCCGGAAATCGTGGTGTCCCGCTCCCATCCCGAGCTGGTTCGCCGTCTGTTCGAACGTGAGGTTCCGGAACTGGTTTCCGGTGCCGTCTCGATCATGGCCATCGCGCGTGAGGCCGGTGCCCGTACCAAGATCGCGGTGCGCGCCAACACTGAGGGCGTCAATCCGAAGGGCGCTCTGATCGGCCCCGGCGGTGCTCGCGTGCGTGCGGTGATGGAGAACCTTGGGCCGGAGAAGATCGATATCGTCGACTGGTCTGCCGATCCGGCGAAGTTCGTCGCGGCGGCACTGTCTCCGGCGGTCGCCACCGGTGTGCAGGTAATCAGCGAGAAGAACCAGACCGCAATCGCCTTCATTCATGATGATCAGCTGTCGCTGGCCATCGGCAAGGAAGGCCAGAACGCACGTTTGGCCGCCAAGCTGACCGGATGGAAGATCGGCATCGAATCCGCCGAGGCACACGCCAAGAAGATGGCCGAAGCGCAGGCTTCGACCAGCGGGGAAACCGCCGAATAACCAACACTTTCAGCAGCGGTAAGCCCGTGGGCGTTCAATCCACGGGCTTGAGTATGCTGGACTCGATAATCCAAAGCGTGGGGGTACGTGCCGTCATGCCCAGGGAAAAGACGAGGTATCACGAACATGGTTGCACGATGAGAAGGAACAAGCTCGCCGTGAATCAGTAGCGGTCGCGCTCGTATGCGCGCGGCCCAAGATAGGAGAAATTGAGTGCCGAAAGCACGCGTATATGAACTTGCCAAGGAACTTGGCGTTGACAGCAAGACTGTTTTGAACAAACTTGAGGCGATGGGCGAATTTGTGAAGTCCGCATCGTCTACCGTTGAACCTCCGGTTGCCCGTAAGCTGAGGAATGCTTTCGCTTCCAACGCGCAGGGCAACGCATCCGAATCCAAGAAGCCTGCGGTCCCGGCCAAGAAGCCGGCTGCCCCGGCAGCTTCGCCTACTCCTGCGCCTCGTGCCACTCCGGCTGCTCCCGCGGCATCCGCGGCAAAGCCTGTCGCTCCAAAGCCGGCACGTCCTGCAGCATCCAAGTCCGAAGCCCCGAAGCCCGGCCAGCGCATGCCTCGTCCGGGTGATTCCCGCCAGCATGGCAATCGTGCCAACGGCAACGCTCCGCGTCCGCAGGGCGAACGCCGTCAGGGCGGCAAGCCGGCTCCGGTTCCGGGACCTCGCGCACAGCGCAACAATAACAATACCAATGCTCCGCAGGGCGGCAATGGCAACAATGCCGCCAATGGTGCGAAGCCGCACACTCCGGGCCCACGTCCGGGTAACAATCCGTTCAGCCGCAAGCAGGGCATGCATACCCCGACTCCGGGTGACATTCCGCGTCCGCATCCGATGAACCGTCCGAACGCCAACAACAATAACAACGGCGAAGGTCGTCGCGGCGGACGCCCGGGTCAGGGCGGCGGCCAGCGTGGAGGTTTCCGTGGTCGTCCGGGCCAAGGCACCGGTGCGAAGCCGGGTCAGTGGGGCCAGCATCGTCCGGGTCAGGGCGGCGGTCAGCGTCCGGCAGGTGGTGGCAACCGTTTCGGTGGCGGCGCCAATACCAATGGTGGCGGCTTCCAGGGCGGCAACAGCGCTCCGAGCAACGGTCCGGCACGCGGCGGCGGTCGCGGTCGTGGCGGTGCTGCAGGCGCGTTCGGTCGTCAGGGCGGCAAGTCCTCGAAGGCTCGTAAGAACCGTCTGGCAAAGCGTCAGGAATTCCAGGAGATGAAGGCCCCGGTCATCGGCGGCGTGCGTATTCCTACCGGCAACGGTCAGACCGTTCGTCTGCGTCAGGGCGCATCCCTTGCCGATCTGGCCGAGAAGATCAACGTCAATCCGGCGGCACTGGTCACCGTACTGTTCCACCTTGGTGAGATGGCCACGGCAACCCAGTCCTTGGACGAATCCACCTTCCAGATCCTCGGTGAGGAAATCGGCTGGGACATCAAGATCGTGTCCGCCGAAGAGGAAGACAAGGAACTGCTGCAGCAGTTCGACATCGATCTGGACGAAGAAGAACTTCAGGAAGATGAAGATCTGAAGCCGCGTCCGCCGGTCGTCACCGTGATGGGCCATGTCGATCATGGTAAGACCCGACTGCTTGACACCATCCGTCGTACCAACGTCATCGCACGTGAGGCCGGCGGCATTACCCAGCGTATCGGTGCATACCAGGTGACCGTCGATCTCGAAGGCGAACCGCGTAAGATCACGTTCCTCGATACCCCGGGCCACGAAGCCTTCACCGCCATGCGTGCCCGTGGCGCCGAACTCACCGACGTTGCGATCCTTGTGGTCGCGGCCGATGACGGCGTGATGCCGCAGACCGTGGAAGCCATCAACCACGCTCAGGCGGCCAACGTGCCGATCGTGGTGGCCGTCAACAAGATTGATAAGCCGGGCGCGAACCCAGACAAGGTCCGTGGCCAGCTCACCGAGTACGGCCTCGTTCCGGAAGAGTACGGTGGCAACACCATGTTCGTCGACATTTCCGCCAAGCAGGGCACCAATGTCGACAAGCTGCTGGAAGCCGTGCTGCTGACCGCGGACGCTGAACTTGATCTGCGTGCCAACCCGGATATGGACGCTCGCGGTGCCACCGTGGAAGCCCGACTCGACAAGGGTCGCGGTGCCGTGGCAACCGTGCTCGTTCAGTCCGGTACTCTGCACATCGGCGATTCCATCGTCGCGGGAACGTCGTATGGCCGTGTCCGCGCCATGCTCGACGAAAACGGTACCCATATGAAGGAAGCCACGCCGTCCACTCCGGTGCAGGTGCTTGGTTTGACCTCCGTGCCGACAGCAGGCGATCTGTTCCTGGTGGCCTCCGATGACCGTACCGCACGCCAGATCGCCGAAAAGCGTCAGGCCACCGAGCGTGCCGCCCAGCTGGCCAAGCGTCGTAAGGTCGTGTCGCTCGAAAGCCTCAAGGAGCAGTTCGCCAAGGCTGAGGTCGACATGCTCAACATCGTCATCAAGGGCGATTCCTCCGGTTCCGTCGAGGCGCTGGAAGATTCCTTGATGAAGATCGAGGTGTCTGACGAGGTCGGCATCCAGGTGATCCACCGCGGTGTCGGTGCCATCACCCAGAACGATGTCAACCTGGCTACCGTCGACAAGGCCGTCATCATCGGCTTCAACGTTCGTCCGAACCGTCAGGTGGCGGATATGGCCGAACGCGAAGGCGTGGAAATCAAGTACTACTCGATCATCTACAAGGCCATCGAAGACATCGAAGCATCCCTCAAGGGCATGCTCAAGCCGGAATTCGAAGAGGTCGTCACGTCCCACTCCGAGATCCGCGAGATCTTCCGTTCTTCCAAGTTCGGCAATATCGCAGGTGTTATGGTGCAGGACGGCGAAGTCAAGCGCGGTACGAAGTGCCGTATTCTGCGCAACGGCATCGCCACCGTCAATGATCTCGAAATCTCCTCGCTGCGTCGCTTCAAGGACGATGTCAACTCCGTCAAGGAAGGCTACGAAGCGGGTATCAACCTCGGTTCGTTCAACGACATCGAGCTTGGCGATATCATCGAGACCTTCGAAATGCAGGAAATCGAACGCAAGTAGTCGATTGATTCGAACCAGCAATCGATAACAAGAAAGGAACGCCCACAGCTGACATACGGCTGCGGGCGTTCCGTAATACAACAGAACTTACCTGATTAAAGGACAACAATGGCAGGAACCAATCCTCGCGCCGCACGCATCGCGGCGTTGATCCAACGTGTGATCGCATCCTCCATGGAGGCGCAATTGCACGATAAGCGTCTCACAAACGTGACCATCACCGAAGTGCGTGTGACCAACGATCTGCAGATCGCCAAAGTCTATTGGACCCAGCTTGGCCGTGAAGGCCATGAGCAGGGCGAACGCCGCCGTGCACAGCAGGCACTGAACCAAGCCAAGGGTCGTCTGCGTTCCCTTGTGGGCACCAAGGCCGGTCTGCGTTTGACCCCGCAGCTCGAATTCGTATTCGACGAGGTGCCGGGCGAGGCACATGAGATCGAAGACATTCTCGCCATCGCGCGCAAGCGTGATGAAGAACTCGCCAAGGCTCGTGAAACCGCCCAGTATGCGGGCGAAGCCGATCCGTACAAGCATCCGGAAGAGGATGACGACGATGATTTCGACGATGATGACGTCGAAGTCGAAGATTGGGATGATGACGAAGAAGCCTGAACATTCCGGCCTGCTGGTCATCGACAAGCCGCAGGGGGTCACCAGCCATGACGTGGTCGCGGCCGTGCGCGGCGCCCTGCATATGAAGCGTGTCGGCCATGCTGGCACGCTCGACCCGATGGCCACCGGCGTGCTGGTGGTGGGTTTCGGCAATGCCACGCGACTGCTCAACTACATTGTCGACCATAACAAAACGTACGAGGCCACCATTCGCCTTGGACAGCGCACCACTACGGACGATGCCGAAGGCGAGCTGTTGCCGGCGGGGGAGCGGGCAGTGAACTTTCCTTCGCGTCAAGCCGTGGAACAGCTGATCACAGAACGGTTCACCGGGCGCATCGAACAGGTACCGAACGTCTACTCCGCCATTAAGGTCAATGGCCAGCGTGCCTATGATCTGGCGCGCGAAGGCAAGGATGTGGAGCTTAAGGCACGTCCTGTGACCATCGAAGAGTTCAACGTGCGGCAGGCGCGTTACGGCTACACGCATAGCGATCGTGCCGGCACGGAACTTGCTGGCGCAGTCGTGGCCGAGAGGGCAGGAGATGGATGGATTGCCGACACTGCACCGTATGAAGATATGCAGCCCGTTATGGAACTCGACGTGACCGTGACCTGTTCCGCAGGTACCTACATTCGCGCGCTCGCACGCGATCTGGGTGAGGAACTCGGGTTGGGAGGCCATCTGACGATGCTGCGACGCACACGTGTCGGCAGATTCTCAGTGAATATGCCCAACGTCATGAGCGCCCACGCTGAATCCAAAACATTCACCAATCGTGAAGGCATGGAAGTGACGCGCAATCGTGCAGTGCTGGACGATGCAGATCATGCGCTCGATCATGCGCTCGATCCCGTGGCCAGCGCGGCGGCTTCCATGAATATGCTGGCCGTGAGCGATCAGGAAGCGGTCGACTTGCGTTTCGGACGCAGAATCGCGCATGACATACGTACGACCACGGCGGCGTACGTTGAGGAAACCAACGATTTGGTCGCCATCCTCGAACGTGCGAAACGCGGTGAGGCTAAACCGGTCGCGGTATTCAACTGAACCATCCAATCAGACTACAGATACGAATTCATACACAAGAAGGACATGATGAAGACAATCACGCTCACGCCTGATGCCAGCGGCATGGTGGATTGGCCTACGCTGAGCAACGATAAGAAATCCGTGGTGACCATCGGTTCGTTCGATGGCATGCATCAGGGCCATCAGGCGGTGATTCGCCGCGTGGTGGAACTCGCCAAGAAGGAACAGTCCTTCTCCGTGGTGGTGCTGTTCGATCCACGCCCAGCGCTCGTGCACGGCTACGCGGCGCAAAACGGTGGCCAGGAGCCGCCGGCGGGCATGATCGACGCGCAGGCACTCACCAGCATGCAGGAGCGTCTGCGCGCCATCAACAAGCTGGGCGTGGATTACACGCTCATCGTGCGTTACACGCTGGCGTTCGCGGCGAAATCGTACCGATTCTTCCTTGGACAAATGGTGGGCAAGCTGGGCATGCGCGCGCTAGTGCTCGGATCCGATGCGGCCATGGGTGCGAACCGTGCCGGCGATGTGAAGGCCATCGAGAATCTGGCGCTCGCCACCGGCGTGTTCCAGCTTGACGTGGTCGACGATCGTGGACCGGGCGAAACCCGCGTGCCAGCCAATGCGAAGCCGGTTATGCCCACCGACCATGGTGAGCCGGCCGATCCGCTGGAAGGCGCGTCCAAGGCGGAACGTCGCGCATGGAGCAAGAAAAACCAGGCGAAGGCCGTGCGCGTGTGGAGCTCCACGAATGTGCGCTACCTGCTGGGCCAGGGGCGCATCAAAGACGCCGACGCGATTCTGGGACATCCGCATGCCGTGGAAGGCGCCGTGGTGCATGGCGAGGAACGTGGACGCACCATCGGCTTCCCCACGGCGAATCTGAGCGAGAATGTGGTAGGCTATCTGCCGGTCGACGGCGTATACGCCGGTTGGCTTGTGGACTTGGGCGCGAAGACGGCGGACGATGATGCGCAGGGCGCTTCCGAAGGTGTTTCGCAGCAGTTCGATTCCTCTGCCGTGGACGCGCGACTTGCCGATCATTCGCCGTATCGTTGGCCTGCTGCGATTTCCATCGGCACCAAGCCGACCTTCAACGAGGTGACCGGAATGAACGATCGCGTGGTCGAAGCCTATGCCGTCACCGACGATTGGCTTGATTTATACGATCACCAGGTACGTGTGGAATTCGTAGGATTCCTGCGTCCTCAAATCAAATTCGATTCCGCACAGGATCTGATCGATGAGCTGAAGCGCAATGTCGAGGAAACCAAGCGAATTACTGCCTGATGCTAATCACAACGATGATCGCAATAATAATCACGATAATGACAGTGATTAATGAATGCTGATATTTCCAGTAAAAACGTATCAGTATTCAAAAATAGTGGGGCTCTTACGTAAGAATCTACGTAAGAGCCCCACTTGTATATTTATGAAA
>OIEQ01000927.1_pt1 | contig 11807 bp, 9 predicted proteins | sample 1581841 | NCBI WGS metagenome assembly OIEQ01 (sample SAMN03281020, study PRJEB24777) | human gut metagenome | isolation source: fecal sample PR170 from 1 month old male Malay infant, vaginal delivered... | place: Singapore | collected 2005-12-29
GTTACCGTGGATGGCGACATTGTGAGAGACAGCGCGTTCAAACTGCAACCTGACCATCAGGTGGAGTATGACGGCAATCCGCTGACCCAGCAGCACGGTCCTCGCTACTTCATGCTCAATAAGCCGGAAGGCTACGTCTGCTCAACGGACGATCCGGATCACCCGACGGTGCTCTATTTCCTCGACGAACCGGTGGCGCACAAGCTGCATGCCGCAGGCCGCCTCGATATCGACACCACCGGTCTGGTGCTGATGACCGACGACGGTCAGTGGTCGCACCGCATCACCTCTCCACGCCACCACTGCGAGAAAACCTATCTCGTGACGCTGGAGTCACCGGTGTCGGATGACACGGCTGAGCACTTCGCGAAAGGCGTGCAGCTGCATAATGAAAAAGATCTGACTAAGCCGGCGGTGCTTGAAGTCATCACCCCGACGGAGGTCCGTCTGACCATCAGCGAAGGGCGCTACCATCAGGTGAAACGTATGTTTGCCGCGGTGGGGAACCACGTTGTTGGCCTGCATCGCGAACGGATTGGTGCGATTGAACTCGATCCCGACCTTGCGCCAGGCGAATACCGTCCGTTAACGGAAGAAGAGATCGCCAGCGTCGGTCTGCCTTCGCACTAATTTCAGGAGAACCCTGTGACCATCAGGCCACACTCGTCGTTCAAAATCGTCTTCATTCTTGGCCTGCTGGCCATGCTGATGCCGCTGTCTATTGATATGTACCTGCCCGCGCTGCCGGTCATTTCCGCGCAGTTTGGCGTCCCGGCGGGCAGCGCGCAGATGACGCTCAGCACCTATATTCTCGGCTTTGCCCTCGGCCAGCTGTTTTATGGCCCGATGGCGGACAGCCTTGGACGCAAGCCCGTCATTCTGGGCGGGACGCTGGTCTTTGCGGCCGCAGCGGTTGCCTGTGCGCTGGCCCAGACCATCGATCATCTGATCATCATGCGTTTCTTCCACGGTCTGGCGGCGGCAGCGGCAAGCGTGGTGATTAACGCCCTGATGCGCGATATCTACCCGAAGGAAGAGTTCTCCCGCATGATGTCGTTCGTGATGCTGGTGACGACGATTGCGCCGCTGCCGGCGCCAATGGCGGGTGGTGCGGTGCTGGTGTGGTTCAGCTGGCATGTGATTTTCTGGATCCTGGCCCTGGCCGCGCTGCTGGCCTCGGCAATGATCTTCTTCTTTATAGATGAAACGCTTCCCGTCGAGCGCCGCCAGAAGTTTCACATCCGTACCACCATCGGCAACTTTGCCTCGCTGTTTCGCCACAAGCGCGTGCTCAGCTATATGCTGGCAAGCGGGTTCAGCTTTGCCGGAATGTTCTCTTTCCTGAGCGCCGGGCCGTTTGTCTACATCGAGCTTAACCACGTGTCGCCGCAGCACTTCGGCTATTACTTTGCGCTTAACATCGTCTTCCTGTTCATCATGACCATCATCAACAGCCGCTTTGTCCGGCGGGTGGGGGCGCTGAACATGTTTCGCGCGGGGCTGTGGATCCAGTTTGTGATGGCGATCTGGCTGGTGGTGAGCGCGTTTCTGGGCGTGGGCTTCTGGGCGCTGGTGGTCGGCGTAGCGGCCTTTGTCGGCTGTGTGTCGATGGTGTCGTCCAATGCGATGGCGGTGATCCTGGATGAGTTCCCGCACATGGCGGGGACCGCCTCTTCCCTGGCGGGGACGTTCCGCTTCGGCATCGGCGCTATCGTTGGCGCGTTGCTTTCGATGGCCACCTTTACGACGGCATGGCCGATGCTGTGGGCGATGGCGTTTTGCGCAACCAGCTCGATACTCTTCTATCTTTACGCCAGTCGACCGCGAAAAGCGGCCCACTAAAACACAGAGAAGGCCCGGCAGGGCCTTTTTTGTTGATACATATCAACCAAACCCCGTTCGTTTATGCTGTGTTTGTTTATTTTATGTAAAATCTATTTGTGTAAAAAGTCACATCATTGTATTCAAAAAGGTTGAGTTAGATCGCAGAAACGGGTACATATAGCGCCGACGCGAGCCTGAATACCGATAAAAAAGTGCTGAATAGTGCAGGCTGGCGATGATGTGTTACTATAAATGTAAATAAATTGTGAAGTAAATTTTGCTTCCGGGGAACGAACGTGAATACATTACAACTTTCTATTGTCCATCGCTTGCCCCAGAGCTATCGCTGGTCGGCGGGTTTTGCTGGTTCGAAAGTTGAACCGATTCCGCAAAACGTCGCGGGCTGTGAAAACTGCCTGGTGGCGCTCAAGCTGCTGAGCCCGAGCGATGAAAATGCATGGCGGGTGATGGAGCGTCTCAGTCAGGCCCTGACGGATATCGAAGTGGACAGCTCCGTGCTGGAATGCGAAGGGGAGCCGTGCCTGTTTGTGAAAAGCCAGGACGAGTTTGCTGCCACCTGCCGCCTGAAAAATTTTGGCGTTGCTATTGCAGAGCCTTTCTCCGGCCAGTATCCATTCTGAGCGCTAGTCTGACGACAACAGCTGGCGCGTGTAGCGCTGCGTTGGCGCGCTAAATACGCGCTGGCAATCACCCTGCTCGACCACCTCTCCCTGTCGCAACACAATCACCTGATGGCATAACGCCCGCACTACCTGCAAATCATGGCTGATAAAGATATAGGCCAGCCGGTGCTTTTCCTGTAGCCCTTTAAGCAGCGCCAGGATCTGCGCCTGTACGGTCCTGTCCAGAGACGACGTCGGTTCATCCAGAATAATTAGCTCTGGTTTCAGGATCAGCGCGCGGGCAATGGCGATACGCTGGCGCTGCCCGCCGGAAAATTCCGCAGGATAGCGGTGGCGCGTCTCGGGATCTAAACCCACTTCAACCATTACCCGCATGACCTCCTGCTCGCGCTGCTGCGCGCTCAGGCCGGGCTGATGGACGCGCAGGCCCTCTTCGACAATCTGTAACACGCTGAGCCGCGGGTTAAGCGAGGAGTTGGGATCCTGAAAGACCACCTGCATGCGAGGACGTACGGGCAGCATCTGCCGCCGGTTCCAGCGGTGCAGCGGCATGCCGTCAAACAGGATTTCGCCCTGTGAGGCAATTAAGCGCAGCAGCGCCAGACCGGTGGTGCTTTTACCCGAGCCGGATTCGCCCACCAGCCCGAGGGATTCGCCCGGGCGCAGCGAGAAGCGGATATTTTTTAACACCGGGTTGCGATCGACAATGCGGCGCAGAATACCTTTGCGGATCGGGAACGAGACGGACAGATCCTCAACGCGCAGCAGCGGCGTGCTGTCAGCGTCGAGGGGAACCGGGTCGCCGGAGGGTTCGCTGTCGAGCAGGCGCTGCGTATAGGGGTGCTGTGGGGCACTCAGCAGCGTGGACGCCGTATTCTGTTCAACACAGCGGCCGTTTTGCATCACCGCGACGCTGTCGGCCAGCTTTCTCACAATGCTCAGGTTGTGCGTGATAAACAGCAGGCTCATGTTTAGCTCGTCACGCAGGTCCCGCAGCAGCGTCAGTATTTGCGCCTGTACCGTCACGTCCAGCGCCGTTGTGGGCTCGTCGGCAATCAACAGCTCGGGGCGCGTCAGCAGGGCCATGGCGATCATCACGCGCTGGCGTTCGCCGCCGGAGAGCTGATGCGGAAAATCATTCAGCCGTTTGGCCGCATTGCGTATGCCTGTGCGTTCAAGACAATCCAGAATTTCTCCCCGCGCGGCCTCTTTGCGCATCCCACGGTGCAGGGAGAGCACTTCATAGAGCTGTTTTTCCAGGCTGTGCAGCGGGTTAAGCGACACCATCGGTTCCTGGAAGATCATCGCGATTTTGTTGCCGCGAATGCCGCGCAGGGTCTGTTCGTCGGCGTGCAGCAGCGAACGGCCGTGAAAAAGGATATCCCCTTGCGGGTAGCTCACCGGCGGAGAAGGCAGCAGCCGCAGGATGGAGAGCGCCGAAACGCTCTTGCCTGAACCCGACTCACCCACCAGGGCCAGCGTTTCACCGCGCTGGATCTGCAGCGTCAGGTCGCTGACCACGGTGCGCGTCTCGTCCTGTTTTGAAAAGGCAATCGACAGGTTATCAATACGGAGCAGGGGCTGGGTCATTTTAAACCGCCTTGTTCGGATCAAAGGCATCGCGCACGGCTTCGCCAATAAAAATCAGCAGCGACAGCAGCACGGCCACGGAAAGAAAGGCGGCGATGCCTAACCACGGCGCCTGCAGGTTGTTCTTGCCCTGCAGCAGCAGTTCGCCGAGGGACGGGGAACCCAACGGTAGCCCGAAACCGAGAAAATCCAGTGAGGTGAGGGTGGTGATGGAGCTGCACAGAATAAACGGCAGGAAGGTGAGCGTTGCCACCACGGTGTTGGGCAGCATATGGCGGAAGATGATCCCGCGGTCGCTTACGCCAAGCGCCTGCGCGGCGCGAATATAGTCGAAATTACGGGTGCGCAGAAACTCGGCCCTGACCACACCGACCAGCGCCATCCAGCCGAACAGGACGGTGATGCCTAATAGCCACCAGAAGTTGGGCTGTACGACGCTGGAAAGCAGGATGATCAGAAACAGCGTCGGCATGCCTGACCAGACCTCAATCACCCGCTGGCCCCAGAGGTCAATTTTCCCGCCGTAGTAGCCCTGAATGGCGCCCGCCACGACGCCCATCACGCTGGAGAAGATCGTCAGCATCAGCCCAAAGAGAAGCGAAATACGCGTGCCATACAGGATGCGCGCCAGCACGTCGCCGCCGTTTGCATCCGTTCCCAGCCAGTTTTGCGCGGAGGGCGGGGAAGGGAAGGGGGTCGTGGTGGCGAAGTTAATGCTGTTTGCGCCAAAACGCACCGGCGCCCAGAGCGCCCAGCCGTGCTGCTCAATCTGCTGGCGAAGCCACGGGTCCTGATACTCTGCCGGCGTCGCAAACGGGCCGCCAAAGTCGCTTTCGTTGTAATTGGCGATGACCGGCACGTACCAGCGATCGTTAAAATGCACCAGCAGCGGTTTATCGTTAGCGATCAGTTCTGAAAACAGGCTTAAGACAAACAGCACGGCAAAAATCCACAGCGACCAGTAGCCGCGGCGGTTGTGGCGAAAGCGGGCCCAGCGGGCCTGGTTGACGGGGCTTAAACGCGGCATCATCGGCCCTCAAAATCGATTCGTGGATCGACCAGCGTATAGCTGATATCGCTGATGATATTCAGCAGCAGGCCAATCAGGGTGAAAATATAGAGCGTGCCGAACATTACCGGATAATCACGCGACACGGTGGCCTCATAGCCCAGCAGGCCCAGACCGTTAAGCGAGAACATCACCTCTATCAGCAGCGAGCCGGTAAAAAACATACTGATGAACGTGGCCGGAAATCCGGCGATCACCAGCAGCATGGCGTTGCGGAACACGTGCTTCCACATGATCTGCTTTTCGCTCACGCCTTTAGCGCGGGCCGTGACGACGTACTGTTTACGAATTTCATCGAGAAAGGCGTTTTTGGTCAACATGGTCAGGGCCGCAAACCCGCCAATGACCGTGGCCAGAACCGGCAGCGTGATATGCCAGAGGTAGTCGGTGATTTTCTGGTACCACGGCAGGGAGCTGAAATCGGCGGAGACGAGCCCCCGCAGCGGGAAGAGATCAAAATAACTGCCCCCGGCAAAAAAGACGATCAGCAGAACGGCGAACAGAAACGCCGGGATGGCATAGCCGATAATGATGAACGTGCTGCTCCAGATATCGAACCGGCTGCCGTTGTACACCGCTTTGCGGATCCCAAGCGGTATAGAGACCAGATAGATGATCAGCGTACCCCACAGCCCGAGCGTGATCGAAACCGGCAGGCTTTGCTTGATCAGCGTCAGCACTGACGCACTGCGAAACAGGCTATCGCCAAAATCAAAGCGGATGTAATCCCAGAGCATCTTGAAATAGCGCTCGTGAATCGGTTTATCAAAGCCGTAGCGGTGGGTGATCTCGGCGATCACCTCCGGATCCAGCCCGCGTCCGCCGCGGTAATGGCTTTCGCTGATATTCCCTACGCCAGTTCGCGCATGGCTGGCGCCCATCCCTTCGCCGCCGCCGCCCGGCATGCCGCCGCTGTTGCCAAATTCAATGGCGGCAATGGCCTGATCGACCGGCCCGCCAGGAGCGATTTGCACAATAAAAAAGTTAATCGTGATGATGGCCCACAGGGTGGGGATGACCAGCAGCAGACGGCGGAGAAGATAGGCACCCATGATAATTCCTTATCGCCGTTCAGCGGGAAGTCTGGCGGCTTTGTTAACGTCATACCACCAGGTGTCAAAGCCCAGAGAATAGACTGGGCGCACGGCAGGCACGGAGAACTTATCCCAGCGCGCAAGGCGATCTTCGCCCATATACCACATCGGCAGCATGTAGTAGTTCCAGGTTAAGACCCTGTCGAGGGCGCGCCCGAGCGGCACGAGCTTGTCTTTATCCCCCTGCGCCGCCACGATTTTCGCAATCAGCGCATCAATCGCCGGGCTTTTTACCCCCGGCGCATTGTACGAGGAGTCGATGTAGCTGGAGGCCCAGGAGATTTGCAGGTCCGAGCTAGGCCACGGCTGCGCGGGCCACAGGCGCTGCATCATGTCGTAATCACGGCTGCGCATGCGGCTGGTGATCTGCGCGTTATCGACCTGGCGAATGTTCATGGTCACGCCCAGCCGCTCAAGGTTGTGCTTAAACGGCAGCACCCACTGGTCGTTGCCCCCGGACGAGAGCAGCAGCTCAAAGCTGAGTGGCTTGCCCGTTTTGGCATCCACACGTTTTTGGTTCTTCAGGTGCCAGCCTGCGTCATCCAGCAGCTTGCTGGCTTTGAGCAGGTTGTCGCGGTCGTAACCGTCACCCTTCGATGCGGGCGGCTGAAACACCGTTGTAAACACCTCTGGCGGTACCTCTGCTTTAAGGGGGGCCAGCAGGACCAGTTCGTCGGCTTTCGGATAATCACGCGCGGCGTATTCGGTATTCTGAAAATAGCTGTTGGCGCGGCTATAAGCCCCGTAAAACAGCGCTTTGTTCATCCACTCAAAATCAAAGGCCAGGGAGATGGCTTCCCGCACCCGGCGGTCATTAAATACCGGACGCTGAATATTAAACGCCAGCCAGCGGGTGTCCTGGGCAGATTCATTTTTGTGTTCGTCTTTGACGATATAGCCTTTGGCGAAATTTTTGCCGATATAGCGGGTCGCCCAGTTTTTAGCGCTGCTCTCGACGCGCAAATCGAATGCCCCGGCTTTGAACGCTTCAAACGCCACGTTATCGTCGAGGTAGTAATCATAGCGAAGGGTGTCGAAGTTCCAGCGTCCGCGGTTGACCGGCAGATTGGCCGCCCAGTAGTCTTTGACGCGGGAATAGACGACATATTGCCCCATGCGCCAGTCGGTAATGCGGTAGGGGCCGCCAGCCAGAGGAGGCGTTGAAAGCGGGTCGCTCAGCTTATGATTTTTCCAGAACGATTCCGGCATCACCGGCAGCGAGAACAGGCTGAGCATATTCTCTTTGTTCGGTTCGCTCAGCTCAATGCGCACAGTGAGCGGCGCGATGGCTCTGACCGACGCGCCTTTATATACGATGCGGAACTGGGGGACGCCTTCGGTCATGAATTTATGGAAGGTGAACGCAACGTCGCTGGCCTTCACCGGTGTGCCATCGTGAAAACGTGCCCGCGGGTTCAGCGAGATTTCCGCCCAGGCGAAGTTATCGGCGTAACGCACGTTCTCGGCAATGAGCGGATAGTAGCTGCCGGGCTCGTCATCGGAGGTGACAAAGAGCGTATCGTAAAGCGATTCCGTACGCGCGGCCGCCACGCCGCGCAGGGCGTAGCGGTTGAAGTTGTCGAAGGTTCCCGTGGCGGAAAGCGTGACCTTACCGCCTTTTGGCGCGGCTGGGTTGACGTAATCGAAGTGCGTAAAATTGACCGCGTATTTCGGCTCGCCAATCACCGCGAAGGCGATATTCTCTTTGATGGTTTGCGCCTGGCTGGACAGGCTCGTGAATGCCAACATCAGCAACATAAAGCGCATAAGCATCTCGCGGCAGCTCCCTCTCTACAGACCGGCTCGGTTAAGCTGAATAATAAGTGACGTCACGGGCAATGTGAAATTAATCGCCTTCGGGCGAAATATCAGGCCGCCATTCGCGGAACTGCGCCAGCGGCATCGGGCGGCTAATCCAGTATCCCTGCAGGAAGTTAACGCCGTGTTCGCGCAGCCAGGCCGCCTGTTCCGGCGTCTCTACCCCTTCGGCGACGGTCGACATATTCAGTCGTCTTGCCAGCGTCAGAACGGCATCCAGCACCGGCGACGTCACGGTCTCGGTACCGATCGCATTAACAAAACCACGGTCGATTTTGAGGTAATCCATGGTGAAATGCTCAAGGTAAATCAGCGCGCTGTGGCCGGTACCAAAATCATCAATGGCGATTTCAAACCCTTCGTTATGCAGCCATTCGAAAAGGGTGTTGGCTTCCCGATGGTTGAGCATATCGCGCTCGGTAATTTCCAGCACGATCTGGAAGTAATCCGGCGGCAGCAGGGCTTTGAAGGTGCGCATATCGTCCTTGAAGCTTTCCGCATGCAGATGCCCCGGTGCAATGTTAATACCCACCTTTGCGCCCGGAGGTAACAGCGTTTGTAACACAGGAGCATCGTGAATGATAAGGTCAAAGAGATGCAGCGTCAGCGGGACAATCAGCTTCTGTGCTTCGGCAAAATTGATAAACGCGTCCGGCGGAATTTCCCCCATTGTCGGGTGTTTCCAGCGCATCAGGACTTCAAGCCCGGTCATCCTGAGCGATTTGGCATCGACGACGGGCTGATAAACCACATAAAACTGACCGCGCTTGATAGCGCTTAAAATTTCTTTACCCGGGTTGAGCCGAATGCTGAGGATGTAGTAGTTAAGCGATCCGGCACAAATCCCGCATACCAGCCCGAAGAACAGCGCGTAGAGAATTTCATCGCTGGTCCATGCGTCCGCATACAGGTTGATGGTCAGGGGGAGGTCTTTCAGCGTCGCCGTGCGGACCGGGATGTCATGCAAGTCGCGGGTATGAACCAGCGTGCTGGACCGCGTCGACAAGGCGTTATCGCCGATAATGATAGCGATACCCGCGAACTCGTCCTGGCGCTCAGTATAGAGCAGGTAAGGCGTTAGATTAATATTCACAGAAGTGAACACCCCGCCGTCCTTCACTAATGGGTTGCGGTACCAGATCGCAATCGCAGGTTCATCAGGCAGCATGGGGGTACCCGGAAGCAACGCCATATCGATCTGTTTATTGATGTTCAGCTCAGGTATGAGCGTCTCCATCGGGGCATTCATCGGGCCTGTTGCCGAGGAGCAGAATGCCATTTTGTCCCGGACCAGCAGGAAGGCGCGAACGTTAATGCTGAAGGCCGCGCGTGAGGTGAGTTCCTGGTTGACGTCCTGGCACGTGTTCAGCGTGAGAGGCTGGAGGACATTGACCGCTTTTTTCAGGTCTTCGAAATAGCTCCCCATGTAGGCGCTCACATCATTCACCAGGGTGTCGAATTTGACTTCCCGCTTGTGGTAACTCCACGAAAATTGCAGGGAACCCAGGAGCAGGGCGGTGATGAGACCCGTGATAATACTGAGGATCAGTATTTTACGATTACTGGAGAAGTAGCGGGTGAGCATAGACGTCGTGATTCCTGAAAAGCCGCTTGATGTATTCAGTGTAACGGGCAAAAAAAAACACTGCCGAAGCAGTGCTTTTTTTCATCATATCGCCAGCCAAGGGATAACCAACGATACAATAGTTATATTAACTGCGGGTCAGTACGCGGCGCGCTTCGTTATAACGCTTCTTCCAGTACGGTTCGTTCATGCTGGAAATGGTCACACCGCTACTGGTGGAGGCATGTACGAACTGGTCATTACCAATGTAGATGCCAACATGTCGACCGGTAGAACCGGCACGGAACAGAACTAAATCACCGGTGCGCAGTTTGGTACGTGAAATCGACTTGCCCATCTCCTGCTGTTCATAGGTTGAACGCGGAAGATCTAACCCAAATTGCTCGCGGAACGTACGCTGTACAAAACCGGAACAATCAATACCTGTTTTCGTGCTGCCGCCAAGACGATAACGCACGCCTTTCCAGTCAGCATACTGGTCCATAATGCGGGACTTCACGTCCAGATTACGTACCATATTTTCAAATTCATCCTGAGAGGCTTGCAGTGAAGAGGAATCTTCCATTCCCACAACACGCGTCTCAGGATGCATATTCTTCGCGGTGTTCGATGTACTACATGCAGATAACAGTACCGCGACTGCTATCGCCGGGATCCCCCGCAAGATATATCTCAGAAACGGTTGAGATTTGACCATTTTGTTTATTTTCCCTTGAAGTCCTTAACGACAAATATCGTTATAAAAATGCCAAACGTGACGAGACTAATTATCTGTTCACATCGAGACAATTCTTTCTGGTCACATTTGTGGCATAGCGCACAAAATTATTCACCATCGAAATAATTATCCCTATGGGGCAAAACGAGTTCGAGATTAACCGATTGCCAGGGGTATTGCGAGTAAAAAAAGCCTTTTTTTTATAAGAAAATGTGATACAGAAAGTAAAAATCCGTAATTGCTTAAAATGCGGTCAGATCCGACGCGTGATCGCGCAATTGCTTCATTTTTATCATGAATGTGATGACAGGAATATGACAGAGGGAAAAGATCGTGGCGGGAAGGCTATCGGGGATCATGTCGATCCCTGATAGCTCACGTTAATTTAGGTTAGTTATTTGTTTAATTGTTGTTGCGCCTTACCGGGAAGATAGCGATCGAACAACGTTATTATCCTGTCGCTTAGCGGGGTCATTAAACACCACGGCAGCGCAATCAGCGCAACGGAGAGCGAACCGACAGCAATATCGGTGAACCAGTGAGCGCCAATCATTACGCGCGGGAAGGCAAAAACCACAAAAATAATCAGGGCTATGGCAAACGCTTTTCGGCCGAAATAGCGAAGCATGACTGCGGAAAAAATGAGCAGCATCATGCCGTGATCGCCGGGGAAACTGTCCTTCGACGCATCTTTTGTTGGAATATGCAGCAGCTCACTGACGCGATAAATATCGGTGAAAAAGAGCGTAGGGCTGGAACGCTTAACCGGAATAATCGCGGTAGCCAGCTGATTAATGACGACAGCAAACAGCAGCATTACCAGACCGATAATCAGAATACGCCGACGTCCCGCTTTATCCTCTTTCAGCCAGAAAGAGAGCATCAGGCAGCCCATGGCCAGCAGCGAGAAGCCGTCGAAGGCGCGGTTGTTGGTGATGGCCACCAGCCACAGGAATGCGTCGCTCTTCACCAGCGCCTGGTTGAAGAAGTGAAAGATGCCAGAATCCAGGGGGAACCAGAAACCATGATTCGCCGGGATATACCAGGAGAAGAAAAGCGCCAGACCGGCGACATTAAGCAGTAATATCAGGGGAAATCGAGTTGTCATAACGTTCTGCATAGAGTGAAAACTGGGGCAACGTTAGCCGCCCGAACTTAAACGAATCCTCAACAGGCTGGACTGGAGGGCATTCCAGTCGGCGTTAACCGCACTAATTAACTCTATTCGGCTGTCAGGCGGCGCCACGTTCTGCGTTTCAATGAAGAAATCGTCGCCCTGGCGGTTGATCCGCACCAGTCCGTCCGGCGTGCGCATGATCCCTTTCACGCGATCGACGGGCGCAAGGCGGGCCCACTCCAGGATCCCAATGGTGTCAAAAACGGTTTCAGCATCGAAAATCCATCCGCAGGCCTGGTATCCCTGGCCGCTGTTCAGGTTACGACGCCAGCGCTGGTGCTCCGGCAG
>OIEQ01000938.1_pt1 | contig 11682 bp, 12 predicted proteins | sample 1581841 | NCBI WGS metagenome assembly OIEQ01 (sample SAMN03281020, study PRJEB24777) | human gut metagenome | isolation source: fecal sample PR170 from 1 month old male Malay infant, vaginal delivered... | place: Singapore | collected 2005-12-29
GCATCTCCTCCATCTTCTAGGATAGCTGGTACCTTGATGTAATAGTTATCTTTTTCAGGTACATTTTTAAACAAGCGATCTCGGTCAGTCCCTTTTTCAGCAACATCCGGACGCAATACAGTCTTACGATCCGCCATGGTCGTTGTTGGAGCAACGCCTGTTGTGTCCACTTCTTCCAACAATTCCACCATGTCGACAATCTTCGACAAAGTTGTTGCAAACTCAGCTGTCTCTTCTGGAGAGAATTTCAATTTTGAAAGATTGGCAACGTGAGTTACCTCTTCTTGCGTTATTTTCATCTTGCTTCCTTTCGTGAAATGATGATTTTTCAATACCCTCTATTTTACCATAATTTAGCCCAATTTGCTTGCCTTAGAAAAAATCTGTAGGACTTTTTTGTCGCTACAGATTCTTCATTTTATATTTCTTTTCCGCCTAATTGCCCCATCTCCATTAGAGTCTCTTTCCAGACTTCCTGGACCTTAGAAGCGAGGTAGGAAGTGGCCAAGTCATAAGAAGCCTGATGGAATGGAGCGAGGTCGCTTTCAAAGAGCTGGACCAGCTTGTCTGCCAACTCTTTCACCAACTCTTCTTCTGGCACTGTCTCGCTATAAGGTACCAAAAAGCCATTTTCACCCTCTTTTATAAAAGTTGGATTACCATAACGGGCATCAAAGCCCAGCAAGGCCAAACCTGCTCCAGCCGCCTCCATCAAAGTCAAACCAAAGGTCTCCCACTGAGAAGTGGTGAGGTAGGCTTGGTAGCAAGGATAGATCTGCTGAAGATCCGCATGACCGCGTAGGTGAATATAATCTTGTGCTGCAAGCTCCTGAATCAGGTGGCGCAAGTTGTCCGCTTCTCCACCCTTCCCATAAATATCAAACTGAAGGGCTGGGAGTTTTTCATGAGCTTGGGCCACTACTCGAATAGCCAAATCGATGCGTTTTCTTGGATCCAAACGGGAAGCTGTGAGCACACTAAAGGGAGGTCGATCTCCTTGTGATTCTGTCAATTCTTCTAGATGCCCAACCGGAATGCTATAGATTGGAATTCCTTGGCATCCTTGTTTAGCAAGTGTCTGCTCCAAGACTTCTTTTTGAAGATCCGTTGCCGTGATGAAATAATCGAAGCGTTTAGCACACTTGAACACATAATAATATTCATAATTGAGATGGCCATTTTCAAATTCATGCTCCGAATGAAACACCATGGCGAGCTTTGAAGAAGCAGGTTTCTCCAACAAAGGGCGGGCAAAATCCATGCGCGAAGCCCGGTCAAGCAGAATCAGATCTTCTTCTTTTAGCGACAGCTGCGACAAAAAACGTCTCATCACTTCTGTATGGTTGGTCAAAATCTCAGACCCCAGTTTATAGAGCCAGCTTCCACCTAACCTCGATTCTTCAAAAGCGATAGTCCCATCTTGATGGTGATAGATCCGTCTGACAACACTACCATACTGAAAATACTCTGTGACAAGTTTACAAGCTCCATAATACTCTCGCTTGATCCTATTTCCAGCCAAAAGATAGTCTACATAGCGGACACAGTTTGGATGATAGGGATCCAAATGAAAGCTCAAGGCGTTTCCATCCGCAAATTGGTAGCGAATGACTCTTTCCGTTTTTTCAACAACATCCAGACGAGTCAGTTGAAACTCCATTTGCAAGGCCCCTACCGTCTTTTGAGGGACCGTAGTCTGTTGATCCGTAAAAGCTAAATGAGCAAAAAGCAGTTCCTCATCCCGGTGCCCCAATGAGAGGTAATAGGCCAATTTTTCTGGAGTGGGCCAAGTGGTAAAGATAAACTTCGCTGCTACTCCCAGTCCCCGGAGCATCTTTGCCCGAGAGGCTTGGGCAACATCGACCCCATTGGGTTCGAATCCCACTAATAGATTAAAGGTATAAATGGTCATGCGGTCCCTCCCTCTAATCGCTTAAACAGCTCTTCCAAAGCTTCTTTCTCAGGCAGTTTCAAAATTCGTGCCTGCTCTCTTACCAATTCTTTGTAGTTCTCTGGATGCTGGAGTAATATTTCTAGTTGCTGTTCCATTTCTTCGACTGTATCTGTGATCGTGCTCAAGTCTTTATAGGCTTCCTGATGCACCGTGCTCTTCAAACCAAACAAAATTTGCCCATTTTCAAGAGCATGAAGACTACTACTCCATACTTCTTCTCCCTGGTTGCAATCCAGATAAATAGAGCAGCTGGATAACAAGTCCTCATATTTGTCCAGCGAAATCCCTGGATAGAGGCGCACATTGGGACGAGTTGCTAAGTCTGTTAATTTCGGCCCCATAGCCGTCAAAGCAGCAATGTGAAAGGTGACTTGTGGGAATTGATGGACTAGGCGAGATAAGCCTTCGACCTCTTGAGAAGCCGTCATGACCAGGGCTTCTGGTTGAAAACTTTCCTGCTCCACATCTACCAGCCCTGACAAGGCTGTGATCCCGTCTTTTTTCTCCCTCAACAGACCATCTTCTACCAACAAAATCTGACTGACTTGTTCTTTGATCTCGTCTAGATCACGAGCGTCATTGGCACAGTAGGCGAGTCTTTCCTTTGGTATCTCTTTCACAACATCTAGCAATGCCTTGTCCATCAAAAGAACGGCTTCATCTTCTGGCAAGACTTGTTCTAGGACAGCTCTTTGTAGCTCTTCCTTACTGGCATACAGGCGATCCCGTCCCTTAGGAGTTTGAAGCAAAAAGGTTCCTTGTGAGACAAAGTGAAGTAAGACTTCTTCTTGCTGACGGTTCAAATAGATGTCTAAATAGGATTGGCCAGCTTCCGTAAGGAGACTCTGTTTGCTTCTCCAACCATAGCGATTGTAGACATCAATGGATACGATCTCTTCTCTCTGACCAAACCATTCCACTCTTTCAACCGTTCGGGACAAGATATCCTCTCGCAAAACTACGTTGGCACGACGTTCCTCACCATCAAAAAGATAGGTCGTGATCCCTAGTGTCCAACATTCCCATAATTCTGGAACTTCTAGATCATTGAAAAATAAAGGTTTTCCAATTTTTGATACTGGGTCTTTTTGGGTAAAAAAGGTCGCAAGACTCTCTGTCTGTTGGTCCAAATCTGTTTCCAAATTGGTCACAAATACTCGGTAGGGCTGGCCAAGTTTGTCCAAGTATTTTTGCAAACGATCCAGCTCTCTGGTCTGCTCTGATGCAATAATGAACATGCTGATCCTTTCTCATCAATAAGTTCTTAGTCCATGGTTTCAACAAAACTGAGGTTGATCCCTACGCGCTCATAGGTTTCTGACTCTTGTAAGCCTGCTTCTTCTAGTTTTTCAAGAGCCCGTTTCAACCGCGTTTTATAGATATAGCGGTGCCAGGTCAGATCATAGCCCAACATCCCAAGAAGAGCCAATTTTTCTTGCTTGGCTTCCATCTCATCGAGTACCCGCTTTTCTGTCCAAACCTGGGACAGAGTATCTGAACGACCCACGCGATACCAATAAATACATTTCTCCGTATGGACCACCCGATTGGCTTTTAAGAAGAGCTTATACATGAGAAAGTTATCTTCAACATTTTTTCCGACCGGAAAACGAAGCCCTTCAAATAAGTTACGCTTATAGAGCTTCATCATAGCACAAGCCCAGGCCATATCTCTGGTCTCCTGGATGGCATCGTGGTCCATGATTTCTCGCCCCTCATAAAGAGTCTCTGAATAATCGTCGTCCGTTACCTTGATCAAGTATTTGCTACTACTGTCATCATAGAGGTTATAGTTGGCTACGGAAACATCCGCATTATACTTTTGAAGTTGGCGATAGAGCACTTCTACATAGTCTTCCGTCACCCAGTCATCTGGATCAATAAAGGTGATGTAATCACCAGTCGCTAACTCAATCCCTGTATTCCGAGCAGCAGATAAGCCACCATTTTCTTGGCGAACGTAGCGGATGCGTGCATCCTTCCTAAAAAATTCTTTACAGATCTCTTCTGACTGGTCTGGCGAACCATCATTGACCAGATAATTTCAAGGTGAGGGTAAGTCTGATGGATAACCGTTTCCAAACATTGTCTCAAATAAGCTTCTACATTATAGATGGGAATGATGATACTCACTACTTCATTTGTTTCCATGCTTCTTCTCATTTCTCTTTAAATAATCGCGAATCGCTGCCACCATCTCCTGCACCTGATCATCCGCAAACACTTGGTTCACACCATTCTCTACATGATTGGTTCCTTCAAAAGAGAAAATCGGAAGGCCTTGTTGACTGAGTGTTTGCGTGATTTGATCGACCTCATCATAGGGATTGATATCCAGATAGAAATCCAATTTTTCTATGACCTTTCGACTGGTCAAGGGATCAAAAGAGGGATAAAGAAAGAGGTTGGGGTAGCGTTCCAATTGCACCAAATTAAAACCAAAATGGCTATGGGCAAGGACATGAATCGTTACGTCTGGCAACTCTTTTAACAACGTCTCCAACTCGTGGATATCTGCTGTATGGGTATAAATGGCAGCATGATAAGGAAATTCTCCCACTAAGTCTTGATAGGTTTGCTTCAAAATCGGTTTTCGAAGCAAAATCTCCTCCCAAGAGAAAGCATAGTAAAACCACCATTGTTCCCGAAAACGATTGAAGCGTTTGGAGGTCCAAGGTTTATTATGAGAGGTGTAGTGAATGACCGCTGGAATCCCTTGAAAGGCATCATACCAGTCTAGATCTCCATAGAGGTATTGATCCTTATCAGACCCCACTTGTAAATTATAGGTCCAAGGTAATGGATACCACGCATTTTTGAAATACAGATTCAAAATTCCTTGGTCTCCGTATACATGCTGATGGTGCTCGCGAGTAAGGTCAAAAAGTGCCTCTGTCACTTGGTGCTCTTGCCACCAAGTCTTATCAATCACCAAAAGTCCAGCATTAAATCCATCTGTCGTCGTTGGCTTATCTACCACCGCGCCCAGTCCATAACCTTTTAGATCGACCTCAAATAAAGGCGATAAATCCTGTGTAAAGATCATGTCACAATCCAGATAGAGAATCCGTTCTTCCTCCACAAACTCTGGAATAGCGTAACGGAAATAGGTCGCATAGTGAATATGGTCACTTGGAAGCGAGAAGGATTGGAATTGCTCGGGAGACATCCGACAATTAATCACTTCTGAATCCAACTGGCGCAAGCGCTGATTCATGATAGCAAACCACTCCGTTGGTAGATCTTCATTTAAGACATAAATTTTCAACTGATCCTGATGGGCACACAGTGACTTCATAGCGGTTTCCAACTTTTCCATATAAGATAGATCCGCTGAAAACACGACAGTTTTTTTACTCATAACTCCCCCTTATTTTCTTCCATTAGAATACCATTTTCAAGAGAGGAAGACAATTTCTAGGCCCCAAAAAAGAGGCCTAAACAAATGTCTATGACCTCTTTTACAATGTTTTCTTATTTAGTATCTAATACAGCTAGTGCGCCGTCTACCAAGCTTGCCCCTAAGACATGCTTGAAATGATTCAAGGCAAACTGGTGATTTTCAGGAGTGAGCGACGCCACTGCAGGTTCTACGACTTCGATCTGGTAGCCGAGATTGTAGGCATCAACCGCTGTATGAAGGACACAGATATCAGTCAAGACCCCAGTCAAAATAACGGTATCTACATGGCGTTCCCGCAGGCGGATATCTAGGTCCGTTCCTGAAAAAGCAGAATAATGACGTTTGTCCATCCAAAAGACGCGTGGATCCGCTTTGTGGTCCCGATAAAAATCTGCTAAAGGGCCGTACAAATCCCGTCCGCTGGTCCCAATGATATTATGAGGTGGGAAGAGCTTGCTTTCAGGATGAAATGGATCCTCTACATCATGCGCATCAATGGCAAAAAAGACATAGGCTCCTTGGTCAAAGGCCAATTGGGTCACCTGAGCAATGGTCTCAGAAATGGCTTGTGCAGGAGCACCTGCCGTAAGCTTACCATCATCTGCTACGAAATCGACAGTGTAGTCAATTGAAATCAAGGCTTTTGTCATTAGTAATCTCTTTTCTTAATTTCCTCAAAGATATCTGGAATCAACACTTTGAGATAGGTTCCCTTCATTCCAAGAGAACGACTTTCAATAATACCAGCCGACTCCAATTTCCGGAGTGCATTGACAATCACAGAGCGGGTAATGCCAATCCGATCCGCGATGATAGAAGCAGTCAACTGTCCCTCATTTCCTTTCAATTCACTAAGGATGGCAGAAACAGCACGCAATTCAGAGTAAGACAAGGTATTAACAGCCATATTCACCGCTGTCCGACGACGAATATTCTTCTCGTCTTCCTCGCGTTGGTAGTTCAACATTTGAATCCCTACCACGGTACTCGCAATCTCAACCAAGATCAAATCATCATCCGCAAACTGTTTATCATTGCGCCAAATGATCAAGGAGCCCAACCGAATCCCAGAAACATGAATAGGCGCAATGGTCGTCAAGCCATCAGGAAATTCAGACTTGGTTTCGACCGGAAAGATACTCAAATCATGGTCCACATCTAAATTAGCTTCTGTATCGTAGACCAAACTAGCTGCCTTGGCATAATCTTCTGGTAATTTTTTATTTTGAAAGAAAGCTTCTACCCGGTCATTGTTGGTCTTGTAACGCATGAAATAACCAAGAAGGGTTCCCTTGCTATTAATGATACAGGCATTACAGTGGATAATATCCGCTAATTGCTGGGCAATATCATTATAAGGCATCTCAACCTGCAACTGTTCATCAGTCCGTTTCAAGATGGATGTAATTTTACGTGTCTTTTCTAATAAGTTTGCCATAATAAACCTCGCATATTGTCAGCTCAAGTATATCATATAAGTGTGGGAATTTCAATCAAATTATCTGAAAATTATTTATTTTTTCTACAATTATGCGCAATTCAGAAAAATGACGATGAGATAACATGGATTTTATAGAATGAAACAAAAAAAGATTGAAGACCTTCATCTTCAATCCTTTAACTAATTAGCGTTTGTATTGTTTCAAGAAACGAGTCATTTTTTCTTGAATTTGAGCTAACTCATCGACACGTGGGAGGTAAACGATCCGGAAGTGATCTGGGTCCTTCCAGTTAAAACCACGGCCATGAACCAAAAGAATCTTTTCTTGCTTCAAGAATTCTAAAACAAATTGTTCATCGTCATCCACGCGATACATATCCCGATCAATCTTAGGGAAGATATACAATCCAGCCTTTGGCTTAACAGCTGAGAGGCCTGGAATCTCATTGATGGCTTTGTAAATAAAGTTCCGTTGTTCGTAGATTCGACCACCTGGAAGCAAGAGTTCATCCACAGATTGGTAGCCTCCAAGAGAGGTTTGCACAACATGTTGAGATAAAACATTTGAGCAAAGACGCATGTTGGACAACATGTTCAAGCCTTCGATATAGCCCTTCACATGATGCTTCGGACCAGACAGAACCATCCAACCAACACGGAAACCTGCAATCCGGTGAGATTTTGACAAGCCATTCATACTCACACAGAAGAGATCAGGCGCTAAGCTTGCGATAGCCGTGTGTTTTTCCCCATCCATGACCAAGCGATCGTAGATTTCATCTGCGAAGATAATCAAGTTATTTTGACGAGCTATCTCTACAATCTCAAGCAGGATCTCATCTGGATAGAGGGCACCTGTTGGGTTATTCGGGTTGATGACAACGATAGCCTTGGTGTTTGAGGTGATTTTCGACTTGATATCCTCAATATCTGGATACCAGTTTGCTTCTTCATCACAAAGATAGTGAACTGCATTCCCACTAGCTAGGCTGACGGCTGCTGTCCAAAGAGGATAGTCCGGCATGGGAACCAAGACCTCATCCCCATTGTCAAGCAGTCCTTGCATGGACATGACGATCAGCTCACTCACTCCATTCCCAAGGTAAATATCATCAATATCCACATTTGGAATTTTTTTCAACTGGCAGTACTGCATGATAGCCTTGCGGGCTGAAAAAATCCCTTTTGAGTCTGAATAGCCTTCACTATCACGCGCATTCATGATCAAATCATGGATAACTTCATCTGGAGCTGTAAAGCCAAATTCAGCAGGATTCCCTGTATTCAAACGTAGAATTTTTTCTCCATTTGCTCGCATGCGCATGGCTTCTTCCAAGACTGGACCACGAATATCATAAGCGACATGTTCGAGTTTGCTTGATTTATTATATTCCTTCATATTCTGCCTCGATTCACGAAATTATCTCTATTATACCACTAGTTGAAATAGAGTACAAACCGAGGACTTTAAAAATCCTGCAAAAATATAGAAGAAAAGCGAGACTTTACCTTTACATTCTAGCCTAAAAGGAATAAAATATAAGTGTATAAGGAATAGAGTTACCTTCTATTCTACCCATGTTTTCAAGCTATAAGGAGGTAGGATTATGTCTCAAAAATACGAAAACATTATGGTCGCTGTCGACGGTTCCCATGAAGCAGAATTAGCCTTTGAAAAAGGGGTTAATGTTTCTCTTCGCAACGGCTCTAAATTGACGATTGCCCACGTCATCGATACCCGTGCCCTTCAAAGCGTCTCAACTTTTGATGCTGAGGTCTACGAAGAATTGCAAGAAGAAGCTAATGAATTGCTCAAGGGCTACAAGGAACGTGCTGAAAAAGTCGGGGTTCAAAATGTTGCGACTGTTGTAGAAATGGGAAATCCAAAGGTCCTCTTAGCTAATGATATCCCAAGTAAAGAAGGGGTTGACCTCATTATGGTCGGGGCTACCGGACTCAATGCCTTCGAACGGCTAATGGTCGGATCCTCCTCAGAATATATCCTTCGCCACGCCAAAGTAGACTTACTAGTAGTACGTGATAAGGATAAAACCATGTAAGAAAGAAAAAGTTATATTGAAAACTTTCCTTAGGTGAGTACGGACGTCATGGAACTTCTTCGAAGTTCCATGACTAAGTTTTGAGCCTAAGGTCTCAAAACTCCCGAGTGCTAGAAACAATAGTGTTTCTAGCACTTTTCTCATCTTAGTAAAAAATAGTTTGTCTACATTCTAAAAAAGGTTTGGAACCTTTGTTCCAAACCTTTTTTAGTTGTCTTTTTTTGCTTCTTTTTGTTTTGCATGTTTTTCGTAGGCCTTGAGCTGGCGATCGAGTTCTTTTTTGATGGCTGGTTCTGGGGCGTATTTTTCTTCCCAATCATCTGGCTTCAAAATTTTGTGGGTTACTGGATCAAAGTGCGCCTTTCCATCTGGGAAAATCTTGCCCATATTGGCCCGGTGAACAATCTCAAAGGCCTCTTCAGGATCGACCCCCATTAGTACAAAGCTACCATAAGTCAAATAGAGAGTATCAATCAAGGCATCAACCTGCCCTACCATGGAGATCTCAGCTGGATGCTTGCTCCGAACCTTATCTGCAGCCTTATCCAAGGCTTGGTGAAGAGCTGCTACCGAGCGGTCAAATTCTTCCTCACTTGTGCTAGCTGCTCGGACAAATTCTACCAACTCCTCTTGCTTGAACATGGTTCGATAAAGGGCGTCTTGAGGTTGCCAAACAACTGGTTTCTCCTGGGTTTCTCCATCCATCACACCATGGAAGGTTTTGACCTTATTGAAGTGATCATCCTTAGAAAGAAAGAGTTCTTTCTCTGAGAGAATACCAAAGTGTTGCAGGGCCTTTTGGATGCCATCCTTGCCATTACTAGTCGTGGTATGCTTGGCAATTGCCTTGACACTGGTCGTTCCATTTCCCATCGCAATAGACAAGCCAACACCTGACAGCATCTCTAAGTCATTATCCGAATCTCCAAAAGCCATCACTTCATCGATGTCAAAGCCAAATTCCTGACCAACGATGCGGATCCCTTCTAGTTTGGAAATGCCTGGGTTGAGGACGTCTGCTGCAAAAGGACTAGACCGTGTGAATTTCAGATCCGGAAACTCTTTTTCAATTATTGCAGTCTCCTCTGGACTCGATAAGATCAACACTTGGTAGATTGGTTCTTGCGCTAGTGCATAGAGGGTATCCTGATCTTGTGGGACGACCTTGCTGACCACTTTGTTAAATCCTCGACTGACGGTACGGGCCATTTTGCGGGGCACAAAGCGACTGGACCAGGTTGAAATAGGACTCATCCCAAAACTCATGATCCGAGAACCAAATACCCCATCCTTGGTACCGAGAGCAATTTCCTTACGGTGTTCTCGAGCATAGTCAATTAGTTGGTGCAGACTCTTTTTATCGATTGGGCTGGTATACAACACGCGGTCCTTGGTCAAAATATACTGACCATTATAGGTCACAGCAAAATCAAAGCCATAGCGTTCCATAAACGGTTTGACAAAGGCCGGTCCCCGCCCTGTCGCAAGACCTACATAGATTCCTTCTTCCTTTAAAGACTGAATGGCTTTTTCTGTTGATTTTAGGACCGCTCGACTATCATTGACCAAGGTTCCATCGATATCAAAAAAGACTGCTTTTATTTCCATGTCTACTGTTTCTTTCTTTTTATGATAAAATAAATTATATCACATATTCCAAGGAGCTTCACATGTTTAAGAAAATTTTAGCACTACATACCGGAGGGACCATTTCGATGGCAGCAGATGACTCTGGGGCAGTGATTACCAATGAAGTCAATCCCATGACCCAAGTCACTTCACCAATTGAAGGAATTGCAGTCACCTCGGAGGACTTCTTCAACCTTCCCAGCCCTCAAATGACCCCTCGTCACATGTTAGCCCTATTTCAAAAAATCAAAGAGGAAGCCCACAAATACGACGGCATCGTTATTACCCACGGAACAGATACGCTGGAAGAAACGGCTTATTTCTTGGATACCATGGAGTTACCAGAGATCGCTGTGGTCATTACAGGAGCTATGCGAAGCTCCAACGAGCTAGGAAGCGATGGCGTCTATAATTTTCTGACAGCCCTTCGAGTGGCTGCCGATCCAAAAGCACGCGATAAAGGCGTCTTAGTCGTCATGAACGATGAAATTCATGCGGCTAAGTACGTCACCAAAACCCATACCACCAATGTCAGTACCTTCCAGACACCAACCCACGGTCCACTAGGTTTGGTCATGAAAAAGGAAATCCTCTTCTTTAAAACAGCCGAGCCAAGGGTGCGCTTTGATCTCGATACCATCGATGGGTTCGTTCCGATCATCACTACCTATGCAGGGATGAAAACCGATCTGCTGGACATGCTGGATCTTTCAAAGCTTGATGGCCTCATTATCGAAGCCTTTGGAGCAGGAAACATCCCTAAAGAAACGGCACATAAACTCCAAGAGTTCATAGATGCAGGCCTTCCAATCGCTTTAGTATCCCGTTGCTTCAACGGAATCGCTGAACCCGTCTACGCATATGAAGGAGGAGGCGTCCAACTCCATCAAGCAGGTGTCTTTTTCATCAAAGAATTAAATGCCCCCAAAGCGCGCATCAAACTCCTCATCGCCCTCAATGCCGGCCTAAAAGGACAAGAACTCAAAGACTATATCGAAGGGTAAACTAAGATACAAAGCCCGTAAAATGCCAAGTGAAAATAGGAAATTGTCGCCGAGAGAGAAGCTCACAAGAGAATTTATCTTTTTCACACAGCATTTAGGGCATGTTCAATTAATAAGATACAAAGGGCGTAGCGGATACAGTCAAAATAGGGAATACGACGAAGAATCCAAAAGATTCTAGGAGGATTCAT
>OIEQ01000952.1_pt1 | contig 11560 bp, 9 predicted proteins | sample 1581841 | NCBI WGS metagenome assembly OIEQ01 (sample SAMN03281020, study PRJEB24777) | human gut metagenome | isolation source: fecal sample PR170 from 1 month old male Malay infant, vaginal delivered... | place: Singapore | collected 2005-12-29
GTTCCCTGGTGCTTCCTCGCTCACTCGGGGCTTCGCCCTGTCGCTCGACTGCGGCGAGCACTGCTGGCTCGATCATACCCGTGGCCAGAAGTTAGAAATACAGCCCATTGGCCTTTTTTACGCCTGTCCTCCACTCCCGCGCCATAGCTTGACGTTACAAAACCGCGAATGCAGCTTTTTAGCGCCTCTCAAGTTGTTTCATCAGCGCTACCGCATCGGCTTCCGGCATGGCGAACTGCACACGATGGCGCGCCGCGACATCAAGCGCAAACACCTTCGTATAGACCTCCGTCGAGCTAATCGATTTGTGGCCCATCAGGCTCTGCAAAACCTTCAGTGGTATACCGGCATACAGCATGTGCATCGCGTAGGAGTGACGGAACGTATGGGGGGTCACCGGTACAGAGAACGTCACCCCGTCGGCCCCTGCGGCCTCTATCGCTTCGCTAAGCCAGGTGCGGACGGTACGGTCTGTGATCTCCCAGATGCGCGCCTTCTCCATTCTACCGGTGCGTTTGTTTCGTCTTTCCAGTGGAATTTTCAGGGTGGCCACCATCATCTGCAGCTGGCTGACGTACTGGTGATCGGAAAGCGGAACCAGGCGATGAGCCTGACTGCCTGCGGGTGCACGACCTGCAGTTCTGGCTGCTTTCTCGGTGCGCTGCTTGAGCGTGGCCAGCTGCACGAACGGATACGGCGGCGCCAGCGAAAAATCCGCTCTTGTCAGTGCCAGCGCTTCGTTAATACGCGCGCCCGTATTCCAGAGGGTGGCCAGCAACATCTTGCGGTGAAGGTCGGGCACGTAATGGAGCAGGGCGCTGACTTCCGGCGCCAGCAGATATTTCGGCAGTTCATCCTGAACTACAGCCATCTGGCGCAGTGCAAGCGCGGCGGAATAATCGATAGCAACAGGTAGCTGCGCCGGTGGGGTGCCTTGATTCCAGGAAATAAGTTCTGACATGAAGGAAAATCCTATTCTTTGTCTGGCAATCCGGTGCTCTCTAAGCTATCAACAGATTCCATCAATCTAAGAGAAGCATGATATTTGTGGTGACTGCGGGCATAACGCAGCTCAGCATTAATGCTCCGCGCACGCGCGATTGAAAGCATACGCCAGGCAGACCAGTGATGGGCAGAGAGGTCATCATGCGGCATAGAACAGATCTGCCGGAGTTCACGCGAAAGACGGATTGCCCTGAGGCCAAGCCGGGATGACTGTTTATTAATTTCTGACAGACCGGTACTACCATCATATGGATTGTCATTTCCAAACGCTGACTCGATTGACTGCTTGGCTTCCTGCTGCAGAACCGGCATCTGACTCAGACGGAACATAAGCTCCGGAGGAAGAGATCGCCAGTCACCGTCTATGCCGTCATAGCTCAACTCCGGTAGAGTATGATTCACTCTGAAATGCCCGTGTTCGGGTTCGTTAAATCCGGACTCGTAAGCTGAATAAACGCATCTCTGCGCAAATCGCTCAAGAAGAAAGACCAGCCCGGTTGCAATAAAATATCGCTCCCTCTGCATTTTATCTTCTGACGCCTTCTTCTCCCGACTCAGGGTAAACCGATGGGAAATGTACTGGCTCCCTAATGCGCCTCCTATACCTGCCAGCGCTGTAATCACAGGTATCCACACGGAAATTCCGTCCGCCATATTTGTTCCTATAAAGAGAAATCCCGCCTAACACTTGTTACTTTTATCGCAAATCTTCTGGAGCACCCAGTTCAGTGAACACACTGTATTGTTTCACAATGTCATCATTTAACTCTTCATCTGAAGGGGGAGTAATCCAGTTAAGATCCCGGGGTAAGCACTTTGGTGTGATACCTGTGTACTCCCACGCACCTTTAGTAAGATTCAGTACAGCAAGTGCCCGCCCTGAGCCTGAAATAATTACAGGCTGATCTTTATAGCGAATGGTCACTCTTGAAACTCTGTGCTGTGGAGGAATTGGGTTTCGCTTAATCCATAAACGAGGATGCCCACATTGAGTTGTCAGGTAATGCCATACATCCTGAATATCCTTATGCATTATTTATTTCACCTCAAATAGTCACTCAGAGTAATTATGACGCGCAGCACAAACAGCTGTGTACAACCCTGCATCTGTCACCCGGATGATTTTTCCCTGCCGTCATCATTTTAAGACAGATAATAAGCAGGCATATAGCCACTCTGTTAAATTACCGGATGGCCGTTCCGGTGAGATCCGATTTTCTGGCATATAACAACTTTCCGGAAGTGTACCACGGTGAGGGAATAAGCAAAGCGCCAAAATCCGCTGCCGCGCGCCGGGTAACGGGGGAGTGCAGGAACACAACATCTAGCGTCATCGTCAGCCAGGAACACCGCTACATCTTGTGTTTCCGGGCCGCTGCGCGCCGGAGCCGTTCCGGCAGATCCGGAACCACCAGAAATCGGATCTGAGGTGAAAATAGAACAAATCATGAAATGTCACATACTGATATTTTGCATCATAATTATAAATTGATTACAAATCACATTAATTGACTTCAACTGGCTTTGCATGAGATAAATGATGCCAGTTCATTTCTAATGTTAGTTATGGTTGCAATGATGGGGGAGGTAATGAATAAATGCCAGGAAGAAACAAATCGGGTGATGACGCTGCGAAAAATACCTTCTGATGTCGATGCTGCTATTACAGAGCAGGCCCGACTGACAGGTAAATCCAAGAACGATCTTGTGCTTGAGCTACTGACAGCCACATTCGGCGATCTGTTGGGAAATTTTGTGCGTACCAGCGAACTGGTTGCCTTGATGGACAAGGAGGTTGCCCGACTGACTGAACGGGAGATCACTTCTCAGAGCTTTGAAAGCGATCTTGTCCCGATCTATAACCGGGAATACTGTCGTATCCTCGAACTTAATAATGAAGACGATCTCAAGCGTATAATGATGAATAATATTCCTTATCTCGAGCTTCGTGCACGACAGCTTCGTTACGGTATGATCCCTTTTCTGCCTAAAGGAATTTCGATGATAATGGCTCTGTTCTGTGAAGTGGCCGGACGGGACGGACTGACCATCGCCCAGTTCTATACTTCTCTCTGGTTTGTTATCGGGCAGGAGGAGTATTACAAGGAGATTAATGAGATCAGAATCGCGAAATCCCTGTTGCCAATAACCGGACTCTGAAACGAGAAAAGCCACCCCGAAGGATGGCTTTTCCAGACTACTTTTTCCGCGAGAGACCTCCAGAGGAGGCGACTCCGCCTTGATGTGACTATTAGGCCAGACATATACCACGTATGTCAAACGTTTTCTGGGAAAGAACAATGACAGCACAACGCTACATAACGACAGAGAGGCTGGATATATATAAAAAGAATCTGAAGGTTAAACCCTCTCAGGTCATGGCTGCATATCACTGGAATAAGGCGTTGGCAGGGGCTCTACTCCCTGCCATGCAGTGCCTTGAAGTCACGCTCCGTAATGCGTTGAATACCGCTATACAGTCTTTCCCGCCTGCCGGGGCGAAAGGCCTGTGGGACACAAACGCAAACTGGGTTACCAGTCTCCCTAAATACATGGGGGATACCCGTATTAATCCGGCTGAACGTTACCAGCGAGCCAGGACGCCAAGAGATCGCCAGGATGCGGCAGGCTATAAAGTGGACAGATGGGGTAACAGGCTCCTGGCGCGAACATTGTCAGAAGAAAACCAGGTAGCCATGGCTAAGTCCCAGATTAGTAAGGAAGGTAAAAAACCAACGCCAGACCGGATTATCTCAGGTCTTACGTTTGGGTTCTGGACCACGTTGCTGACAGACATGTATGAAGATAACCAGAGCGATCGATTACTCTGGCCGGCCCTGACTTCGCATGTGTTCCCGAACGCCCCCGCAGGTTTTACTCGGACAGATATTTGTAAAGCGTTCTTTCAAATAAAAGAACTGAGAAACCGGCTGTCGCACCATGAAGCTGTGTGGAAATTTCACCAACGCGATCCCGTTACCGGGAAAACGGATTACTCCAAACCAGTATACGGTACGCAAGCCAGCTGCAGTCTTCTGAGGAAACACTATGATGACATTCTGGAAATGATAGGCTGGATGAGTCCCGACCGGAAGGCTAATTTCCTGAGTCATTCAGGAAATCTGCGTTTCTATGCCCTGTGCTCGGTGGACGGACTGAACAGCTACATCGCCCCGGAAAAAATTAAGGCGCAGATTAAGGTTTCACGGGGTGGTAAAGGTATCAGCAGGTTAATCAGGATCCTCGAAAAAAATGAGTTCATCCGGATTGTGAAGGAGGGTCAGACGGTACTTACCATCGGCAATGATAATTCCATCGCCATTCTCTAGGTTCCCATATCTTTACTGGCCCTTTTTGACCCGGATACCTTCCGGGTTATTGAGGTTCGGATCAGGATGATAATAGAAGAGCAGAAATATGGTCAGTTCTTGCCGATGCCCAGCGTACGGCAAGAACTGAAGCGTTGTTTTAGTCTAAAGGCCGTACTTGCGTTCCCTTTCCTTAAAGGCCTGGATCCCGCCTTCCAGAATTTCACAAACGTGTTCTCTGATACCCCGGGTATGCAGACGGCCGGAATCGTCCTGTGAAGTGAACGAGCATTCCAGTGAGCCGGTATAATATTCAAACCGGAATTCACTGTTCTCAATGCCCGAGCGCTGCCCACTCTGGTTAGATACGATCACGCATTCAGCATCCGTTCCCACGACGAGGTTGGCATTGTGCGTCACCATAATGATCTGCCGGTCCGCCTTGCGCAGCCTGACGAAATCATTGAGCTGGGAATAAATCGTCCGGTTATCGAGATTGTCTTCAGGCTGATCAATAAGGATAGGGTGTCGCGAATTGCTCAGGTGAAGGATCAGGTTAAGCAGCACCAGACCCCGTTTGCCTGGCGACATCTGCACGATATCGTCGTTGCGGTAACGGACAGAAAAATCAATCAGGTAGCAGTCATCATAGAGATAACTCAGAATATCGGAATCCTCAATGCCCTTACGAAGAGCGGGAGCAACCCCGCCGCTTCTGTAGCGGTCATAGATGCCTGCGATCGTATCCGCATGGCTATCAGCGGAAAATGTGTAGCCGCCTTTCGGGCTGGCCAGATCGCCGAGCAGGAGGTTTATGTTCCCTCGCCGGTCAAAGCAGCCGGTGAAGCGATCAAACTTCTCAGCATTGAAGGATATGCGAGCAATTACGCTAATTTCGCCTTCAGGGTGGTATTCAGGCTTGCTTAGCTCGTCCACGTAAGCCTGGTAAAGGTCAGTAAGGCGCGCATACTCGGTCTGGAGCTGGTTTTTTGTATCATTACCTTCCTGTAAAATGGACCGACGGCGTTCAGAGAGCTGTTGTAGCTGTCTGAGTTTTTCTCTTTCCTTTTCAAGCGCAGCCATGGATGCTTTGAGCGTTTCCTGATCGGTAATTTTTACTGACAGGGGAAGCAGCGTTTCCTTTTTGGCTGCGCTTTCGGTATCAATCCGCCTCAGCCTTGCGGGGATGCAGCCAAAACGGGCCTCGTGGCGACCAATGAAGTCACTGACAGCAGCTGAAAGACTGGCCTCCAGCTGACGAAGGCTTTTCTCCAAAAAAGAGGAATTCTCAGAGAGCGGAATATCCAGCCTGAGTTGGTCGGTAAGGCTTTGTATCGTGCTACCGGCATGCCGATAAAGGCTTTCTTTAAGGCTTCTGCTGGCATCAGTAAGATCTTCTATCGCGCGCCGACGGGATTGAAGGTTGTCCGTGCGCAGTCTGAGTGCCATATACTGCTTTTCTTCATCCGGTGTAAACGATGCCTGCTTCCTCAGTTGAGCTATCTTCTCCTCCTGCCGCCGGATTTCATCACTTACCGCCTTTTCCGTGCCGTACTTCTCCATTTCCTTACCGCATTCGCTGTATTTTTTGCGCAGCTCGGTAAGATAATCAATCCTGGTTTTTATGACCCGAATAGTCGCTTCCCGCTGTGCGGTATTCTCAACCGCGAAAGCCTTGAAATTATTATTCTGATAAAGAATTTCCTCGACCAGCTGATTTAGCTGAAGCTGACCGCTACGTTCGGCAAGGTGATTGATATAGAGCTGCGGAATGTAGGTCACAGGCCGACAGTCGTCACCATGTAATGAACTAACTTCACCGTTTCCCCATGTGACTTCAACATCGAGATTGCTAAAGTCGTCATAGGCGGCTTGTCCTGAGATCCTGATTTTCTCGCTAACCTCATCAGCGTTAATGGCGCATGCCATGTGGTAAAGCAGCAGAGATTTGCCTGAAGACTTCCCGCCTATGATTGCATTCAGGTCGGGACTGAAGTTTACAGGCTGGTCTGAAAAAAGTGCATGGCCACTGCGATCCGTAAAGCAGACGTGTTTAATATATTGATAAGGCGTTTTTGTATGGGGGGACGTTTTCTGGATCCTGACGCGAGTGTGATCGTACAGTACCTGTTTTAATCCCGCAAAAGTAGGATCGGCTTTAATCCAGCAAAAACGATCCCCGTCGGGACGAAAAATTTTAGTCAGTCCATGTGCATCCGAACCGTGAAGGCAGGGGAGTAGCTTGCCGTATTTACTGATGACGTCAGCCCTGCTGTCGCTGCCGCGTCCCTGAAAGTACTCACAATCCTGCGGGTTACCAGAAAAAATCGCATCAACCAGGTGATAGATGTTCTGCCGGACAGCAAGAAGACCATTGTCGCGGAGCCCGGAGATTCCGTCTCCTGAGCTGTTAGATGCAATGACAATAACGTTGTTCCGCAGCCAGGTTTCACTCCTCAGCCAGTCTTCAAAGACGTCAAAAGAAGGTTTGAACTGGTTAATGCCGTCGCGCAGATTTTTCTCGGGAGAGGACAACCCTGCTACCGCAATCCCCAGTTCAGTCAGCTGCTGATCGCTGCAGGAATAGTTCTGCCCGCAGTAACGGAAGTGAAGCCGGCCCAGCGCGTGTTTTATTTTGTCAACGTGACCGGCATCCGCCGGATTGACAATAAGATGAATATTCACACCCTTATCTTTTTGCGTTTCAGGTGTGATGCGAAATTCTATATTAGGAAAAACGGCCTCAATGTTGGCTATCCGGCCCTGTGCACGGTATGCGAGCAGCTTCTCATACCCGGAGATAGTGCAGTAGTCGGTCGCCCCCATGACAGCGACCTCGTCGCCAAACGCTTCAATTGCAGAAAGATAAGCTTCCCAGTCATTCCGATACTGATTCTCAAGTGATGACGAAGGGGTATGAACATGCAGATCCCATTTACGCCATTCAGAGCCATTCGGGAATAGCTTCACTGTTACCTCCTTCTAACATGTCTATCAAAAATTGATATCTGCGTTTACGCACCCGGGATGTCAGTACAGAACATAACCTAATAGTTACCGCAAGCCTTTACAAGCGCATAAACGTGACCACTTGCATCCAGCTTCTCTATATACGAACGTGCCTATCAGATGCTTTCTGCCATTGCGGTTCTGGTGGCATACGGAACTATGCTGACGGGACTGAGACCCTTTCCCCTTCTCACGGAAATTCTTACCCACTACAGCAAACTTATTTTCACCATATCGGCTCCCCCAGAGATCCTAATTAACCTTTTTTCGGAGCTGCGGATAAGAGAAGAAGGATTATTGCATGAAGAGCACAAAAGGTGGCGGATTGTTGTGAATGGGGGATTATTGTTATCCAGGAAGGAAAGGGCGATGATTATTACCCTGAGTGAACAAATCATCCTGACGGCGAATCAGCCACGAAGCGGCACGCATCATTTTTCTGCCAGAGCGTCCGTCCAGACCTCTGACAGTGTGGACGCTGTTGAAGGCCGCTTTGTACCAAGAGCAGACCTTATAAACATTAAGGTACGATCGTCTAGGGGGCAGTCTATGGTGGGCTATTAGGGTGTGAACTCATCACGACCTGAGAAGATCGTAACAGATTTAGCTCCCCTTGAGAGCGCAACATACAAATCAGTTGCCCCCATATTTCCCGCATCTAGTATCACCGAGTGGTCGCATTCCAGACCTTTTAGAAGAAGAGTTGAGCCTATTGAACGGTGCGATACGCGTCCTTCACCTTGGTATCTACGTTGTTCACGAATAACTGATGCTGACTCTCTAATGCTTTTGTCAGGTGAACTGATGGACAGATTTATCGCATCTTTTAGAACGTGCAGAGCTCCGGCCCTGAATACGCGTGTCTCTTCCTTCTCTTCGAGCAAAAGGAGTGTCGTTCGAATATTTTGTCGGGTTGGGGCCAGAGCAAGTGCTACCAATGCATTCTCAAGCGAAGAAGGGGCTGTTCTGTTTCGTCCAGCCTGAATAGAACTAATTCTTCGTAAGGTTGTACTAACGCCAACGTTTGTCATCAGCTCAGCTGCTGCCTGTAAAAGCCTTGGCATCACGTTGGCAGCATTAGCATCGTCAAGGGATGCAGCCATTTTTATCACGTCACTCAGATCTACCGGTTCGACAACATCAATGCCATTGATTCGTTGTGCAAATTGATGCCTGGATGACGCTCTTCGTGAATCACCTATAACTAGAACCGAGTCGTTGGGAAACTGTCGCAGCAGCGAGTAATATTCGCGCTGCTGGCGCTGGATATTGTCATTATGATTTCGTAAAAGAGGCCGAAAACGTACATAGTCAGGACAGGACCTCAAGTCGATACGCTCCCGGAGAAGTAATCGATGTCTTTGCTCAAGGAGCCACTGTCCCAAATCTGGCGTTTGTGCATTGTTCCAACGCCACGGCGTTTGTAAGGTTGCCAGAGTAGGGAAAAATGTTTCAACGGTTTGGTTCCAGTGGGGCATAGGGCCGCTAAAGTTGAAAATACACTGCATCGGGTCACCAAAGACTACCGTTGGTAGCAAACATGAAAGCGCACAAGTCAGTTCATGTTGCTCGCTATTGCAGTCCTGGTATTCATCGACCAGCAAACGCGAATAAGTAGCTGTGATGATTTCGCTAATATTACCGTTAACAACCAAATCCCGTACGGCACGGCGAAGAGAAGGGTAAAAAACGGTTGGATTTTCAGGACCCACACCGAGCGGACACAATCCCGGAAAGCAGCCAGCTATTTTCAGAGCCCATCCATCGATTGTTGTCACAACATAGTTCCGCGGAGGAATTGCAAAACGGCTCAGTCGCTTTTTGAGTGCCGTTACACCTGCGGTTGTGTGCGTCAGCACGAGATACGGCTTACTTTGCGCAAAACCAAGTGCTTCAGTAATCAGGTGGGTTTTGCCACATCCCGCTGGCGCTACAATCAGGCCTTTACTGGCGTTTAAAACGGCATCCACACTCATCGTGGGTCACCGTTTTCTGCTGCCCACGCCAGCAGATCTCTTATAATTGCTTTGAATGGTCTTGAAAACTGATTGATGACCGGACCCACGATATTCTCCGCTAGATCCTCAGCCTTCCCGATCGTTTTAAACCAGCCATATTTGCCAGCAGCGTGAGCCACTGGCGTTCTCATTTCTTCTGTCGGTTCACCTGTGCATGTGTCAAAGTTATAAGCCCCTTGGGAGCAGTTATGAATGTGCTGATCCACTTGTTGTTGGCTGTTCAGACCCGCAGCAAGAAGAACGATGTCACGGATAGTCTCAGTAGGACACCAAGCTAGCAGGGCAGCCTCTGTTGAAAAACCATTCCCCCATTCAAAAATGGTAACGCCGCTTGCCCGGCAATGTTCTGTCTGTTGCCTGTGTGCAGGTGTCGTGATATCTGAATCTTTTAATAAGGCAGTACGATATCCCAGTTGTGCAAAAACCTCGGCGCGTTTGAAATAATTGTCCCCGCCGCCGCCATCTGTAGCAAAGGCCCCCTGATCCTGAAAGCCTGTTCTTCCCCTGCGTTGTCTGGACAAGTCCAGCCCTCTGATAAAACCAACCTCAGTTCCACCTTCGCCCACAATTACGGCTTTGCTGAAAAAGGCTTCAGCGCAGGCCCTTAAGGTAGCTTGTTCCTTATCGTCCCCACTTAGTGTCAGGAAATTGTGTGAAGGCTCTGGGGGCGGTTGTTCTAGTTTCCGCAACACACAGAGCTGGGTTGCCTTGAGTTCCCTGAGAACATATGGGGAATGGGTGGTGATGAATACCTGCGAAGTAGGTTCATCATCACGAGAACCCAGTTGATTCAAGAGTCGACTGATCCTGTAAGGCTCCAGTCCGTACTCTGCTTCATCAACCAGTATGATCCCCGGCCCCCCGACAGCTTTTTGTAACCCGCTCACCAGCAATCGGGTTGATCCTGTACCAAGCATTCTCAGTGGTGTGTTATCACTGTTATGCAGGCTGATCGCACTGTTAGACAGGGAGACACCATTCACGTCCAGAAGCGCTTTAAGTTCTCCAACCTGAACGCCTAACTCATTTGCAATGGTTCTAACCTCGGTAAGAATGTTATCCAACTGCGGTAGTTGCCGGGCAGCAAAGTTGTGTCGTGTCTGTCGGGACAGTTCGGCCAACGTTGAACTGATATCAAAATCTTCTGCAGATAATTTATTCAGCACTGAGCGGTTGCCCCATGCCAGATGATGATGCGAGGTTGCCCCAAGGCGAGTAGGGCTTAACTGCTCCCGGTGCTTCCACAGTAACCTTTTCTCTAACCCTTCCACTGTTGCTCGTTCTGAAAATAAGCACCAGTCTGGTTCGAGATCTGCACCAACGACCATTCTCAGTGTGAGTACGGTTTCATCTCCTGCCAGAGGTTCATCATGGATTTCCTTTGTTTCGCTATTGAAACCACGAAGATAACGCCCATAGTTCTCAAGGTTCCGAAGCCCGTCATCAAGCTGTCCGAGAGTTACACTGATGCAGACTGGAGTAGCGGAATTCATGAGATAAAAATCCGCATCACTGAATGTGTACGATCTTCGCGCTCCGAGTACTAGGTCAATAGCATCAATAAAGGTCGATTTCCCTGAATCTCCAGGCCCTATCAGACAATTCAGCCCTGAACCTGGAAACCATTCTGCCTGCCGTATTGAGCGAAAATTCTGAATGCTTATGTGGCGGATAACAGCCATGTTTCCTTCCTAATCCACGAATGTTGTATTTGCGCCGTAATGGCAGGAATTATGACACACCCTTTCTTATTTAATTGTGATATTGCGGGTATACACGTTGACTCAGCTGAGAGGAAACACTTCAATCAAACAAAGGTCCGCTGTTCGCTCATAGCTGCCTGTCAACCTGCACTAAAACCCTTCTAAAAGTCCAATCTTGAAGTTATCCATACTGCTCTCTTGAGAGATTCACGGGCAAAGATCCGACTCAGCATCTTTTCGGATCTGCGCGGAGGGAAACGCGCAAAGGATATGATAATCAAACCACATACATAAAATCATACTGAATGTGATAGTTAGCATTAAACACATAATAATATCTGATATGATATTTGAATTATTAGCAAGAAATCATACATGATATGATTTTCTACTTAACCGGACATTATCAGACGGAGCGTGCAGGATGGATGAAGAAATGATGTTTTCGCTCAGCTATGAGCAAATGACGCAGATGGCAGAAGAGGAAATAAAGCAATGCGATTTTCGCAGGGATGGC
>OIEQ01000956.1_pt1 | contig 11491 bp, 9 predicted proteins | sample 1581841 | NCBI WGS metagenome assembly OIEQ01 (sample SAMN03281020, study PRJEB24777) | human gut metagenome | isolation source: fecal sample PR170 from 1 month old male Malay infant, vaginal delivered... | place: Singapore | collected 2005-12-29
ATCGCGGGCGTAGGTTACCGCTTCTAATCACTTCGGTGATTAAATAAAAAATCCGCCCACTGTGGCGGATTTTTTTTGTCGAAGATAAAAGCAAAACGGCAACCTGAGGTTGCCGTTTTGAGTGTTGGTTCCCTCTCCCCGTGGGAGAGGGCATCGGTCCGCACGAGACGGCAATTACTTATTCTTAATATCAAAAATATCCGTACCCAGATGGTTGTAGTCAACTTTCTGTAACTTGAAGTTGGTAACGTATACTGGGGGAGCTTTCTTGTTAGAGACAAACGGATAAACATTTTTTATCTGCCCGGCGGTAATCCCCGTCCACTGCGAGAAAAACTGCAGGAAATCATTTGCTGAACGGCGTGCTTTAATGACGCGATGCGTTTTATCGTCACTCGACAGCACCATAAACGGCACCTGGAAGTTCTGCTGGAACTTGTCATCGTGCGCCAGATACTGCACCTCTTTACCGCGCTCTTTAAACGCCAGCCCGTGATCCGAGAAATAGACCATGGAGAAGCTGTCGCCCGTATTGCGCAGCTGATCGTACAGCTTGCTCAGCAGGTCGTCGGTTTGCGTCATGGTGTAGAGATAGCAGGAGGTCTCTTTGGACTGCACAAACTCCGCGTACTTTCCGCCTGTCCGATCGCAGGCCTGTGGGTGCGACCCCATGAGGTGCAGGACGATCAGCTGCGGCTGGGTGCGCGGGGTGGCGAAGACCTGCGCCGTCATTTTCAGCAGCGCTTCGTCTTTAGTGTTTTTGTCAGCTTCAAAGTCGCCATTTTTCAGGAACTGCACTTCGTCAGCCCGTTTGGCGATGCTGGCAATCGCCGTATCGTATTCGCCAATTTGCCCCTGATTAGAGAACCACCACGTCTGAAAACCCGCGCGGTTTGCCAGGGTGACGAAATTATCCTGATACTGCGGTTTGCCATCCACCACCCGGTTAAGGGTCAGACCGAGTGATTTCTGCGTCGAGCCGCTGGCCGCGACATAATCGGTAAACAGGGTGCCTTTGACCGAACTCGCAAACGGGGTGTTATCCCAGTGGCCGCCAAACGCGCCCATTGCATCGCGACGCGCGCTTTCGCCAATCACCACCACATAGGTGTGATATTTCGGCTTCACGGCCAGCACGTTCCAGGTGTCTTTCATATTGGAAAGCTCAGCCATGCGGGCCTGTTCGTCGAGAACCTCTTTATTATTGACAACGACGTCTTTCACGAAGCGGAAAACCGGATAGCCGATGTTAATAAGTCTTAGCTTACCGTCCCAGGGAATGTTCTGGATGGGGGCGACAAACGCCACGGCAACGCTGAACACCAGACAGAGTATGTCGATCTTACCCCAGGATTTTTTCTCGCCCGGCTGACGACGGATGGCGATAACGCCCAATGCGAAGATAAAGAGCCCGACCACGTAGCTGTACCACGGGAAGATCGTCAGGATCTCCGTCGACTCTTCCATATTGGTCGAGTGCAGCGCCAGCAGGGTATTAAAGTTTGGCGAGCCGTACGCCTGACCAAACGGGAAATAGAGTGCAGCAACCAGTGAACAGATGCCGATTAACGCTTTTTGCGCGCGCGGGGCGGCGCGCCATAGCACATGCAGAATGCAGGTGAAGGCCACCGCGTAGAGCAGACTAAAGGGATAACCCAGCGCAAAGTTAATCAGTAATGACTGCAAAAAGTAAAAACCCGTCCACGGGCTTAAGGCCCGGCTGCGGGTCACAACGGTATCTATCAGGGTTACATTCATAGGTCACTATCATGGATGAAAACGCCATGTGCTCACCCTGGCGTCAAGGGTCATAACCTGCCTGACAGTGCGTGGAGAGGGAATGAGGGTCCGCTTCAGCGAGCCGCAAATTGTGCAGGGCTGCAAGAAGATAGTGCGAGCGCTAAATAATATCAACAGTTGCTAAGCAGATGTTTTGCGAAGGGGATTGCAAATCCGTAAAAAAGATCGGGAATAAGGCGGCTGGAAGCCAGTTTAGAGCGAGATTGTGACGGGAAAATGAAGCGGCGTACCGCAACGCCGCTTAGTGGGAAGGTTTGTCATCCTGATGCGGTTTACCGTTAAACATGTCGCACAGCATGTTCAGCAGCATTAAGCGCACTTTAAAGGGGGAGTGGGTAAACACGGTCATGCACCTCTTGAATTCGTTCATAAGACCTCCTGATTTTTGATCCCTTCGATCCGTGAAGGGTGACTGCATTACATACAGATATAGCACAGGCTATATTGTATAGCTATGGCTATTTCGTTAATTTTTTGTGCTTGTAGAGGTATGGTTTACAATGTGCGCTCTCGATACCGGGCGCTGGAAGCGTCACCCCACTGAGGAAGTACAATGAACCGTCGCGCAGGTAAGCCAACCATTAAAAAAACGACGCAACTGGTGAATGTTGAAGAGCATGTCGAAGGTTTTCGCCAGGTCCGAGAAGCGCACCGGCGTGAACTGATTGATGATTATGTTGAACTCATTTCCGATCTGATTCGTGAGGTCGGGGAAGCGCGTCAGGTCGATATGGCCGCCAGGCTGGGGGTATCGCAGCCAACTGTCGCAAAAATGTTAAAACGTCTCGCCTCCGTGGGCCTAATTGAAATGATCCCCTGGCGCGGGGTCTTTCTGACGCCGGAAGGGGAGAAACTCGCGCAGGAGAGCCGCGAGCGCCACCAGCTTGTCGAGAATTTTTTACTGGTGCTGGGCGTCAGCCCGGAGATTGCCCGCCGGGATGCGGAAGGCATGGAACACCACGTCAGCGAAGAGACGCTGGTGAAGTTTCGCGAATTTACCCTTAAATATGGTCCCTCCGCTGAATGAAAATCCCTGGACTGCAGGCCCTGGCACGCGATCGTTTCTTCCATCTCTTATTACTCATTGGCGCAGGGTTAAGCCTCTTTGTGCCGTTTGCGCCGCAGGCCTGGCCCGCTGCCATTGACTGGCGCACCATCATTACCCTGAGCGGCCTGATGATGCTCACCAAAGGGGTTGAGCTGAGCGGCTATTTTGACGTTCTGGGCCGTAAAATGGTGCGCCGCTTTGCCACCGAGCGCAGGTTGTCCCTGTTTATGGTGTTCTCCGCCGCGGTGCTGTCGACGTTTCTGACCAACGACGTGGCGCTGTTTATCATCGTGCCCCTCACCCTCACGCTGCGTAAGCTTTGCGAGATCCCGGTAAGCCGGCTGATCATCTTCGAAGCGCTCGCCGTTAATGCCGGTTCTCTGTTTACGCCCATCGGTAACCCGCAAAATATCCTCCTCTGGGGCCGTTCCGGGCTGTCGTTCGCCGCTTTTACCTGGCAGATGGCGCCGCTGGCGCTGGTGATGATGCTGTCGCTGCTGGCGGTCTGCTGGTTTGCCTTTCCGGATAAAAAACTGCAGTACCACAGCGGCACCACGGGCCCGCAGTGGCAGCCGCGTCTGGTCTGGAGCTGCCTCGGGTTATACATCGTCTTTCTGTTCGCGCTGGAGCTGAAGTATGAGGTGGCGGGCGTGTTGCTTGTCGCCGCGGGCTTTGTCGTCCTCGCGCGACGCGTGCTGGTCAGCGTGGACTGGACGCTGCTGCTGGTCTTTATGGTGATGTTTATTGATGTGCATCTGCTTATTCAGCTTCCGGTGCTGCAAAACGTGCTCCACAGCGTCAGCACGCTGTCTCAGCCGGGACTGTGGCTGACGGCGATTGGCCTGTCGCAGTTTATCAGCAACGTGCCTTCCACCATTCTGCTGCTCAACTATGTTCCGCCGGACACGCTGCTGGCCTGGGCGGTGAATATCGGCGGGTTTGGGCTGCTGCCCGGCTCGCTGGCCAACCTGATAGCCCTGCGCATGGCCAACGATCGCCGCATCTGGTGGCGCTTCCATCTCTGGTCAATCCCGATGCTGGTTTGGGCCGCGGCGATCGGTTTCGGAATATTCCTTCTCATATAGTGCGCAATTTGTCAGTTTTTCCTGGCAAACGTATAGCAACGTCCTAGCTTTAGTGAACGGCATAGTGTGATGCCGCTCACTGACAGGACCGTTGCTGAACTATGGCTGAAGATCAAACTCCACCTGCTGACGAGCAGGATAAAAACAATAATGAGCGTAAGCGCCCGGGCAAAAAACCGTTAATTATCCTCGGCATTGTCGTGGTGGTGATGGTCGTCGTGGCGCTGGTCTGGTGGTTTTTAACCCGTAACGAAGAGACGACCGACGACGCCTTTACCGACGGCGACGTGGTGACGATTGCCCCGAAAACGGCAGGCTACGTCACCGAGCTGCGGGTGCGCGATAACCAGCGCGTGAAAAAAGGCGATCTGCTGGTGGTCATCGATCCGCGTGATACCACCGCGCAGCGCGATCAGGCTCAGGCCCAGCTTGGGCTGGCTATCGCGCAGCTGCACCAGGCCCAGGCGCAGCTCGCACTCTCCAAAGTGCAGTATCCCGCCCAGCGTGACGAAGCCAAAGCGCAGGTGCTGAAAGCGCAGGCCGATCTGGCGAACGCGCAGGCGGAGTATCGCCGCCAGCGCGGCGTCGATCCGCGGGCGACCACCCAGCAAAGTATTGATTCTGCGAATGCGCAACTGCGCAGTGCCCAGGCGGGTCTGGCCAGCGCTCAGGCGCAGCTGGAAGTGGCAGAGCAGGTACAGCTGCAAATCCGCCAGCAGGAAACCAACGTTGAAGCGCGCGAGCGTCAGGTCGAACAGGCCAAAGCGCAGCTGGAAACGGCCAATCTGAACCTCTCTTACACCGAAGTTCGCGCCCCGTTCGACGGGTTTGTCACCAAACGCAACGTGCAGCCCGGTACGCTGGTGCAGGCGGGTACGGCGCTGTTCTCCCTGGTTTCGCCGAACGTGTGGGTGGTGGCGAACTTCAAAGAGTCCCAGCTTGAGCGCATGAAGCCCGGTGATAAAGTCACCGTGTCGGTCGACGCGTGGCCGGATATGGCGCTTGAGGGCCACGTTGACAGTATCCAGCAGGGCAGCGGCTCGCGCTTCTCCGCCTTCCCGGCTGAAAATGCCACCGGTAACTTTGTCAAAATTGTGCAGCGCGTGCCGGTGAAAATCGTGATTGATAAGGGGCTCGATCCGAACAAACCGCTGCCGCTGGGGCTGTCGGTCGCGCCGAAGGTGACGGTGGAATGACGGATCACAGCCACGACAGCTGGAAGCCCGCCAGCAATCCGTGGGCGGTGGCGATTGTCGTCACCCTGGCGGTGTTTATGGAGATCCTCGACACCACCATCGTCAACGTGGCGCTGCCCCACGTGGCGGGTTCACTCTCGTCCAGCTATGACGAATCCACCTGGGTATTAACCAGCTACCTGGTCGCGAACGGCATCGTGCTGCCCATCTCGGCGTTTCTGAGCCGGGTATTTGGCCGCAAGCAGTTCTTCCTGATCTGCATCGTCATGTTTACCGTCTGCTCGTTCCTCTGCGGCATCGCCACCGAGCTGTGGCAGATCATCCTGTTCCGCGTGATGCAGGGCTTTTTTGGCGGCGGGCTGCAGCCCACGCAGCAGTCGGTACTGCTCGACTACTTTAAGCCGGAGGACAGGGGCAAAGCGTTCGGCCTTTCCTCCATCGCGATTATCGTTGCACCGGTCCTCGGCCCGACGCTGGGGGGCTGGATCACCGACAACTACTCCTGGCGCTGGGTGTTCTTCATCAATATCCCGGTGGGGATTGTTACGGTGCTGGCGATCTACCAGCTGCTGGAAGATCCGCCGTGGGAGAGCAAGTCTAAAGAGAAGCTGACCATCGACTGGACGGGGATCGGCCTGATCGCTTTAGGGCTTGGCTGCCTGCAGGTGATGCTTGACCGGGGAGAAGATGAGGACTGGTTCTACTCGAACTTTATCCGTACCTTCGCGGTGTTAACGCTAATCGGCATTATCGGTGCCATTTACTGGCTGGTGTATGCCAAAAAACCGGTGGTGGATCTGCACTGCATGAAGGACCGCAACTTTGCAATTTCCAGCCTGCTGATGGCGGGGATGGCGATGATTTTGTACGGCAGCTCGGTGGTGATCCCCCAGCTGGCGCAGCAGGATTTAGGCTATACCGCCACCTGGTCCGGGCTGGTGCTGTCGCCGGGGGCGGTGCTGATTGTATTAACGATCCCGCTGGTGCTGAAGCTGATGCCGGTGGTGCAGACGCGCTGGATTATCGCCTTTGGCTTTACCTGCCTGGCGGTGTCGTTCTTCTGGTCGCGCACGCTGACCCCGGATATCGACTTTGAAACCCTGGTGCTGTTCCGCAGCGCCCAGTCGCTGGGGTTGGGGTTCCTGTTTGTGCCCCTGACCACCATTGCCTTTATTTCGATCCCAAGACGGCTGAATGCCGACGCGGCGGCGCTGTTCACTATGTTCCGTAACGTCGCGGGCTCGGTCGGGATCTCGCTGTCGACGGCGGCCATCACCGAACGGTCTCAGGCGCATAGCGCGCACCTTGCGTACCACGCCTCGCCGTTTAACGAGCAGTTTCAGCAGGCAATACGCGAAAGCGCCCAGGCGATCCAGAACTTCACGACCCAGGTGGGCGATCCCACCGGGATTGCCACCGGACGCCTGTACCAGACCATGATCGAGCAGTCGCGCTTCCTGGCCTACATCGACGTCTTTACCCTTCTGAGCGCCGTGGCCTTGCTATTGATTCCGTTTTGTTTGTTGCTCTCGCCGGTTAAGAGCGAGGGGAGTGCAGGAGCACATTGATGATACACAGACGTTTACACCCCCTGATGATAATGATGCTGCTGGCAGGCTGCGCCGTCGGGCCGGACTATCAGCCGCCCGCGCCGCCTGCCGTGACGCACTGGAACGATAAGGGCGACAGCGGGGTAAAATCGCAGACGACCTCCGCCGCGACCAACCCGCGCTGGTGGAAGACCTTCGGCTCGCCGCAGCTCGACAGCCTGGTTGAGCGCGCCATCGCCGGAAACCTGACGCTGCAGCAGACGGTGCTGCGCATCGCCGGCGCGCGCGAGCAGATTAACCAGGCGGGCGGGGCGTTTTACCCGTCGGTGAACGGCAATCTGCAGGCGACGCGCCAGCAGCTCGGGCTGGAAGGGGAGCTGAAATCCCACGGCGTGTATGACCAGCTGGATAATGTCGATCCTGAGCTGCGGGGCGCGTTAGGCCCCCTGACGCAGCCGATCAACCTCTACCAGGGCAGCTTCGACGCCCAGTGGGAAATTGACCTCTGGGGCAAGGTGCGCCGACAGGTGGAAGCCGCCGAAGCGCAGCAGAAAGCCGCTATCGAGCAGCGTAACGACGCGCTGGTGTCGCTGGAGGCGGAAGTGGCGCGCGAGTGGCTCCAGCTGCGCGGGGCGCAGAGCATTATCGCCACGCTGAACACCCAGATTAAAAGCGCGCAGCAGACGCTGGATCTGACCGAAAGCCGCCAGCGGGGCGGGCTGTCGCCGCAGATGGATGTGGAGAATGCGCGGGCGCAACTGGGTAACCTGGAGGCGCAGCTGCCGCAGTACCAGGCGCAGGCGCGGCAGGCGATGAATGGCCTGGCGATCCTCCTTGGCAAGCCGCCGGGGGCGCTCGATGCGGAGTTACAAAGCGTGCAGCCGATGCCCGCATTGCCGGATATCGTGCAAACCGGCATTCCGTCTACGCTCGCGCGACGCCGTCCGGACGTGCGCGAAGCGGAGGCGAATCTTCATGCCGCCACGGCGCAGATTGGCGTCTCGGTGGCCCAGCTGTTCCCGAGTTTTACCCTCTCCGGGCAGTTTGGCCTGCGCAACAGCGAAACCAACTGGCTGACCGACTGGAGCAGCCACTTCTACAGCTTTGGCCCGCAGGTCTCCATTCCGATTTTCCAGGGCGGTCGACTGGTTTCCAGCGTGAAGGTGGCGCGCGCGCAGCAGGGGGCGGCGGTGCTGGACTATCGTCAAACGGTGCTGACTGCGCTCGGCGATGTCGAAAATGCGCTGGTGAGCTATCGCACCGACCAGCAGCGTGAAGCGGGCCTGGCGAAAACCATTGATGCCCTGCAAAACGCCTTTGACCTGGCGAGCGACAGCTATCGTCAGGGGATCGCCAGCTTTATCGACGTGCTGGACGCCCAGCGGCAGCTGGCGCAGGCCCAGCAGCAGCGCGCACAGGCGCAGGTGCAAAGCGCACTCGATCTGGTGGCGCTCTACAAGGCGCTCGGCGGCGGCTGGGAGCCGTATCAGCAGGTGCGGCTGCCGGACTACAGCGTCTTTGGCGACGCCCCGCGCGGATAAATATTCAGAGGATTGGGCAAGAAACGGACAGGAACGCCACATTCGCGATAGCAGAGGGGCGGGTATAACTAACAGACACCCAATCGACATGCGAGGAAAGCGTTATGCGTTATCAAAAACTGGGCAATACCGGACTGTTCGTTTCTGAACTCTGCCTCGGCACCATGACGTTCGGCGGTGAAGGCGGCATGTGGGGCAAGATTGGCCAGCTCCAGCAAAATGAAGCCGAGCAGCTGGTGGGCCGCGCGCTGGACGCGGGCATCAACTTTATCGACACCGCCGACGTCTACTCGGAAGGCCGTTCGGAGGCGATCCTCGGGCAGGCGCTGAAAAACCTGAACGTTCCGCGCGAGAACGTGGTCGTCGCCACCAAAGTGTTCGGCGAAACCGGAACGGCAGGAGTGAACTCGCGCGGCAGCTCGCGCTATCACATCATCAGCAGCGTGAAGGAGAGCCTGCGCCGCCTGCAGCTGGATCATATCGATCTCTATCAGCTGCACGGCTTCGACCCGGCCACGCCGATTGAAGAGACGCTGTATGCGCTGGATAACCTGGTGCAGCACGGTCACGTGCGCTATATCGGCGTCTCGAACTGGGCGGCGTGGCAGATTGCCAAAGCGCTGGGCATTTCCGAGCGCCTCGGGCTGGCGCGCTTCGCATCCCTCCAGGCGTATTACACCATCGCCGGACGCGATCTTGAGCGCGAGCTGGTCCCCATGATGCAGAGCGAAGGCGTCGGGCTGATGGTCTGGAGCCCGCTGGCGGGCGGCCTGCTGAGCGGAAAATATGGCCGCGACGGGCAGAGCGAAGCCGGTAGCCGCCGTCTGGAGTTTGACTTCCCGCCGGTGAACAAAGAGCGCGCCTTTGACTGCGTGGACGTGATGCGCGTGATTGCCGAAAGTAAGGGCGTCTCCGTCGCGCAAATCGCGCTGGCGTGGCTACTGCACCAGAAGGCGGTGACCAGCGTCATCATTGGCGCGAAACGCGTTGAACAGCTGGACGACAACATTGCCGCCACCGGGATCCGCTTAAGCGAAGACGAGCTCAGGCAGCTTGATGCGGTGAGCGCGCTGCCGCGCGAGTATCCCGGCTGGATGCTGGAGCGGCAGGGAGAGTATCGCCGTAATCAGCTCGCGCAACAGTAACTCTCCGCATCAGGTAATTTTTAAATTTGTTTGCCCATCGGTACAGAAATCGGCGAAAGCGGCTTATTTCACTGAGCACGCTTTTGCCGATTCAACGATGGGCTGTGGTGGGAATCAGCAACCGTCTTTGCAGGTTGCCGCTGGGTTTTGCTCAAGGATTCTTACCAGCAGGGCTCGGGGTTCTCTCACGACATCTGTTCCAACTGACAGTACTTTGCCGTCCCGCTCTGCTGAATACTTCGCGACAACATCACCGAATGCATTTCGCTGCAGGGCGACCTCTTGTCCTGCTTTTACCGTGTCGCCGGGTTTAACGAAAACTTCCGCAAACCCGCCCGTGGTCGCTCGTATTGAACTGATCGCATTACCAATATACGTTTTATTGCTGATGGCGGTTGCGCCGATTTTGCCTTCAATCACCTTGTAATGAATCAGTACATTGAGGGCACCCTCTACACCCCTGGCAATCATATCCTGCTGGTAAATCCTCGGCTCTCCCGTCTCGGCCGTTATCGCCGGGATACCATTTTGAATAAAGGTTGTCTCCATTGAGCCGGCTTCGCCGGGATCTTTCTTAATTTGATCGGCCGGAAAAAGTTCTGCAATCGTCCGGGCATCCGCATTGCGGTAGTCGGCATAAATGAACAGCGGATAAGCCGTTCCGGTAGACTGGGTGTGATAGTCAATCGCCAGGTCGACATTTCCCTTGTAAACCTTATTCCACATCATCCATGCCTGACGCTCGGCAGGGTTACCCGTTTCTTTTCCTGGATGCACGCGGTTGTAGTCGATCGTCTCGCCCCCATCGGTTGAAACGGACCATGTCCGGGAGACCCTTTCAAGTCCAGAACGGTTTGGACCTATAATGCCAATAACGCTGCCGTTCATTTTTGCGGGGTCCAGTTGTTCCATCACTTTTTGTACGATGCGCACTCCGTTTAGCTCATCCCCGTGGACGCCCGCCTGCAGCAGAACGTTCTTCCCGTCCGTTTTGCCTTTTGCCACCATGATGGGGACATACCAGCGCTGTCCTGTTCCTGTCTCAACCCCCTCGAACATGAAGCGATGTTGTCCTGCTGTCAGGTCTGATACATCCAGAGTCGAGATAACCGGCACCCCCTGCACCTTATCACCCGTATACACCGTTGCCGCGTGAGTCATTGAGCATGGCAACGCTAAGCTGAGAGCGAATGCGATACGGCTAGTAGATATCTTCATGAGCGTCATTTTCCATTTGATAGGGTTGAGATTTTTATTTTTCGGCCTGGGCCGTGGTTCGTGCTCATTAAGTTAATAGTGATTTTATGAGGCCAGCCAGCGGCACGATCGGGAAATGTGATTTTGCATAGGCTAACGCACCGGCCTCAATAACAGGGTTGGCGCGATACATTTTTCCTGCCCGACGTCTTCTTTCTAACCTACCTCACAAAAAACGATCCTCCGCTTTGATCGACATGCCATCTTCGCCTATATGACTAGTCATGAAATTTTAAATGACTAGTCATATAGGGAGGAAACATGAGCAATCAGCTGCCGGCCAACTTTTTATGGGGCAACTCGGTATCGAGCATGCAGACGGAAGGGGCCTGGAACGAGGGCGGGAAGGGGATGTCGGTGTACGACATTCGCGAAGCTGGGGAGAACATCTCCGACTGGAAAGTCGCGACCGACTCCTACCATCGCTACCGGGAAGATTTCGACCTGATGCAGGATCTGGGCATGAACTGCTACCGCTTCCAGATCTCCTGGAGCCGCGTCTGTCCGCAGGGTGACGGCGCGTTCAACGACGAGGGCATCGCGTTTTACGACCGCTTTATTGACGATCTCATCGCCCGCGGTATTGAGCCGATGATCTGCCTCTACCACTTCGATATGCCGCTGGCGCTGGCGCAGGAGTACAACGGCTTCAATGACCGCCGCGTAATGGACGCCTTTATCCGCTACGGTAAAAAGATGATCGACTGCTTTGGCGACCGCGTGAAGTACTGGCTGACCTTCAACGAGCAGAACATCTTCCATATGCCGGAAGCATTCCGCATTTCTGGCTACATGAAAGGCGATCAAACCCTGCGCGAGCTGTACGAGCTGCAGCACCATACCATGGTGGCGCACATGGCGCTGACCGA
>OIEQ01000965.1_pt1 | contig 11412 bp, 8 predicted proteins | sample 1581841 | NCBI WGS metagenome assembly OIEQ01 (sample SAMN03281020, study PRJEB24777) | human gut metagenome | isolation source: fecal sample PR170 from 1 month old male Malay infant, vaginal delivered... | place: Singapore | collected 2005-12-29
TTAAACGCCAGCACGGTCAGGAAAATCGCCAGGCTCGGGAAAATCGCCACGTGCGGCGCAATCACCATATCGGCCCTCGCCTCGTTCAGCATCGCGCCCCACTCCGGCGTCGGGGGCTGTGCCCCTAACCCCAGAAACGACAGGCTGGCCGCCGAGATTATCGACACGCCGATACGCATGGTGAAGTAGACCACGATGGACGACACCGTCCCCGGCAGAATATGGCTGAAGAGGATGGTCGCATCGCTGGCCCCCATACTGCGGGCCGACTCGATGAAGGTCTGCTGTTTCAGCACCAGCGTGTTGCCGCGCACCAGGCGGGCAAAGGCCGGAATCGAAAACACCGCGACCGCAATGATGACGTTGGCCATGCCGCTGCCCATGATCGCCACCACGGCAATCGCCAGCAGAATGCCGGGGAAGGCAAACAGCACGTCGCAGATGCGCATGATGATGCGGTCCCACCAGCCTTCGTAATAGCCGGCGACCAGCCCCAGCACGATCCCGATTGCCGCGCCGATCAGCACCGCAAACACCCCGGCGGCGAGCGAGATCTGCGCCCCCACCAGCACCCGGCTAAAGATATCCCGCCCGAGAGAGTCCACGCCGAACCAGTGGAGCATCGAGGGCCCGTCGTTCAGGCGGTCGTAGTCAAAATAGTTTTCCGCATCAAACGGCGCCACCCACGGCGCCACGATCGCCACCACGATCAGCAGCAGCACGAACAGCCCCGCGGTCATCGCGACCGGCTGACGGCGAAAGCGCCGCCAGAATTCAGACCACGGGGTGCGGATGTGGTCCGGTTTTAGCCCCGGCATGGCGTTTAATACGGCCTGACGCCGCCAGTTCAATAATCGCATCTTACTTATACCTGATGGCCGGGTTAATGGCGGCGTAGAGCACGTCCACCACGAGGTTGATAAGAATAAACTCCAGCGAGAAAAGCAGGACTTCCGCCTGAATCACCGGGTAGTCGCGCATCTCGACGGAATCGACCAGCAGACGTCCCAGCCCCGGCCAGTTGAAGACCTTTTCCACCACGATAGAGCCGCCCAGCAGGAAGCCAAACTGCAGCCCCATCATCGTCACCACCGGGATCATCGCATTGCGGAACCCGTGCTTGAGAATGACCCACTTCTCGCTGACCCCTTTCGCCCGCGCGGTGCGAATATAATCTTCGCTCAGCACGTCAACGAACGAGGCGCGGGTAAAACGGGCCATTACCGCCGACACGGCAGCCCCCAGCGTCATCGAGGGCAGGATGTAATGCTTCCAGGTATCGGCCCCGACGGTGGGCAGCCAGCCCAGCTCAACGGAGAAGATCTGCATCAGCAGCATCCCCAGCGCGAACGCCGGGAAGGAGATGCCGGTCACCGCCAGCGCCATGCCGAGCTTGTCCGGCCAGCGGTTACGCCAGACGGACGCCACAATCCCGGCGCCAAGTCCGAACACCACGGCCCAGCTCATGCTGGCTATCGTTAACCAGAACGTGGGCATAAAGCGGGTGGCGATCTCCTCCGACACCGGACGACGCGACACCATCGAGATACCAAAATCGCCCTGCAGAACGTTGCCAATATAGTGCAGAAACTGCATATACAGCGGCTGGTCAAGACCCAGCTGTTTACGCACCAGCTCAATGACCGTGGCATCCGCTTCAGGCCCGGCAACCAGACGCGCCGGATCGCCCGGCAGCATATGGACAAACAAAAACACCAGCACCGCCACAATCAGCAGCGTCGGGATAAGCCCCAGCAGGCGTTTACAAACATAGTTCAGCATGGGCGTTATTTTAAATCCGCATCGTCAAAGCTAAAGCCCGTGTCCGGCATGATGTAGAACCCGGTCAACGCTTTGTTATGGGCTGACACCAGTTTCTCCACCACCAGCGGCACCCACGGCGACTCTTTCCAGATGATGTCCTGCGCGTCCTTGTAGAGGCGTGCTTTCTCCTCCGGTTTGGTGGTTTTCAGCGCGTCAGCCAGGTCTTTGTCCACCTGCGGGTTGCTGTAGAATGCGGTATTGAACAGGGTTGGCGGCCAGTTCTGCGAGGCAAACAGCGGCGACAGCGCCCAGTCGGCTTCACCGGTCGAGGCCGACCAGCCGGTGTAGAACATCCTCACCCCGCTCTCTTTCTGCCCTTTCCCCTCGACCTCTGCCGCACGCTGCCCGGCATCCATGGCGGTAACCTGCGCCTTAATCCCCACCTGCGCCAGCTGCTGCTGGGTAAACTGCAGCACCTTCTGGGCGGTACTGTGGTTATGCGACGACCACAGCGTGGTGCTAAAGCCGTTCGGATAGCCCGCCTCTTTCAGCAGCTCGCGCGCTTTGGCCGGATCGTACGGCCACGGCTGATAGCTTTGCGCATACGCGATAGCCGGCGGCAGCACGCCGGTGGCCGGGGTGGCATAGCCCGCAAAAGCGACCTTCACCAGCGCCTGACGGTTAATGGCATAGTTAATGGCTTCGCGCACCTTCGGATTATCGAACGGCTTTTGCGTGACGTTCATGCTGATGTAGCGCTGCATGATCGACGGGCTGGCGACCAGCTCCAGCTTGCTGTTTTTCTCCAGAATGGCGGCCTGCTCGTACGGGACCGGGAAGGCAAACTGCGCCTCGCCGGTTTGCAGCATCGCCGCACGGGTATTGTTATCCACCACCGGACGCCAGGTGATGGTGTCCAGCTTCGGCAGCCCTTTCTGCCAGTAGCCCGCGTATTTCTTCACCTTCACAAAATCGGTCTGGTTCCAGGTGACCAGCTCGTACGGACCGGTACCCACCGGGTGGAAGCCAATCTCCTTGCCGTATTTCTTCAGCGCGGCAGGGGAGATCATCGCCGTCGCCGGGTGCGCCAGGATATTGATAAACGCGGAGAACGGCTCTTTCAGGGTGATTTTTACCGTCGCCGGGTCGACCACCTCGGTTTTGGCGATGTTTTTATAGAGGTTATAACGCTTGAGGCTGTTCTCAGGATTGCTGGCGCGATCGAGGTTTACCTTCACCGCGTCCGCATTAAAGTCGGTGCCGTCCTGGAACCTCACCCCGGTTTTGAGCTTAATGGTGTACACCAGCCCGTCATCCGAAACGGTGTACCCCTCCGCCAGCACGTTTTTAAGCTTCATCTCTTTATCCAGGCCAAACAGGCCCTGGTAGAACGATTTCGCCACCGCCTGGGAGAGCGTGTCGTTAGCGTCATACGGATCCAGCGTGGTGAAGTTAGAGCCGACGGCGACCACCACATCTTTGGCAGCGAACGCGGGGGCAGCGGCCAGGGCTGCCGTCACGCTCGCGGCTAACAACCATCTACGCGCTACAAATGTAACCATTATGTTCTCCTGCCTGTTGAAAGTTATAACCGCGAAAAGGCATTGTCCTGACGCGGGGGAGCCACGAAATGACCCGGACCGACCTCACGCAGCGCCACGCGCTCCACGGCCTCGCCGCGTTTACGAATATTGCTCGGCATTTCATCCTGCAGCAGCACGCGCTGGCCGTGACGATGCGCCGGATCGGCGACCGGGACCGCCGCGATGAGCTTGCGGGTATAAGGGTGCTGTGGGTTCTCGAACACCGCCCTTCGCGGCCCGATTTCCACGATTTGCCCCATAAACATCACCGCCACGCGATGGCTAATGCGCTCAACCACCGCCATGTCGTGCGAGATAAACAGGAAGGCGATCCCCATATCCCGCTGTAAATCCAGCAGCAGATTGATGATTTGCGCCCGGATAGAGACATCCAGCGCCGAGACGGATTCATCCGCAATCACCACTTTCGGGTTCAGCGCCAGCGCGCGGGCGATGCAGATACGCTGCCGCTGCCCGCCGGAAAACTCGTGCGGATAACGCCAGGCGTGTTCCGGCTTCAGGCCAACGCGCTCCAGCAGCCAGGCCACGCGACGCTGCGCCGCCTCGCCGTCGAGCAGGTTATGCACCCGCAGCGGCTCCATGATCGAATACCCCACCGTATGTCGCGGATCGAGGGAGGCATACGGATCCTGAAAAATAAACTGAATATCCCGCCGCACCGCCTGCAGCCTGCTGTCCGGAAGGGTATCAATGCGCTCGCCGTTAAAGGTAATGCTTCCCTCCTGCGCGTCCACCAGACGGAGCAACGCGCGCCCGGTCGTGGATTTACCGCAGCCGGACTCCCCTACCAGCGCCAGCGTTTCGCCCGGCCAGAGGTCGAAGCTGACGTTTTCCACCGCGTGCACTTCGCGCTTTACGCGGTTCAGTACACCGCTGCGCAGCGGAAAACGCGTGACCAGATTGCGCACTTCCAGAATGGGCTTGCCCGGCACCACGGTGTCCTGCTCGCGTTCCTCCTCCTGCGGCTCAGACGCCTCCAGGGAAATCAACGGAAAACGACGCGGCAGATCGCTGCCGTTCATCGCCCCCAGGCGCGGAACCGCCGCCAGCAGCACTTTGGTGTAAGGATGCGCGGGCGCGTGAAAAATCTGTTCAACCGGTCCGGTTTCCACCGCGCTGCCCTTGTGCATCACCAGCACCCGATCGGCGATATCGGCGACCACGCCCATATCGTGGGTGATGAAAATCACCCCCATCTCCATCTCCTGCTGCAGCACCTTGATGAGCTGCAGGATCTGCGCCTGAATCGTCACGTCCAGCGCCGTCGTTGGTTCATCGGCAATTAGCACAGCTGGACGGCAGGAGAGCGCCATGGCAATCATCACCCGCTGGCGCATGCCGCCGGAAAGCTGATGCGGATAGCGGCCCAGGATGGCCTGCGCCTCCGGAATGCGCACCAGCTCCAGCATGCGTCGGGCCTCGTTGAGCGCTTCATCACCGCTTAGCCCCTGATGCAGGCGGATGGACTCGGCAATTTGTTCCCCGACCGGGAACACCGGGTTCAGGGAGGTCATCGGCTCCTGAAAGATCATCGCAATGTCCGCCCCGCGCACGCCCTGCATCTGCGCGCCGCTCAGCTCGTTTAAATCAATGACCTGACGGTTACGGCGGCGCAGCAGCATTTTCTCGCTGCTGATTTGCCCGCCCGTCTGTTCCAGCAGGCGCATCAGCGCCAGCGCGGTGACCGATTTCCCGGAGCCGGATTCGCCAACAATCGCCAGCGTCTCGCCGCGCCTGAGCGTGAACGATAAATTCTGTACTGCGGGGATGAACTGCCGCTCTTCCTGAAACGCAATATTCAGCTGATGGACAGCCAGCACTTCGCGGTTGTCCAGCTCTTCACTGTGCGGCACGCGCTGCCCCCTTATTCACGATAGATCCCCGTGCTCGGCTCATCGCCGGCATAGCCCCAGGCGCGGTACATGCCTTCACTGTTGAACGGCAGGGCCACGTTGCCCTCGCGATCCACAGCAATGAGTCCGCCGACGCCGCCCAGGGCAGGCAGTTTCTCCATCACCACGCGCTCGCAGGCTTCGCTGAGGCTTAAACCGCCGTAATCCATCAGCGCGGTGATGTCGTAGGCCGCAAGGGCACGAATAAACACTTCCCCGGTGCCGGTACACGACACCGCCGCCGTCGCGTTATTGGCATAGCAGCCGGCGCCCGGCAGCGGGCTGTCGCCCACGCGTCCGGGGAGCTTGTTGGTCATCCCGCCCGTGGAGGTTGCCGCCGCGAGGTTGCCCGCTTTGTCGAGCGCCACCGCGCCGACCGTGCCCATTTTGCTGCGCTCATCCAGCGGCGCAGTATGGTCAAGCTGCGTCATACCCGCCGAACGGGCGTCCAGCAGCTGCTGATAGCGCGCCTCTGTGGAAAACAGATCGGGCGATACCGGCTCCATTCCGTGTTCGAAGGCAAACCTCTCCGCCCCCGCGCCCGTCAGCAGCACGTGCGGGCTCTCTTCCATCACCAGACGCGCGGCCAGCACCGGGTTACGCAGGTGGCTGACGCCTGCCACGGCCCCCGCTTTCAGGGAGATACCGTCCATGACGCAGGCATCCAGCTCGTGGGTTTCATCCCGGGTAAAGACCGAACCGATCCCCGCATTAAATAACGGGCACTCCTCCAGCAGGCGTACCGCCTCGGTGACCACGTCCAGCGCGCTCTCGCCCGCTTCCAGCATTTTCTGGCCCGTTTCGACAATGGCGTACAGCGCGTCGATGTAGCGCTTTTCCTGCTCAGGAGTGAGCTGTGCACGGGTGATTGCCCCGGCCCCGCCATGAATTGCGATTACCGCCTTAACCATTCGCATCACCCGTTAGCCTGTTTTGCGGCTTTTTCTATAAATATCATTATCGTCGACGAAACTTCAGATGATTTTTGAATATAGAAAGACGTAACAGTGATGTAAAGCGTACACCCTCCGGTCATACAGTTAGCCGCACTTTTCTGCCATAATGGACGCTTTCGTTGTTACTCCGCAGGAGCCCACCATGGATTTTACCGCCGGACTGATGCCGCTTGAGACGGCACTCACGCAGATGCTTGACCGAGTTTCCCCGCTGCATGACGTTGAGACGCTGCCCCTCGTGCGCTGTTTTGGCCGTATTGCCGCACGCGATATCGTCTCCCCGCTCAACGTGCCGGGGTTTGATAACTCCGCGATGGACGGTTACGCGGTACGCCTGGCGGATCTCCAGACGGGTAACGCCCTGCCGGTGGCGGGTAAAGCCTTTGCGGGTCAGCCGTTTAGCGGCGAATGGCCTGCGGGCACCTGCGTGCGCATCATGACCGGCGCGCCAGTTCCGGCTGGCTGCGACGCTGTCGTCATGCAGGAAGAGACCGAACAGACCGACGACGGCGTGCGTTTTACCGCCAGCGTCAAAGCGGGCCAGAACATCCGCCGCACGGGCGAAGACATCACCCTCGGCGCGACCGTTTTTGCCGCCGGGCAAAGGCTGACGGTGGCGGAGCTGCCGGTGCTGGCCTCGCTCGGCATCGCGGAAGTTGACGTTATCCGCAAAGTGCGCGTCGCCGTTTTCTCCACCGGCGACGAGCTGCAGTTTCCGGGCCAGCCGCTGCAGGACGGCCAGATTTACGACACCAACCGCCTGGCGGTGCACCTGATGCTGGAGCAGCTGGGCTGCGAGGTGATTAACCTCGGCATCATTCCAGACGATCCGGAAAAACTGCGCGCGGCGTTTATCGAGGCGGATAAATCCGCCGACGTGGTCATCAGCTCCGGCGGCGTCTCCGTGGGCGAAGCGGATTACACCAAAACCCTTCTTGAAGAGCTGGGCGAAATCGCCTTCTGGAAGCTGGCGATCAAGCCGGGCAAACCGTTCGCGTTTGGCAAGCTTCCACACAGCTGGTTCTGCGGCCTGCCGGGTAACCCGGTCTCCGCCGCGCTGACCTTCTACCAGCTGGCGATCCCGCTGCTGGCGAAGCTTTCCGGCAACAAGGCCAGCCCGCTGCCGGAACGCCTGCGCGTGCGTGCCGCCACGCGGTTAAAAAAATCGCCGGGCCGTCTCGACTTCCAGCGCGGCATTCTGGCGCGCGGCGCGGACGGTGAGCTCGAAGTGAGCACCACCGGACATCAGGGTTCGCACATTTTCAGCTCCTTCAGTCTGGGCAACTGCTTCATCGTGCTGGAGCGCGAGCGCGGCAACGTGGAAGCCGGCGAATGGGTTGAGGTCGAGCGCTTTAACCACCTGTTCGGAGGCTGACATGACGGTGGAGCTGAGCGACCCGGAGATGATGCGCTACAACCGCCAAATTGTGCTGCGCGGGTTTGATTTCGAAGGTCAGGAAGCGCTCAAGGCGGCCAGCGTGCTGGTCGTCGGGCTGGGCGGACTGGGCTGCGCCGCCGCGCAGTACCTTGCCGCGGCGGGCGTAGGAAGCATGACGCTGCTGGATTTCGATACCGTATCGGTGTCCAACCTGCAGCGCCAGACACTGCACAGTGACGCGACGGTGGGCCTGCCGAAAGTGGAATCCGCCAGGGCTGCGCTGGCGCGTATCAACCCCCACGTTCAGTTCACGCTGATTGACGCAATGCTGGATGACGACGCGCTCTCCGCGCAGATTGCCCGGCACGATCTGGTCCTGGACTGCACGGATAACGTCACCGTCCGTAATCAGCTCAACGCGGGCTGTTTTGCTCACAAAACCCCGCTGGTCTCCGGCGCGGCGATCCGCATGGAGGGGCAAATCAGCGTCTTCACGTACGCCGAGGGTGAACCCTGTTACCGCTGCCTGAGCCGTCTGTTTGGCGAGAATGCGCTGACCTGCGTTGAGGCGGGCGTGATGGCGCCGCTCGTCGGCGTGATTGGTTCACTGCAGGCAATGGAAGCGATCAAGGTGCTGACGAATTACGGCACGCCGGCAGCGGGGAAAATCGTGATGTATGACGCGATGACCTGCCAGTTCCGCGAGATGAAGCTGATGCGTAATCCGGGGTGTGAGGTGTGTAGTCAGTAAAAAGTCGGGTGGCGGCTTAGCCTTACCCGACCTACAACGGCTCGAACGTAGGCCGGGTAAGCGCCAGCGCCACCCGGCAGCCGCGTCAGATGGACGTCCGTCCAAACGCCCCCTGCCAGTCCTGCTCAAACTTCACAATCGCTGCGTCTACCGCCGGAGAGGTAATAAACTGCTGCGCCACGTCCAGCGGCAGCGTGATGGACTCGCAGCCTGCCAGCAGGCAGTCCAGCGCCTGACGCGGGGTTTTAAAGCTCGCGGCCAGCACCTTTGACTGCGGCGCGTGCAGCGTCAGCAGCTGTTGCAGCTCAATTACGGTCTGAATCCCGTCCCCGCCCTGCGCGTCCACGCGGTTAACGTAAGGGGCCACATACTCTGCCCCCGCCAGCGCGGAGAGCATCCCCTGCGCGGCACCGTAGACCGCCGTGCCCAGGGTCGGGATCCCTTCCGCCTTCAGCATCTTGATCGCCGCAAGCCCTTCTGCGGTCACCGGCACTTTCACCACCAGATCGTTAATGATGGCGCGCAGCTTACGTGCGTCTTCCACCATCCCTTCGGCGGTGGTCGCCATCACCTGCGCTAACAGACGGCCTTTACCGCCCAGCGCGTCGTGCAGCGCGGGCAGCAGTTCGTCGAGCGGCGTTTTACCGGCCGCAACGATGCTTGGGTTGGTGGTCACGCCCGCCAGCGGGAAGATACGCGCCAGCTTTTTGACTGCCGCAACGTCAGATGTGTCGAGATAAAGTTCCATGATGTCACCCTCAAAATTAGCCTGCACGTACCCTATCACGACAAAACCTGCTCAAGAGTTGACCTGCATCAAGATAACTTTCATTCGAAAGTAATTTAATCTTCATATGCAAGATGAGAGGCGAAAAACATGATCTTCAATATTCAGCGTTACTCTACCCACGACGGCCCCGGAATTCGTACCGTGGTGTTCCTGAAAGGCTGCTCGCTGGGCTGTCGCTGGTGCCAGAACCCGGAAAGCCGCTCCCGCAGCCGGGACGTGCTGTTTGATGCGCGTCTGTGCCTGGACGGCTGCGACCTTTGCCAGCAGGCGGCACCGGGCTGCATCGAACGCGCGCTGAATGGCCTGGTCATCCACCGCGAAAAGCTGAGTGAAGAGACGCTTGATGCCCTCACCGACTGCTGCCCGACGCAGGCGCTGACCGTTTGCGGCGAAGAACAGCAGGTCGAGGAGATCATGGCGACCGTACTGCGCGATAAACCCTTCTACGACCGCAGCGGCGGCGGGATCACCCTCTCCGGCGGCGAACCGTTTATGAACCCGGAGCTGGCGCACGCGCTGTTTAAAGCCAGCCACGACCAGGGTATCCACACCGCCGTCGAAACCTGCCTTCACGTGCCGTGGCACTATATCGAGCCGTCATTACCGTACGTCGATCTGTTCCTCGCCGACCTGAAGCATGTCGACGGTGACGTTTTCAAGCAGTGGACGGACCGTTCGGCTAAGCGCATCCTGGACAACCTGAAACGCCTGGCCGCCGCCGGGAAAACGATCACCATCCGCGTGCCGCTGATCCAGGGCTTCAACGCGGATGAAGCCTCCATCACCGCCATTACCAACTTCGCTGCCGATGAACTCGGCGTCGACGATATTCATTTTCTGCCGTATCACACGCTGGGCATGAACAAATACACCCTGCTCGGCCAACCCTACTCTGCCCCTGACAAACCGCTGGATAACCCTGCCCTGCTGGACTTCGCGCAGCAGTACGCCTGCCAGAAAGGGTTAACCGCGACCTTACGAGGATAAACCTATGACCACCCTGAATCTCAACACCCTCAGCGAGCGCATTAAGGCGCACAAAACGGCCCTGGTGCATATCGTGAAGCCGCCGGTCTGTACCGAGCGCGCCCAGCATTACACCGAAATGTACCAGCAGCACATGGACAAGCCGATCCCGGTGCGCCGCGCCCTGGCGCTGGCGCATCACCTGGCCAAGCGTACCATCTGGATCAAGCACGACGAGCTGATCATCGGGAACCAGGCAAGCGAAGTGCGCGCCGCGCCGATCTTCCCGGAATACACCGTCTCCTGGATTGAGAAAGAGATTGACGACCTGGCGGACCGTCCGGGCGCGGGCTTTGCGGTGAGCGAAGAGAACAAGCGCGTGCTGCATGAAATCTGCCCGTGGTGGCGCGGCCAGACGGTGCAGGACCGCTGCTACGGCATGTTCACCGACGAGCAGAAAGGCCTGCTGGAAACCGGCATCATCAAAGCCGAAGGTAACATGACCTCCGGCGACGCGCACCTGGCGGTGAACTTCCCTCTGGTGCTGGAGAAAGGTCTCGACGGCCTGCGCGCCAAAGTGGCCGAGCGCCGCTCGCGCATCAACCTGACGGTGCTGGAAGACCTGCACGGCGATCAGTTCCTGAAGGCGATCGATATCGTGCTGGAAGCGGTGAGCCTGCACATCAAACGCTTCGCCGATCTGGCGCGCGAGATGGCCTCCACCGAAACCCGCGAAAGCCGCCGCGACGAGCTGCTGGCAATGGCGGAAAACTGCGACGTGATTGCCCACGAGCCGCCAAAAACCTTCTGGCAGGCGCTGCAGCTGTGCTACTTCATTCAGCTGATCCTGCAGATTGAGTCCAACGGCCACTCCGTCTCCTTCGCGCGTATGGACCAGTATCTCTATCCGTACTACCGCCGCGACGTGGAGCTGAACCAGAGCCTGGACCGCGAGCACGCCATCGAGCTGCTGCACAGCTGCTGGCTGAAATTGCTGGAAGTGAACAAGATCCGCTCCGGCTCGCACTCGAAGGCTTCCGCCGGTAGCCCGCTGTACCAGAACGTCACCATCGGCGGCCAGAAGCTGGTCAACGGTGAGCCGATGGACGCGGTGAACCCGCTCTCCTACGCGATTCTGGAATCCTGCGGTCGCCTGCGCTCCACCCAGCCGAACCTGAGCGTGCGCTACCACGCGGGCATGAGCAACGACTTCCTCGACGCCTGCGTGCAGGTGATCCGCTGCGGCTTCGGGATGCCGGCGTTCAACAACGATGAAATCGTCATTCCGGAATTCATCAAGCTCGGCGTTGA
>OIEQ01000977.1_pt1 | contig 11272 bp, 10 predicted proteins | sample 1581841 | NCBI WGS metagenome assembly OIEQ01 (sample SAMN03281020, study PRJEB24777) | human gut metagenome | isolation source: fecal sample PR170 from 1 month old male Malay infant, vaginal delivered... | place: Singapore | collected 2005-12-29
TTGACCAGAATCGGCTGCCAGCCGGCGAGGCTCAGCCGCTTCAGCATCAGGGCGATTTCATCGATCGCCAGCTGGCGAATCTGTTCATTGTCGTGGTTCAGCTCCTGCTGCCAGCGGCGCACCTCGAAGGCGCTCAGCTGCTGGGCGGCGAGGGATTTAATCACCATCCCGTGAGTGACGTGGTTGATCAGCTCCCGGTCCAGCGGCCATGAGAGAAACAGATGCATCGGCAGGTTAAAGATCGCCATCTGCTGGCAATCCCCCGGGCGGGTCAACTGATGCGGCGTACAGGCCCAGAACAGGGTGATATAGCCTTTCTCAATGCGCACCACTTCGTTATTGATCAAATACTCCACATCGCCATCGAACGGCACGTTGACCTCCACCTGGCCATGCCAGTGGCTGGTAGGCATGGCGTGCGGCGGGCGCAGCTCGATATCCATACGCTGATACTCAGAGTAGAGCGCCAGCGGGCTGCGGCTCTGCTTTTCATCGCTGCTGCACATAAAGGGATCGGGGGGCAGGGAGGTGAAGCGGTATTCCATCGTTAGCGTATTCCTGAATTGTCAGAGTGGCTGCATTTTTCGCCAGAACTGACGACAGCTTAGCGGAAGAATCGGCCCATTTTCTCTCCTTTTTGCGCAATCTGTTCCCGAAAACTCAGATTTTGTGGCGCTTAATGGCCGATCTGAGCTTTCGGGAATGCTCCGGTTGGAACAGGGCAGCGCAACGCTGAACGGCGTGCCACTCTGCAAGGGTTCAATGACCTGATGGAGAGAGCGTAATGACCGCCCCAAAAATTACCTTTATCGGCGCCGGTTCGACGGTGTTCGTTAAAAATATTCTCGGTGATGTTTTCCAGCGCCCGGCGCTGAAATCGGCGCATGTCGCGCTGATGGATATCGATGACACCCGGCTGGAAGAGTCGCATACCGTGGTGCGCAAGCTGATGGATTCCGTCGGCGCGAAGGGCGAAATCAGCTGCCATCGCGATCGCAAAACCGCCCTGCAGGGCGCTGATTTCGTTGTGGTCGCCTTCCAGATTGGCGGCTATGAGCCCTGTACCGTCACTGATTTTGAGGTCTGTAAACGCCATGGCCTGGAGCAGACCATCGCCGATACGCTGGGTCCGGGGGGCATTATGCGCGCCCTGCGCACCATACCTCATCTATGGGCTATCTGCGACGACATGACCGAGGTCTGCCCGGACGCCACCCTGCTTAACTACGTCAACCCAATGGCGATGAACACCTGGGCCATGTACGCCCGCTACCCGCATATTAAACAGGTTGGCCTGTGCCACTCGGTGCAGGGAACGGCGGAAGAACTGGCGCGCGATCTTGACCTCAACCCGGCGGATTTACGCTACCGCTGCGCCGGGATTAACCATATGGCGTTCTATCTCTCGCTGGAGAAAAAGCTCGCCGACGGCAGCTATGTCAACCTTTATCCCGACCTGCTGCAGGCCTACGCTGACGGGCGCGCGCCGAAGCCTAACCTGCACGGCAACCCGCGCTGCGAAAACATCGTCCGCTATGAGATGTTCAAAAAGCTCGGCTACTTTGTGACCGAGTCGTCGGAGCATTTTGCCGAATACACGCCATGGTTTATCAAGCCGGGCCGCGAGGACCTTATCGCCCGCTATAAAGTGCCGCTGGATGAATACCCGAAACGCTGCGTCGAGCAACTGGCCAACTGGCATCAGGAGCTGGAGAGCTATCAGCGCGGCGAGCGCATCGAGGTGAAGCCATCCCGCGAGTATGCCAGCACCATCATGAACGCCATCTGGACCGGCGAGCCAAGCGTGGTGTATGGCAACGTGCGCAATGACGGCCTTATCGACAACCTGCCGCAGGGCTGCTGCGTGGAAGTGGCTTGCCTGGTGGACGCCAACGGCATTCAGCCGACCAAAGTGGGCGCGCTGCCGGCGCATCTGGCGGCGCTGATGCAGACCAATATCAACGTGCAGACGCTGCTCACGGAGGCGATCCTCACCGAAAATCGCGATTACGTCTATTACGCCACGATGATGGATCCGCACACCGCCGCGGTGCTGGGGATCGAAGAGATCTACGCGCTGGTGGACGATCTGATCGCCAGCCACGGCGACTGGCTGCCGGCCTGGCTGCACCGTTAATCCTCTTATGCCGCCGGGGGCAACGAACCCGGCGGTGCCTGTCACGCTCTATCAAACGCTGAAGGAGGCGCTGGCGACAGCGACCTGGACCCTATGAGTATTTCAATGACAACAAAGCTCAGCTACGGATTTGGTGCCTTTGGTAAAGATTTCGCTATCGGTATCGTCTACATGTACCTGATGTATTACTACACCGATATTGTTGGACTGTCGGTTGGGGTGGTCGGCACCCTGTTTCTGGTGGCGCGGATCCTCGATGCGATAGCCGATCCGATCATGGGGTGGATCGTGAATTGTACGCGATCGCGATGGGGAAAATTCAAACCGTGGATCCTGATCGGCACGATAACCAACTCGGTGGTGCTGTATATGCTGTTCAGCGCCCATCACTTCTCCGGCGGGGCGTTACTGGCATGGGTGTGGCTAACCTACCTGCTGTGGGGGTTCACCTACACCATCATGGATGTGCCGTTCTGGTCGCTGGTGCCGACTATTACCCTCGATAAGCGCGAACGTGAACAGCTGGTGCCCTATCCACGCTTTTTCGCCAGCCTGGCGGGATTCGTTACTGCCGGCGTCACGCTGCCGTTTGTCAGCGCCGTGGGCGGCGCCGACCGCGGTTTCGGTTTCCAGATGTTCACCCTGGTGTTGATCGCCTTCTTCGTAGTTTCCACCCTCGTCACTCTGCGCAACGTCCACGAGGTTTACTCCTCGGATAGCGGCGTGAGCGAGGATGCCAGCCATCTCTCACTGCGCCAGATGGTGGCGCTGATCTATAAAAACGATCAGCTGGCCTGCCTGTTGGGCATGGCGCTGGCTTATAACACGGCGGCAAATATTATCGCGGGCTTTGCGATTTACTACTTTACCTACGTGATTGGCAGCGCAGAGATGTTCCCGTATTACATGTCCTACGCCGGCGCGGCGAACCTGCTGACCTTAGTGCTGTTTCCGCGGCTGGTGAAAGGGCTGTCGCGGCGCATTCTGTGGGCGGGCGCTTCGATCATGCCGGTGCTGGGCTGCGGCGTGCTGTTGCTGATGGCGCTGAGCGGGGTCTACAACGTCGCGCTTATTTCGCTGGCTGGGGTGCTGTTGAATATCGGTACCGCGCTGTTCTGGGTGCTGCAGGTTATTATGGTGGCCGATACCGTCGACTACGGCGAATATACGATGAACATCCGCTGCGAAAGTATCGCCTATTCGGTGCAGACGCTGGTGGTGAAAGCGGGCTCGGCGTTCGCGGCCTGGTTTATCGCCATCGTGCTCGGTATCATCGGTTACGTGCCGAATGTGGCCCAGTCGTCCCAGACGCTGCTGGGGATGCAGGCGATTATGATTGCGCTGCCGACGCTCTTTTTTGCCCTGACGCTGTTGCTCTATTTCCGCTATTACAAGCTCAACGGCGATATGCTGCGTCGTATTCAGATTCACCTGCTGGATAAATATCGCCGGGTACCGGAAAATGTGGCTGAGCCGGAACGGCCCATTGTGGTACCCAACCAGGTGTAAAAAGCGTTCAAAAACCGCTGACGAAAGAGGGGAGGGATGCTCTCTTTTTGGACAAAAATGAGCGTCGAAAACGGGCAAAAAGAGAAAAACGTATTTCTCTAATTTGCCTCAAAATGGTCTCTTTTTATGCGCGCGGAGTTGCTATTGGCTCCATTTGTTCTCAAATAAAACTCATAATCGTCTCTTTTTCGTGCTCTTGCGCTGCTTTTTAACTCTTGCTACGCTTGTTGGGTGTTACATTTTTCTCTTATTTGTCTCAGTGATGGAGCAATGCGATGCGCATTTTTATCGATGATGGTTCAACCAATATCAAAATGCTGTGGGAGCAAGATGGCGAAACTTTCACCCATATCAGCCCCAACAGTTTTAAACGCGGCTGGTCTGCCACCTTCGGTTCCGGGAAGCCCTTTAACTACACCGTGGATGATGAAAAGTACTCATTCGACCTGATCACCCCCGATGCGCTCCCGACCAATAATATTGACTGGCAGTACAGCCCGTTGAACTCCATCGCTGTCCATCACGCGCTGCTGACCAGCGGTCTTGAGCCGCAGGACGTCGAAATCGTCGTGACGCTGCCGCTGACTGAATTTTATGACGAGGATGCGCAATATCGCCTCGACAACATTGAGCGCAAGAAAAAGAGCTTGCTGCGCGACGTTAAGCTGAATAAAGGCGTGGTCTTCAACATCACCAAAGTCACCGTGCGCCCGGAATCGATTCCAGCGGGCATTAGCCTGTGTGATGAACTCAAGCCCTCCCATTCGGTGTTGATTATCGACCTCGGCGGCACCACGCTTGATATCTCGATGGTAGCCGGGCAGATGACCTCGGTTTCGCGCATTTACGGCGATCCGAAGCTGGGCGTATCGCTGGTGACCGACGCCGTTAAGCTGGCGCTGGCGCGGGCGAATACCGATACCTCAAGCTATAACGTCGACCAGATCATTATCAATCGCCATGACGAAGCGTACCTGACCGATAACATCAACGATCCGGATGCGGTTTCTGAGGTGAAAAAGGTGATCACTAACAGCATCGAACGTCTGACCACCCGCGTCCTGACGGCTATCGATAGCTTTAAAGGCTACTCGCATGCCATCGTGATTGGCGGCGGCGCGCCGCTGGTTGCCGATGCCATTCGTGAACGTATGGGCCTGCGTGAGGACCGTTTCGTGGTGGCTGAAGAGCCGCAGTTCGCCCTGGTGCGTGGTCTGAAAATTATTGGCTAAGGAGCGTCTATGACTCTGGAACGCAGAAAAGTGCTGATTTACCTGCGCCCGGATATCAGCGCCAGCGAGCGCTTCGCGGACGCAAAAATTGAGGCCCATCACCGTGGCGACCGCGGCGATATGTCGCGTACCGCGCTGCTGGCGGGGCTGGCGTTAGGGGAAGTCGATAGCCGCTTGCCGTCGATGCTGGCGGCGCTGCTGGCGGAAGACACGAAACCGGAAACGCTGCGCAAGATGCTGGCCTCGTTCCTTGAGATCCAGCCGGCCTCTTCCGCCCCGACAGCCGCACCAGCGGCCGCCCCGGCTAAGGCGCCGGAGCCGCCCGCGCCGGTGAGCGAGAGCGTTTCGGCGCGCAACCTCGCCGGTTCGCTGCCGGATTAAGCGCTTTCCCCGGCGGCGCTGCGCTTGCGCGGGCCTACAAATCCAGTGCAAAGGGTGGGCCCGATGTCATTTGTAGGCCGGGTCAGGCGTAGCCGCCACCCGGCGCGAAGACGGTGCCATCTCGGTGACCATGCCCGGCGGCGCTGCGCTTGCGCGGGCCTACAAATCCAGTGCAATGGGTGGGGCCGGTATCATTTGTAAGCCGGGTCAGGCGCAGCCGCCACCCGTCGCGAAGACGGTGCCATCTCGGTGACCATGCCCGGCGGCGCTGCGCTTGCGCGGGCCTACAAATCCAGTGCAAAGGGTGGGGCCGGTATCATTTGTAGGCCGGGTCAGGCGTAGCCGCCACCCGGCGCGAAGACGGAACGCCGCTAGGCGGGATGTCGCCCCTATCCGTGGGTGAGAAAGCGGGCCAGGCGCTGCTGCAGCAGGCGATTTTCGCGGGTCAGCCGCGCGTTCTCATCCAGCAGCGTCAGCGCCACCGCAATCCCCGGCCAGTCCAGCTCCAGCTCGTTACGCAGGCGCACCGCGCGATGGACAATCGTCACCGCGCTGTCGTCGAACAGCCAGGTGTCCGCCTGCGGCTGGTGCGGTTCAATCATGCCTAAGCCGACAATCTCCGTCAGCTCCTCTTCCGACACCCCGGTACGCAGGCACAATTCGGTAATGGTAAACGTCACTGTTACTGTAGCCATCAGGCTTTCCCCCATGTCTTACGCGGATCGAAGCTGGCTTCGGCGGTCGCCAGCTGTTGCCAGATCTCACGCGCTTTTTCATCTGGTTTTGGTGGCATCACAATTTTAATAACGGCGAACAAATCGCCGGTGTGGGTTTTGCTCACCAGCCCTTTGCCCTTGATACGCAGGCGCTGCCCTGCCTGGCTACCCGGCGGCACCGTCAGCAGAATGCTCTCTTTCAAGGTGGGCACCGTGACTTTGGCGCCCAGCGCGGCCTCCCACGGCGCCAGCGGCAGGACGATCTCCAGGTTATGTCCCACGATGTCGAACAGCGGGTGCGGGGCGATGTGGATCACCAGCCACAGATCGCCGTTCGGGCCGCCGTTTTCGCCCGGCGTCCCCTGGCCTTTCAGGCGGATACGCTGACCATCGACTACCCCGGCGGGGATCTTCACATTCAGCGTCTTCGGCGTTTCGCTTTCAATCATGCCGAACACGTTATACACCGGCAGGTTATAGCTGATGGTGCGGGTTTGCTCGGCCAGCGTCTCTTCAAGGAACACCGCGACCTCGATCTCCAGGTCGTGGCCGCGCGCCGCGTGCTGGCGGCGACGCTGATGCGCCTGCTGGCCAAACATGGAGGAGAAGATGTCGTCGAAATCCTGCTGGCTGTAGCTCTGCTCGTGGGTCTGCTGCTGGCGACCGAACCCGGGATCGTTGCGATGCTGCCAGAGCTGATCGTATTCCGCGCGCCTTTGCTCATCTTTCAGGACTTCCCAGGCTTCGGCGAGATCCTTAAATTTGGCTTCGGCATCGTTTTCTTTACTGACGTCGGGGTGATATTTGCGCGCCAGGCGGCGGTAGGCGGTCTTGATGGTTTTCAGATCGTCGGTTGGTTGCACCCCGAGAATGGCATAATAATCCTTCAATTCCATGCTGTTATCTCATCTATGCTCAGTGCGGTGGTTACATATTCCCTGGATCAGGCGTCTGTATAAAGCGTAGGGCAAATGCGCCCTGAAGGGGAAGAAAAGTGGCGGAAACTTGACGCCGTCGGGGTCAACGGCGTCTTGGGCAAGGCTAGTCTTTCGCCTGCGGCCGCTGACGACGGCGCCAGCCTGCGAACAGCACCAGCAGCGCGCCGATGGCGCCAGCCAGGCGCGCCATGCCCTCGCCGGCAGTGGGAAACAGCTGGCGGAGGGTAGGGTCGCTGACCAGCATTGAGCCGGCAATCCAGCCGATGAGCATCCCGCCCAGCAGCACCACCGCGGGAAAGCGGGTGAGCAGGGCCAGCACCAGTTTGCTGCCGGCGACGATAACCGGGATGCTGATCGCCACGCCGAGGGCGACCAGCGCAATGTGTCCTTTGCCTGCGGCAGCCACCGCCAGCACGTTATCCAGCGACATGATCACATCCGCTACGGTGATGGTGATTGCGGTGCGCCACAGGCTGCCTGAGCTGGCAACCTCGCTCTCGTCCTCCTCATCACTGACCAGCTTGATGCCAATCCACAGCAGGAGCAGCGCGCCGACTATTTTCAGCCACGGCAGCGACAGGAGATACAGGGCGATCGCCAGCAGCAGGATGCGCGCCAGAATGGCTCCTACGGTGCCGATGACGATCGCTTTGGTGCGTTTTTGCGGCGGCAGTTTGCGACAGGCCATGGCGATCACCACGGCGTTATCGCCGCCCAGCAGTAAGTCGATGGCGACAATCTGCAGCATAATCACCGCCATGTCCCATTGTTGAAGAAACGCATACATATTGAGAGAAACCACCTGAAATAAATACCACGAAAAGCCGCTGCGCAGGGGACTCCGCCCGGTGAGCGTTGACCGCTGGCGCCGGCCCGCGCCGACGCGCGTGGAACCTGAGCCTGAAAAATAAAGTTACGAATCAACGCGCCGTCGGGCAAGGCTTCGGCGAAAAAGGGTGATATTTTGTCATACAGACACACCTGCCGTTCACTTATCGCAAGGATCCCCACTATGTCTGGCCACAAGAAATACCTCTCTGTCGCCCTGCTGAGCGCTGTTTTACTGCCGGCGATGGCCTCTGCCGCTGACGCGCCGGCGACCTTCACCCCGGAACAGGAGGCGCAAATCGGCAAAATCGCCGCCGATTACCTGGTCGCCCACCCGGAAGTTCTCCTGCAGGCAAGCCAGAAACTGCAGCAAATTCAGGCTGAGCAACAGGCCAGCGCGGCCACCCAGGCGGTGCTGAAGAATGCCGCCTTGCTGACCCAGGATAAAAATACCCCGACTTACGGCCCGGCCAACGGCAAAGTCACGGTGATTGAGTTCTTTGACTACCAGTGCGTCTACTGCAGCCGGCTGGCGCCGGTGATGGAACAGGTGATTAAAGCACATCCGCAGACCCGCTTCGCTTTTAAAGAGTGGCCTATCTTTGGCGGCCGCTGGGAAAGCTCGCTGGAAGCAGCGAAAACCGGCCTGCAGATCTATCAGCAGAAAGGGGCGGATGCCTATCTGACCTACCATAACGGGATCTACGCCACCGGACATAACGAAGGCAAGCTGACGACGGCGGATATCCAGCAGCAGGCGAAGAAAGCCGGCTTTGATGTGAAGAAGGCCAGCGACGTCGAACCGGTACTACAGAGCATTAACGACCTGGCGCAGGAGATTGGTCTTAGCGGCACGCCGGGCGTGATCGTGATGCCGACCACCGGCGCCACGGAAGCCAGCATCACCGTCTTCCCGGGACTGGCGGATAAAGCCTCGCTCGAAGCCGCGATTAAAAAAGCCGGCGGCTGATCGGCGGCGTCGTTACCCGGTCAGGGCCGCCGAGGGCGGCTCTGCTATCATTCATGATCCCTTTCCTCGTTCGGCGGCGGCAGCGCGTGGCTTTTTAAATCAATAATCTGGCCAATGTGATCGTGGTAAACGGTCAGCAAATTATAGCGACTCATTTCGGAGATGATCTGCGGGGCGACGTTAAAGCTGCTGGCCAGCTCCTCATCCCGCAGGGTAAGCACCGCGGTGTGACGCCGGGTGTGGGCGCGGCGTCGGTTATAGTGATACCAGAGGATCAACAGCCAGCCGTTCAGCGCGGCAAGCAATAAATACACCAGCGCCGTATTCAGGGAGTCCATCAGCGACGACCAGCGCGGGGAGGGCGGCGCGATGAACTGCATCAGCAAATTGGCGTAAAGAAAGAACAGAAAACCGAGCCAGGCCAGCAGCGTTAAGCCGGCGTCCACCAGCCGGGGCAGCACGCGGTGTTCGGTTAAGATGAGCGTATTTTCATTCATCGCAGGCTTCCTTTTCCCCGGTCCGGGCTCACCCAGCGCGCGCGGGAACGTTGACGTTTCAACATCACCTTCGGAAAAGCGACCAGCGTGGTCAGCAGGCCGATCATCCAGTAAACCATCGGGAACCAGATCACCCAGAACAGGGATTTGGCGACCTTTTTCTCATAGCGCCGTTCGATATACAGGCTGGCGACGAACTGCAGCAGGCACATCAGGCCGAGCAGCATGCCGGTGAACTCAGGCGGAAACAGGCTGTGCACTGTCAGGTTGTCCGGCAATGGCATCAGGCGGCTGAGGATAAACAGCAGGATGGTGACCGCGTAGGCAAAGGCCCACAGCGTGGAGCAGGCATACTCCAGAAACAGCGGCCACATCCGATGATGCTGCCAGTGAAACAGGCGGCGCAGGTTGACCAGAAAGACTTCGGCCCCGCCCTGGGCCCAGCGCAGACGCTGCTTCCATAACCCTTTGAGGGTCTCAGGCATCAGGATCCAGCACAGCGCCCGCGGCTCGAAAAAGATGTCCCAGTGGCGGAGCTGAAGCTTCCAGCTGATATCAATATCTTCAGTGATCATATCCGGGCTCCAGTAGCCGACGTCCGCCAGCGCCTGGCGCCGGAAGGCGGCGATCACGCCAGAGACGGTAAAGACCCGGCCATAGATCCGCTGCGTCCGCTTGATAAGCCCAATGATCGACGAGAACTCCCCGACCTGAATGCGGCCGATCAGCGTGGATCGGGTGCGGATCCGCGGGTTGCCGGTGACCGCCCCGACGTGCGGGTAGTGGATGAGCGGGGCGACCAGCCAGGCCGCGGTATCCCGGTCCAGCAGGGCGTCGCCATCGATGCAGACCAGCAAATCGCCGCGGGCGGCGGCGGCGCCCGCTTTGAGCGCCACCGCTTTTCCCTGATTGGCGGCCAGGTGGATCACCCGCAACCTCGGCTCCTCCTGCGCCAGCTGCTGCAGCACCTGGGCGGTGTTGTCGGAAGAGCCGTCGTTAATCGCGATCACTTCGAGATTGGCGTAACGCTGGGCCAGCGCTGCGCTGATGGTCTCCCGGGCGTTTTTCTCCTCGTTAAAGCAGGGGATCAGGATCGAGATCAGCGGATTGCCCGGCAGCGTCGGCGGCGGGGTATCCTCGCCCCACGGCCAGTGGCGCTCCAGCTGAAACCAGAAGTACAGACCCCCGGTAATCCATAGCACCGACATAAACAGCGGCCAGAAAAAGACAAAGTCGAGGATAAGCTCGCCGGTAAATACCGCTGCGACGCCTAACGGTAGCCCGAATACGAGGCATAAAATGCACAATGCGATAATGCGATCAGTCATGGTCAGGGTACCACCAGGAAGAGAATTGCGGTCTGATACGGGAGATATCAGGCTGATTGTTAATGAAATCGTCTGGGTAGTAGCCGTAGTTTTTGACGCCGTTTAGCCGCAGCAAACGCATCCAGTCCGCCAGCTGTTGGTCAGGAATGGCGTTGCGTTGGCGTCGGCTCCAGTCTCTGGCCTGTAGCTCAAAGATGGTTTTCTTCAGCGCGCCCGGGTGGCGGGCGACGGTCTGCACCAGCCGCGTCAGCCAGGCCTGGCTGGCGTCGATCGGCACGGACTCCATCAGCGGCATCGCCATGGGCACCGTCCAGTCATAGGCGGCAAGGAAGTCATCCAGATTTTGCGCAAACCAGGCTTCGCTCTGCGGCTCCAGGATCGGCAGGGCGAAGAGATTACGCGCCGTTTTTACCTGCGGGCCGCGGATGGCCTGCACCGCCTGGCGCAGCTGCAGAGTGAAGCGGGTCAGGGTTTGGCTTTTGAAACGCATCCATGCTTCACGCTCCTGCGGACGCTGGGGCACCGGGCCGGCATCGCGCGCCAGGCCACTCTGCCGCCAGGCGGCGACCGCCTCCGGGCTCACGTCTTCAAAATCGGTCAGCACGGCGTCGTCGTGGAACAGAATCCCGCTGAAGCTGGCGTGTCGGGCCAGATCCTCATAGATGTCGGTGATCTGCTGGCGAACCCGGGGATCCCAGGGCGACAGACGGACGTACGGCTGGCGGGCAAGTAACGC
>OIEQ01000979.1_pt1 | contig 11248 bp, 7 predicted proteins | sample 1581841 | NCBI WGS metagenome assembly OIEQ01 (sample SAMN03281020, study PRJEB24777) | human gut metagenome | isolation source: fecal sample PR170 from 1 month old male Malay infant, vaginal delivered... | place: Singapore | collected 2005-12-29
AGGCCGAACCCGAAGGTGACGAACGGCGTCTGGCCGTTGGCGGTATGCAGCGTGTTAACCTCATACTCCAGCGACTGGAAGGCGTCGTAGCACTCTTTTTCGGTACGGGCGCGGGCATAGCCTTCGGCATCCGGGATCTGCCACTCTTCGGCGATTTTGCGATGCTTTTTGAAGCTTTCGCTGACGAACGGCGCCAGCACTTCATCGATGCGGTTGATGGTGGTGCCGCCGTAAATATGGCTGGCGACCTGGGCGATGATCTGCGCCGTCACCGCGGTGGCGGTAGAGATAGACTTCGGCGGCTCGATCTCCGCGTTGCCCATCTTAAAGCCCTGGGTCAGCATGCCTTTCAGGTCGATCAGCATGCAGTTGAACATCGGGAAGAAGGGCGAGTAATCGAGGTCATGATAGTGGATCATGCCGCGCTCGTGAGCCATCACCACATCGTGGGGCAGCAGGTGCTGCCGGGCGTAGTGCTTGGCGACGATCCCGGCCAGCAGGTCGCGCTGGGTCGGGATGACTTTACTGTCCTTGTTGGCGTTTTCGTTGAGCAGCGCGGAGTTGGTCTGCTCGACGAGGCCGCGGATCTCCTGATTGAGACGGCCGCGCTTCTCACGCTGGCTATCGCGGTCATGGCGATACTCAATGTAGGCGCGCGCCAGCTGCTTATAGGGGCCGGACATCAGCTGGTTTTCCACCGCGGTCTGGATCTCGTTGATGTCGACCTGGGCGCGGCCCTGCATTTGTTGGCTAACGACTTCTGCGACGGTGGCGCAATAGTCTGCGTCATCGACTCCCGCTGCTTTAGCTGCACGCAGAATTGCTTCCTGAATGCGCTCTGAGTTGAACGGCACTTTACAGCCATCACGTTTCATCACATGCGGTGTCATGATCACTCCATATATAGAACAGGTTATCCACAGAGGCGGAGGTTATCCCGAAGGCGCTGCACGCTACGGCTCGTGCTGTTTACCTTCGGATCTGGCCCGTTTTATCCACATCTCATCACCGCCAGACATCGACAAGATATGGTGACATAATAGACGATTAATACAACATGTTGGGCCGAGGCGCATTTTAAGTTCTATATGTAGTGATTTGCATCAAAGATGTTTGCGATTTTATTGACCCAGAACAAGGTAAAAAGGTGAGAGTACGGATGATGGGCGCTGGCGATAAATGTAAATTTAGGCGCTTAAAATATAAGCAAAAATCGAGCCCGTTCACGCATGAAACGGGCAAATATTCAGGCAATCAACGTATCGTTAAGCAGATCGACCAGCAGTAGCAGGGCATAGCGAGCCTGCTGCGGGTCAGCGGGCAGCGGCAGGATGGCGCTGGCCATATCGCCAAGGGCGTGCTGTTCCGGCGTCAGAGCAATAATGGTCACTCCCTGCGTACGCGCCTGCAAAGTAGCGCTTTGCAACACAGGGTTGGCCTCGGCAGTGGCCAGCACCAGCAGCAGATGATCGTCATTGAGGGTGCTGGCGGTCAGCCGCATCAGCGCCGCATCCTGACAGAGATTAATCGCGATGCCGGAGGGCAGTAGCTGATGCTGGAGCAGCGCGGCCAGCGTCACGTCCTGGGCGCCAAGGGCGAAGCAGTGTACCGCACGGGCGCTCAGCAGGCGCGATTTACACTTTTCCACCGCCGCTTCCGCGGTATGGCCGAGCTGACGAGTTAGGGTAACGCCAAGGCTGCTAAGTTTGTCGCGCCAGGCGACGGGCAGGGCGGCGCTGTCCGGCGTAAGCCAGCTGGCGCGCCGTTCGCTGGCCTGCGCCAGCTGTTTACGCAGATCACGAATATCATCGCAGCCCACTGAGCGGGCGAAGCGGGTAATGGTGGCAGGGCTGACCCCCGCGCTGGCTGCCAGCTCGTCAATAGAGGCGCTGGCGGTAAAGCTTAGATTTTGTAGAATAAAGGTGGCGACGCGCGACTCCTGGGCACTAAAGCGGCGCATTCCTTCCTGCAGCTGACCTACGATATCCATCCTCATGTTCCCTTTGGCAAAACCCGCATTTGAAAATATTTTTCAATTATCGACTGTCTCTCTTTATAGCACCCACGCCGCATATTTCCTATGGTCAGAGCAGTAAAGGGTGACACCTTGGCGATAAAAATGCGCAAAAATTGAGCCTCGATCACATCGGTGAAAATTATTTTCATATAGCCTTCACTATCACACAATATTAACAATATAGTCGTCCAGGCCCTGAGGGCTGAAGCGATAACACGTAAAGGGGAAGCGCAATGCCACGAATCGTACTCTGTTGTGCCGCAGGCATGTCGACCAGCATGCTGGTGAACAAAATGAAAGCAGAAGCCCAGCAGCGTGCGCTGGCGCTGGAAATCTATGCGGTGGCGGAATTTGAACGTGAATTGCCACACGCCGACGTCATCCTGCTTGGGCCGCAGGTTAAATATGAAGCCGGGCGCCTGGCCGCGCTGGCCGCGCCGCAGGGCAAGGCGGTGGCGGTGATCGATATGGCTGACTACGGCATGATGCGCGGCGCCGCGGTGTTGGATAAAGCGCTAGCCCTGCTCGAACACTAATTTTCTCATCCCGTTTTTCATCATCATCACGTGCGGTCCTGGCGATCGCGCGCGGCGCTCTGTATGCCGAAAATCCGAAAAGAGGACACTATGCAAGCACTGAAAATTGCCGTTATCGGCGGCGGCAGCAGCTACACGCCGGAGCTTATTGAAGGGATTATCGTTCGTTACGAGCAGCTTCCGGTTACAGAGCTGGCGCTGGTAGATGTCGAATCCGGCCGGGAAAAGGTGGAGATCATCGCCGCGCTGACCCGGCGGATGCTGAAACATAAAGGGCTGGAGCAGGTGGCGGTCAGCGTCCACTTTACGCTCGATGAGGCCATCCGCGGCGCCAGCTTTGTGCTGACCCAGCTGCGTGTCGGACAGCTGGCGGCGCGCGCCGCCGATGAGCGGCTGGGTCTCAAGTACCACCTGCTGGGCCAGGAGACCACCGGCGTCGGCGGTTTTGCCAAGGCGCTGCGGACGATCCCGGTGATCCTTGAGGTGGCGCGTAAAGTGGAACAGCTGGCGCCGGAAGCGTTCATTCTCAACTTTACTAATCCGGCGGGGATCGTCACCGAGGCGGTCAGCCGCTACAGCAAGGCGAAGATCATCGGCCTGTGCAACGTGCCGATCAACATGCAGCACATGATCGTCGGGATGCTGGGCGCCCAGGAGTCCGAAGTAAAACTGCGCTTTGCCGGGCTCAACCATATGGTTTGGGTGCATAAGGTGCTACAGGGGCGCGAGGATGTCACCGGCAAGGTGATCGACATGCTGTGCGACGGTAAGGCGCTGTCGATGAACAACATTAAAGAGCTGCCGTGGCCGGCGGAATTCCTGCGCGCGCTGAAGGCGATTCCGTGCCCCTATCATCGCTATTTTTGGCTGACGCCGGCGATGCTGGCGGAAGAGATCGCCGCGGCGAAAACCAAGGGCACCCGCGCCGAACAGGTGATGAAAGTCGAGCAGGAGCTGTTTGCGCTGTACGCCGACCCGCAGCTGGAAGAAAAACCGGAGCAACTGAGCTTTCGCGGCGGCGCCTACTACTCGGAGGTGGCCGTCGAGCTTATCAACGCGATCTACAACAACCTGGGCGCGGAGATGGTGGTGAATACCCGCAACAACGGCGCGATTCATGGCCTGGATGATGATGCGGTGGTGGAAACCAACAGCATTATTGATGCGCAAGGGGCGCGGCCGCTGGCGTTCGGCCCGCTGCCGCCGGCGATGAACGGCCTGACCCAGCAGGTGAAAGCCTTCGAGCGGTTGACGATTGAAGCCGCGGTACACGGCTGTCGCGAAAGCGCACTGCTGGCGCTGGTGACCAACCCGCTGGTCGGTAACGTCACCGATGCCCAGGCGCTGCTGGATGAAGTATTAACCATCAACCGTCAATGGCTGACGCAATTTAACTGACCGCTATTTCCCCTCGGGAGCACACCATGTCGAATACAAGCTGGATTGAACGTTACGTCATGCCGGCGGCGCTGAGAATCGCCGGGCAAAAGCACGTCCTGTCGGTGCGCGACGGCATCATTCTCAATATGCCGTTTATGTTGATTGGCTCATTCTTCCTGATTTTCGCCTACCTGCCGATCCCCGGCTATGCCGACATGATGAGCGGCCTGTTTGGCGAGGTCTGGCGCGATAAAATGCTGTACCCGGTGAAAGCGACCTACGACATTATGGCGCTGATTTCCAGCTTCGGCATCGCCTACCGGCTGGCGGAGAAGTATCGCACTCTCGATCCGCTGAGCGCTGGAGCGATGTCGCTGGTGGCCTTCATGATGACGATCCCGCAGAACACGCTGTTTACGCCGGTACACGGCGCGGCGGAGGTGATTAAAGGGGTGATCCCGGTGAGCATGGTCGGCAGCCAGGGGCTGTTTGTCGCCATTGTCATTTCGCTGCTGTCGACGGAGATTTATCGTTTGGTCGCCAGCCGCAATCTCGTTATCCGCATGCCGGACGGCGTGCCGCCGGCAGTGGCGAAATCATTCCTCGCCCTGATCCCCGGCTTCTGCGTGCTGGCGGTGGTGCTGGCGCTGCGCCTGGCGGTCGAGGCCTCGCCGTTCGGCGACATCAACAGTATGATCGCCACCCTGATTGGTATTCCGATGCACCACGTCGGCGGTACGCTGCCGGGCATGATTATTTCAGTCATTTTGATTGGTATTTTGTGGACCCTGGGCCTGCACGGCGACGCGATCGTACTGGTGTTTATCCAGCCGGTATGGCTGTCGAATATGTCCGAGAACCTGACGGCCTTCCAGAACGGTCAGCCGATCCCGCATATCATTACTCAGCAGTTTTACGATCTGTGGATTGCCCCCGGAGGTACCGGCGCGCTGCTGGGGCTGGTGATTTTTATGTTGCTGCGTAGCCGTAGCCAGCAGATGAAGCAGCTGGGGAAAATTGCCGCGCCCGGGGCATTGTTTAACATCAGCGAGCCGATGGTGTTTGGCATCCCGCTGGTGATGAACCCGTACTTTTTCCTGCCGTTTATTTTAACGCCGGTGCTGCTGGTGATCGTGTCCTATACCGCCATGGCGACCGGGCTGGTGGCGCCGCCCGCCGGAATCGCGCTGCCGTTCACCACGCCGATCTTCATCAGCGGCTATCTGGCGACCGGAGGGCATATCTCCGGCACGGTGCTGCAGGTGGTGAATTTAGCGATTTCGCTGGTGGTCTACTATCCGTTCTTCCGCGCCTGGGATCGGCTAAAGGCCAAAGAGGAGCACGCCTCGGCGCAACCCCAAGCGAGCGCTGCGATTGCTGATGCCGACCGCGCATAACTTCCAGCCTGACGAATCGTAGCCCCGGTGAGCGTTGCGCCACCGGGGAAAAGCGTTATCCCTGCAGCCACCATATCGCTTCGAACGGCCGCAGCGTCAGCCCGGTCGGGCGCGGGGTGGTCTCGGCATAGTTGCTGATGATCATCTTCCACTCGCCCGGGGCCTCAGCGGGCTGCCAGGCCTGCAGCTCGCGGCTCAGGTTAGCGGCGACTACCAGCGTTTGCCCCTGCCACTGACGACGATAGCACCACAGCGACGGATGCTCCGGCAGCAGATCCTCGTAATCGCCCCAGGTCAGTAGCGGCAGGGTTTTACGCAGCGTAATCAGCTGCTGATAGGCATAAAACACCGAATCGGGGTCCGCCAGCGCCGCCTCGACGTTGATCTCCTGGTAATTATCGCCAAGGCCGATCCACGGCTCACCGTCGCTGAAGCCACCGTTCTCGCCGGCGTGCCACGGCATCGGCGTGCGGCTGTTGTCGCGCGACTTGCTGGCGAGGATCGCCAGCAGTTCGTCCGGGCTTTGCCCCTGCGCCGCACGTTCGATAAACATATTGTGGCTTTCGACGTCACGGTAATCGCTGATGCTGCTGAAGTGCGGATTGGTCATGCCGATCTCTTCGCCCTGGTAGATATAGGGCGTGCCCTGCATGCCGTGCAGCACCATCGCCAGCATCTTCGCCGCCGTCACCCGGTACTCGCCTTCGTCGCCAAAGCGCGACACGATGCGCGGCTGATCGTGGTTACACCAGAACAGCGCGTTCCACGCCCGATTGTGCATTCCCTGCTGCCAGTGGCGGAACAGCGCCTTCAGCGCCACATAGTCCGGGCGGGCTAGGGTCCATTTCTCTCCGCCGGGATAATCGACTTTTAAATGGTGGAAGTTAAAGGTCATCGACAGCTCGCGGCCGTCCAGCGCGGCGTACTGCTGGCAGTGCTCCAGCGAGGTGGAGGACATCTCGCCGACGGTCATCAGGTTACGCGGGGTGAAGACATCGCGGCTCATCTCCTGCAGGAACTCATGCACCCGCGGGCCGTCGGTATAGAAGCGGCGGCCATCTCCGTCCAGATCGCAGGGAAAGGTCTGGTCTTTTGAGATCAGGTTGACCACGTCGAGGCGCAGACCGTCGACGCCGCGGTCAGCCCAGAATTCGCAGACCTTTTTCAGCTCGGCGCGCACCGCCGGATTCTCCCAGTTGAGATCCGCCTGCTCAATGGCGAACAGGTGCAGATAATACTGCCCGCTGTCGGCGTGCCACTGCCAGGCGTTACCGCCAAATTTAGAGCGCCAGTTGTTCGGCAGGGCGTCCGGTTCGCCATCGCGCCAGATATAGAACTGGCGGTAGGGACTCTCCTTATTCAGCGACTGACGGAACCATTCATGTTCGGTCGACGTGTGGTTCAGCACCATATCCAGCACGATGCGGATGCCGCGGGCCTTCGCCTCCGTCACCAGGGCGTCAAAGTCGGCCATTGTGCCGTAGGAGGGATCGATGGCGGTGTAGTTCGCCACGTCGTAGCCGTTATCTACCTGCGGTGAGACGTAGAACGGCGTCAGCCAGATGGCGTCGACCCCAAGCTTTTGCAGATAGTCGAGGCGGGAGGTGACGCCGCGCAGGTCGCCGGTACCGCTGCCGGTGGTATCCTGAAAACTCTTCGGATAGATTTGATAAATAACGCCGTTTTGCCACCAGTGGGGGAGATGATTCATAGTACTTTCCTGCTGCAACGAGGGGCGCCAAAGGCGCCCCGAAAGAAGAAGTTAGACAATCTGCAAGGTGCCCTGACGGTACTTGCGCTGATACACCACGCTGGTGAGGATAATCGGCACCACCACCGCGATAGCCATCGCCATGGCGTACACCTGCCAGTAGGTAGGCTGGATGGAGAGGATCCCCGGCAGGCCGCCGACGCCGATGCCGTTCGCCAGCACGCCGTTCAGGCCGCACAGCAGGCCGGCGAGGCCAGAGCCAATCATTGCGCACAGCATCGGGAAGCGGTATTTCAGGTTGATACCGTACATCGCTGGCTCGGTGACCCCGAGATAGGCGGAGATCGCCGCCGGTACCGAGATTTCACGTTCATTCTGCTTGCGGCTGGCGATGATGATGCCAACCACCGCCGACGCCTGGGCAATATTCGACAGCGCAATCAGCGGCCACACCGGGGTACCGCCCATGCTCTGGATCATCTGCATATCGATAGCGAGGGTGGTCTGGTGGACACCGGTAATCACCAGCGGCGCGTAGAGGAAGCCGAACAGCGCGGCGCCGATCGGCGCGAAGCTGCCGGTTAACAGATGGCGTACCGCGAAGGCCACGCCGTCGCCGATCAGGCGGCCGAACGGACCGATAATGGCGTGCGCGAGGAACACCGCGAGGATCAGCGAGCAGACCGGGACAATCACCAGGTAGAGGTAGTCAGGCACAATGCGCTTGAGGCGCGTCTCGATAAAGCCTAAGGCCAGGCCAGCCAGCAGGGCCGGGATCACCTGCGCCTGGTAGCCGACTTTGGCAATGGTAAACAGGCCGAAGTTCCACACCTCCGGCACCTGCTGGCCGAGGAGATAGGCGTTCATCAGCTGCGGGGAGACGAGGGTGACGCCAAGGACGATCCCGAGGATCGGCGTGCCGCCCATCTTCTTCACCGCTGACCAGCAGATCCCCACCGGCAGATAGAAGAAGATCGCCTCGCCAATCAGCCACAGGAAGTCATAGATGGTTTTCAGCGACGGGTGCATCTGGGCCAGCGTCTGGCCATTGCTCATGGGCAGGTCGCCGATAACGTTGCGGAAACCGAGGATCAGACCGCCGCTGATCAGGGCCGGCAGCAGGGGAAAGAAGATCTCGGCGAAGTGTGAGATTAACTGTTCATGCCACTTCATATTTTGCCGCGCGGCCTGCTTGACCTGCTCTTTGTCGGCGGAGGTCTGGCCGGTGGTCGCCAGCAGGGCCTTGTAGTAATCGCCCACCTCGGTGCCGATGACCACCTGGAACTGGCCGGCGTTAGTGAAGCATCCCTTCACCATGCGCAGCTGCTCAATCTCTTTTGGTCTGGCGATGGCCGGGTCGTTCAGCACAAAGCGCAAACGGGTAATACAGTGGCTGACGGTGGCGATGTTACCGCGCCCGCCCACCAGTTCGATCAGTTTATCGATGTCCTGCTGGTTTACTTTGCTCATGATGAAGCCTCAAAAACAGAGGGGAGAGATGCCGTTTTTACCTTGAGGGCATCCTAACCGTTCCGCTTAATTTGCAAAATGGGAACGTTCCCGAAACCCGGCGACGATCACATAAATCGCCCGAGCGAGATTAATTGAGGGCGGCGGGAATCACGATCTGGCGGGGATCGACGCTGCCGGCGATCTGCTCGATCAACTGCCGGGCGGCCCGGCGTCCGGACTCGGCATAGCCCGGATCGACGGTCAAGATTTCCGGGTGGAGAAACTTCATCAGCGGCGTGCTGCCGACGCTGGCGAGCTGTAGCGCATCGCGACCCTGCTGCTGGAGGTACTTGCTGGCGCCGAGGGCGAGGGTATCCGTCGCGCAGACCAGGGCGCTGGTTTCAGCCGTCAGCACGCTGGCGACGGTGTCATATCCCTGCTTCATGCCCAGCCCCGGCAGGGCGGCGGTGGGCGTCAGACGATGCTTTTTACAGAAGGCGAGGTAGGCCAGATGGCGGCGTTCGCCGGTGGTGACGTCGCTGTGCGGTACGCCAAGAAAACTGATGTGGCGGTGTCCGCGATCGTAGAGCCGCTGCATCAGCAGCGTGATGGCCCCCTCGTCGTCATAGCACACCGAGGCGAAGCCGGGAGCGTCGCGGGCCATCAGCACCAGGGTGTCGCGCCAGGGGGCGAGCATCGCTTCGTCGATGCCGGTAAAACCGAACAGCACCACGCCGTCAATATTGCGCCGGGCGAGCATGCCGAGATGCTCCTCCACCAACGCCGGGGAGAACTGGCTCTCCATCATAATCGGATCGTAACCCTGCTCATAAAAGGCGGGCAGCATGGTCTGCACGGCAAGGTTTTCCGACAGCGAATCGAGACGGGTGACGATAATCGCCACCACTTTATCGCTCTGGCCGCGCATGGCGCGGGCGGAACGGGAGGGCGAGAAACCGTGCTGCTGCATCACCGCTTCGACGCGCTCGCGGGTCCGTTCGCTGACCCCGCTCTCGTTGTTAAGGACGCGGGATACCGTCGATTTCCCTACGCCGCTTAAGCGCGCGATATCTTTGATGGTCAGCCGGTTCTGCATGCGGAATTCTCGTCAGGGATGGTAGAAGTGAGCCTAATGCTACTCAACCAAACCGCAATGAGCAAAGTCTGGTTTACGTTCGGTTTAGTTGCGCGGGTTTATCATCGCCATTATTGCCACACAATCCTCAGCGAGGGCGCTATAATTCGCGCCGTTTATATTCACTTACCGGAGATAGTTATGGACCCCGATCCCACTCCTCATCCTCGATGGAGCAACCTTTCTTTCCGGTAAGCCTGTTTAACACTGCTTTACCGGAAAGCGTAAAGCAGTGACGTCCTTGATGTCCCTGCCATAAAAATAACATGCCTGACAGGTAGGTTTTGCTACGCCCGTCGGCAACGCTGCGTTCGCTTTGGCGAGCGCGGAGGGACTGTTTATGCTGAAAAATTATACCCGGCAGCTGTTCGCGCAGCTTAGCCGCCATCTGCCACGTCGTTTAGTCCAGCGCGATCCGCTGCCGGACGCCCGCCATCTGGCGAGTGGCCCCATTCCTGAATCGCTTGGTCAGCATTGCCTGAACGTGGCGGCGATGGACGACCAGGAGATCTGGCGCGCCTTTGACAGCCACCCTGAAGGGCTCAATGAAGGCGAAGTGGCGGCGAAAATCCTCAAACATGGTGACAACCAGATCCCGGCGCAGAAGCCCTCCCCGTGGTGGGTGCATCTGTGGACCTGCTATCGCAACCCGTTCAACCTGCTGCTGACGGTGCTCGGCATCGTCTCCTATTCCACCGAGGATCTGTTCGCCGCCGGGGTTATCGCCCTGATGGTGGGGATCTCGACATTGCTCAATTTCATCCAGGAGGCGCGCTCGACCAAAGCGGCGGATGCGCTGAAGGCGATGGTGAGCAACACCGCCACCGTGCTGCGGGTGGTGAACGAGCAGGGGGAGAGCCGCTGGCTGGAGCTGCCTATCGACCAGCTGGTGCCGGGCGACATTATCCGGTTGTCGGCGGGGGATATGATCCCGGCGGACCTGCGTATCCTGCAGGCGCGGGATCTGTTCGTCGCCCAGGCCTCGCTGACCGGCGAATCGCTGCCGGTGGAGAAAGTGGCCCGCAGCCGCGATCCGCTGCAGCAAAACCCGCTGGAGTGCGACACCCTGTGCTTTATGGGCACCAACGTGGTGAGCGGCTCGGCGCAGGCCATCGTCTTCGCCACCGGCGGCCGCACCTGGTTTGGGCAGCTGGCCGGCCGCGTCAGTGAACAGGAGAGCGAGCCGAACGCCTTTCAGAAGGGCATCAGCCGGGTCAGCATGCTGCTGATCCGCTTTATGCTGGTGATGGCCCCGGTGGTGCTGCTGATCAATGGCTACACCAAAGGCGACTGGTGGGAGGCGGCGCTATTCGCGCTGTCGGTGGCGGTCGGCTTGACGCCGGAGATGCTGCCGATGATCGTCACTTCGACGCTGGCGCGCGGGGCGGTGAAGCTGTCGAAGCAAAAGGTCATCGTGAAGCACCTCGACGCCATTCAGAATTTCGGCGCGATGGACATCCTCTGCACTGATAAAACCGGCACCCTGACCCAGGATAAGATTGTGCTGGAGAACCATACCGACGTCTCCGGCAAGGTCTGCGAGCGGGTACTGCATGCCGCCTGGCTCAACAGCCACTACCAGACCGGCCTGAAAAACCTGCTCGACACCGCGGTGCTGGA
>OIEQ01000982.1_pt1 | contig 11224 bp, 10 predicted proteins | sample 1581841 | NCBI WGS metagenome assembly OIEQ01 (sample SAMN03281020, study PRJEB24777) | human gut metagenome | isolation source: fecal sample PR170 from 1 month old male Malay infant, vaginal delivered... | place: Singapore | collected 2005-12-29
CTCTTCTGATTTGTTAGCGCAACCAGTAGATCACACTTCATCGTGCTTTTCATTTTTCTGGGGAACCCTCAGCCCACAGGGAGAGGGTTTGGGTGAGAGATCCAACCGCACCATCCCCTAAACCGCACAATCCATCACCCAACAATCCCCCATCCTTCACAATCATTGGTTATTATTGTTTCCGGAAAAATAATCACTTAACTAATGATTTCTGAAACCCATGACAAAAACATCTCAGGGGCTTAGCCCCGCGCTTATTCTTTTAATGTCCGTGGCAACGGGTCTGGCGGTCGCCAGTAACTACTACGCTCAACCTCTGCTCGATACCATCGCCCGGGCGTTTAACCTTTCTGCCAGCTCGGCAGGCTTTATTGTCACCGCCGCGCAGCTCGGCTATGCCGCCGGGCTGCTGTTCCTGGTGCCGCTCGGCGACATGTTTGAGCGCCGGATGCTGATTGTCTCCATGACCCTGCTGGCCGCAGGCGGCATGCTGATCACCGCCAGCAGCCACTCTTTAACAATGATGATTATCGGCACCGCGCTGACGGGTCTGTTCTCCGTGGTGGCGCAAATTCTGGTTCCACTGGCCGCCACCCTCGCCGCACCGGAAAAGCGCGGCAAAGTGGTGGGCACTATCATGAGCGGCCTGCTGCTGGGGATACTGCTGGCACGTACCGTAGCAGGTCTGCTGGCCAGCCTTGGCGGCTGGCGTACCGTCTACTGGGTGGCAAGCGTGCTGATGGTGGTGATGGCGCTCGCGCTCTGGCGCGGCTTGCCGAAGGTGAAGCAGGAAAATCACCTGAACTATCCTCAGATTCTGGCCTCCGTGTTCAGCCTCTTTACCCGGGATAAACTCCTGCGCACCCGTGCGCTGCTGGGATGTTTCACCTTCGCCAACTTCAGCATCCTATGGACGTCGATGGCCTTTCTGCTGGCTGCACCGCCATTTAACTATTCCGAAGGGGTAATTGGTCTGTTTGGTCTGGCTGGTGCGGCGGGGGCGCTCGGCGCGCGTCCGGCAGGCGGGCTGGCCGATAAGGGCAAATCTCACATGACCACCAGCGCGGGACTGGTGCTGCTTCTGCTCTCCTGGGCGGCCATCTGGTACGGTCATACCTCCGTGCTGGCGCTGATCGTCGGCATTCTGGTGCTCGACCTCACCGTACAGGGCGTGCATATCACTAACCAGACCGTGATTTACCGCGTGAAACCAGACGCGCGAAACCGTCTTACTGCCGGATACATGACCAGCTACTTCATTGGTGGTGCTGCGGGCTCGTTAATTTCCGCCTCGGCGTGGCAGCATGGCGGGTGGACAGGCGTGTGCACGACAGGAGCCGTTGTCGCCGCGCTAAACCTGGTAGTATGGTGGCGTGGATACCATCGTCAGGAAGCCATTCACTAAGTTTTACATAGCTTTGGGCCTCTTAGGGTGTAAAGGGGCCCCTCACTCTGTTAATGTAAACGTAATCATTTATCCCAGAAATTTTAATGTGGGTGACATATTTTCAAACGGCATGAATAGTTCAGACCCCTGTCCTCACATCCTCTCTTCCGCGGGTTCATCCCTCTCTCTTTCTGTGCTCACCGGGTCACGGACTCACCCGGCGCTTTCTGATAGTGACATTAGTTTGGCGGATTTAACCGCACAAATAATTCATTTACATTATTTGTCACTGTCGTTACTATATCGGCTGTAATTAATGAGGTTATGCCCAAATGGATAGTTCGTTTACGCCCATTGAACAAATGCTTAAATTCCGCGCCAGTCGTCATGAGGACTTTCCGTATCAGGAAATCCTGCTGACCCGCCTGTGCATGCACATGCAGGGGAAACTGCTGGATAATCGTAATAAGATGCTGAAAGCTCAGGGGATTAACGAGACGTTATTTATGGCGTTGATTACGCTGGAGTCTCAGGAAAACCACAGTATTCAGCCGTCTGAGCTGAGCTGCGCGCTGGGTTCGTCCCGTACGAACGCCACCCGTATCGCTGATGAGCTGGAAAAGCGCGGCTGGATTGAACGCCGTGAAAGCGATAACGACCGCCGTTGCCTGCATCTGCAACTGACCGACAAAGGTCACCAATTCCTGCGTGAGGTCCTGCCACCTCAGCACAACTGCCTGCACAAACTCTGGTCTGTCCTCAGCACAAGCGAGCGCGACCAGCTTGAGCACATCACTCGCAAGCTGCTCACCCGTCTGGATCAGATGGATGAAGATGGCGCCATCCTTGAGGCGCTGCGCTAACGCGACGACACGCTCGAACATCCAGATTTAATAAAAGAAAACTGACAGGCCAGCACGTGACACTGCTGGCCTTTCTGACAACAGGTCGGCTCAGCCGATGTGAAAATAAGAAGATCGTGGAGAACAACAATGAGCGCAAATGCGGAGAACACAACCCCGCAGCAACCGGCCAACAAGAAAGGCAAACGTAAGAGCGCCCTTCTTCTGTTGACCTTGCTCTTTATCATTATTGCCGTGGCTTATGGGATCTATTGGTTTTTAGTATTGCGTCATGCAGAAGAGACAGACGACGCATACGTGGCAGGGAATCAGGTACAAATTATGGCGCAGGTGTCGGGCAGCGTGACGAAAGTCTGGGCTGACAATACCGACTTTGTGCAAAAAGGGGATGTGCTGGTCACGCTGGATCCGACCGACGCTCAACAGGCGTTTGAAAAAGCACAGACCGCGCTGGCCTCCAGCGTGCGTCAGACCCGTCAGTTGATGATCAACAGTAAGCAGCTGCAGGCCAACATCGACGTGCAGAAAACCGCACTCGCCCAGGCGCAGAGCGATTTGAACCGTCGCGTGCCGCTCGGTACCGCCAATCTGATTGGCCGTGAAGAGCTGCAGCACGCCCGCGATGCCGTTGCCAGCGCCCAGGCGCAGCTGGATGTGGCTATTCAGCAGTACAACGCTAACCAGGCGATGATTCTCGGTACCAGCCTTGAAAACCAGCCTGCGGTACAACAGGCGGCGACCGAAGTGCGTAACGCGTGGCTTGCCCTGCAGCGTACCAAAATCGTCAGCCCAATGACAGGCTACGTCTCCCGTCGTTCCGTACAGCCAGGCGCGCAGATCAGCCCAACCACGCCGCTGATGGCGGTCGTGCCGGCGGACAATCTGTGGGTTGATGCGAACTTTAAAGAGACGCAGCTTGCCCATATGCGTATCGGCCAGACCGCAACTGTTATCAGCGACATTTACGGCGACGACGTGAAGTACACCGGTAAAGTAGTGGGTCTGGATATGGGTACCGGCAGCGCCTTCTCGCTGCTGCCTGCGCAAAACGCCACCGGTAACTGGATCAAAGTGGTGCAGCGTCTGCCTGTGCGTATCGAGCTTGATCCTAAACAGCTGGCAGACCATCCGCTGCGTATTGGCCTCTCCACGCTGGTGACGGTGGATACCGCTAACCGCGACGGCCAGATTCTGGCAAGCCAGGTACGCAGCACCCCGGCTTATGAAAGTAACGCCCGTGAAATTAGCCTCGATCCGGTCAACAAGCTGATCGATGACATCGTGAAGGCAAACGCCGGTTAATCCGAAGGTGAGCGTTATGCAACAGCAAAAGCCGCAAAAACCGCTGGAAGGCGCGCAGCTGGTCATTATGACCATTGCGCTGTCGCTGGCGACATTCATGCAGGTGCTGGACTCCACCATCGCAAACGTGGCAATCCCGACGATCGCCGGGAACCTTGGCTCGTCATTGAGCCAGGGAACCTGGGTCATTACCTCGTTCGGGGTGGCAAACGCCATCTCCATTCCGATTACCGGCTGGCTGGCGAAGCGCGTCGGTGAGGTGAAGTTGTTCCTGTGGTCAACGGTGGCGTTTGTGCTGGCCTCCTGGGCGTGCGGGATGTCCAGCAGCCTGACGATGCTGATTTTCTTCCGCGTCATCCAGGGGATTGTCGCCGGGCCGCTGATCCCCCTTTCGCAAAGTTTGCTGCTGAGTAACTACCCGCCTGCAAAACGCTCCGTCGCGCTGGCGCTGTGGTCAATGACCGTGATCGTCGCGCCTATCTGCGGACCGATTCTCGGCGGGTACATCAGCGATAACTACCACTGGGGCTGGATCTTCTTCATCAACGTTCCGATTGGAGCGGTTGTGGTTCTGATGACGCTGCAATCCTTGCGCGGTCGTGAGACCCGTACCGAACAGCGGCGAATCGACAGCATTGGTCTGGCGCTGCTGATCCTCGGTATCGGCAGTCTGCAGATCATGCTCGACCGGGGTAAGGAGCTGGACTGGTTCAACTCGCAGGAGATCATCATCCTGACCATTGTCGCGGTGGTGTCGCTGAGCTTCCTGATTGTCTGGGAGCTGACCGACGACAACCCGATAGTCGATCTCTCGCTGTTTAAGTCGCGAAATTTCACCATCGGCTGTCTGTGTATCAGCCTCGCCTATATGCTCTACTTCGGCGCGATTGTTCTGCTGCCGCAGCTGCTGCAGGAGGTGTATGGCTATACCGCGACCTGGGCGGGTCTGGCCTCTGCGCCTGTTGGGGTGATCCCGGTGCTGCTGTCGCCGATCATTGGCCGCTTTGCCCATAAGCTCGACATGCGCAGGCTGGTGACTTTCAGCTTCATTATGTATGCGGTGTGCTTCTACTGGCGGGCGTATACCTTTGAACCGGGGATGGACTTTGGCGCCTCTGCGTGGCCGCAGTTTATTCAGGGCTTCGCGGTAGCGTGCTTCTTTATGCCGCTGACCACCATCACGCTGTCTGGCTTACCGCCTGAGCGTCTGGCGGCCGCGTCGAGCCTGTCGAACTTTACCCGTACATTAGCGGGCTCCATCGGGACATCGATCACCACCACGCTGTGGACAAACCGGGAATCGATGCACCATGCGCAGCTGACCGAAGCGGTAAATCCGTACAACCCGAATGCGCAGCAGATGTATAGCCAGCTTCAGGGGATGGGCATGACGGAACAGCAGGCGTCCGGCTGGATTGCCCAGCAGATCACCAACCAGGGGCTGATTATCTCGGCTAACGAGATTTTCTGGATATCCGCGGGGATCTTCATCGTCCTGCTGGGGCTGGTGTGGTTTGCCAGACCGCCGTTTGGTGCCGGCGGTGGAGGGGGTGGCGCGCACTAGTCCTCTGCGTGAAATGCCCGGTGGCGCTTCGCTTACCGGGCCTACGATATGTGCACATCCGGCAAAACCCGCGCTGTTGTCCAAAACGCGACAGCAATTGTCACATCCGATAAAGCAGCGCTCCTGAAATCGATTCACGATAGTGAAAAGACAACAGGAGCGCATCATGCTGAACACACCCGCCGACAAGTACCAGCCTTATCCCGTTATTTCTCTTCCCGACCGTCGCTGGCCTGAGCAACGCATCACCCATGCCCCGCGCTGGCTCTCAACCGATTTACGCGATGGCAACCAGGCCCTGGCCGAACCCATGGACAGCACGCGCAAGCTGCAGTTCTGGGATCTGCTGTTAAGCTGCGGGTTTAAAGAGATTGAAGTTGCCTTTCCTTCTGCCTCGCAGACGGATTTCAACTTTGTTCGCCAGTTGATTGAAGAGAATCGCATCCCGGATGACGTCACAATTCAGGTGTTAACCCAGGCACGAGAAGACCTGATCGTCCGGACCTTTGAATCGTTACGTGGCGCGAAACAGGCCACCGTCCATCTGTATAACGCCACCGCCCCGCTGTTTCGCCGCCTGGTGTTCGGCCTGGAGAAAGCGCAAATCGTGGAGCTGGCAACACGCTCCACGCGGCTTATCCGCACGCTGTGCGAAGAGAACCCGGAAACCCGCTGGCAGTACGAATACTCCCCGGAAACCTTCTGCTTTACCGAGCCCGAGTTTGCGCTGGAGATTTGTGAAGCGGTGGCGGAGATCTGGCAGCCCTGCACCGAACGGCCCATGGTGATCAACTTACCGGCCACCGTGGAGGTCAGCACGCCAAACGTGTATGCCGATCAGATCGAGTATTTCTGCCGCCACTTTAGCCGTCGCGCCGATGTTTGCATCAGCGTTCACCCGCATAATGACCGCGGCACCGGCGTGGCCAGCGCGGAGCTGGCGGTGATGGCGGGTGCGGACCGGGTGGAAGGCTGTCTGTTTGGCAACGGCGAACGCACGGGCAACGTCTGCCTGGTAACGCTGGCGATGAATCTCTACAGCCAGGGGATCAGCCCGAATCTCAACTTTAGCGATATGAACCGGGTGGTAGAAGTGGTGGAAGCCTGCAACCAGCTTCCGGTACACCCGCGCCATCCGTGGGCGGGACGGCTGGCCTATACCGCCTTCTCGGGCTCGCATCAGGACGCGATCAAAAAAGGCTTTGATGCCCGCAAACCGGGCGAGCGCTGGGAGATGCCGTACCTGCCCGTCGATCCGCAGGATATCGGCTGCACGTATGAAGCGGTGATCAGGGTTAACAGCCAGTCCGGGAAAAGCGGCAGCGCCTGGCTCATCGAGCAGAATCATGGTCTGAAGTTGCCCCGCGCGTTGCAGCAGGATTTTAGCCAGCATGTGCAGCAGGAGACCGATCGCCATGGTAAAGAGATGACGCAGCACGCCCTGTGGCAACTGTTTCGCAGCCGCTACGGGCTGGTCGCAGACCCACACTTTGCCCTGCAATCTTATCGCAGCGACAGTCAGCAGGACGGTCAGTTACGTTTGACGGCAAGCGTCGTGACGCAGGGCGCAACGCGCCAGCTTGAAGGCCAGGGCAACGGGCTGTTATCCGCGGCCGCCAGTGGGTTAAGCCGCTGGCTCAACACCCCGTTTGTGATTAAAGACTACCACGAACATACGCTGGGGGAGCGCAGCGACAGCCGCTCGGTGGCTTACATCCGCTGCCTGTTCCAGGACGGCAGCAGCCGCTGGGGAGTGGGCATTGACAGTGACGTGGCGCGCGCCTCGCTCCAGGCGCTGTTTAATGCGGTGAGCTGTCTTTGAAGTAATCGCTGGGTGATGTCCCCATCACCCGGCGAAACATCGCGGTAAAGGCGCTGTGGCTACCGTAGCCCAGATCCAGCGCTACGCGTAGCACGGGCTGCCCCTGAGCCAGCCGTTGCAACGCCTCCAGCAGGCGCGCCCTTCTCAACCACTCCGCGTAGCGTAAACCGGTCTGCTGTTGAAAATGACGGTTCAGTGTGCGCTCGCTCATGCCTGCGCAGCTCGCCGCCTCAGTACTACTCCAGCTTTCACCGGGTGCCTGGCGGATCCGCTGGCAAAGCTGGCGTAACGGCTCGCTTTCTGGCTCCGGCAGATGAAACGGCAGCACTGGCATCAAACGGATCTCATCCAGAATCAGCTCATACACCCGCTCGTCGCGGCTCCCCGGCGAGTAAGACTCATCAAGCAGCAGGGAAGCGAGGATCAGTTCGCGTAACAGCGACGAGATCTGCACGATCTGGCAGGTTGCAGGGAGATCGGCCCGCGCCAGCGGATCGATAAACAGCGTACGCGCCGCCACGTTGCCGGTGATGCGAAGCGAGTGTTGCGTTCCTGCTGGCAGCCAGACGCCACGGCCCGGCGGAACAACCCAACAGCCCGATGCGGTATCCACTCTTACCACCCCGCTCAGGGTGTGCAGCAGCTGGGCACAGTCGTGCTGGTGCCACGGCTCGCTGTCACCATGAACGTAATCATGGGCAAACGGAACGAGGGGACGATGGGTAAAGGAGAAGGTAGACGTTGTGGTCATGGGTTAAACAACCCTCACCCTACCCTCTCCCGGTGGGAGAGGGAAAAGGTGCACTAGATGTGCAGTTCCTGCAGTTTTTCTTTTGGCAGGGCCAGCTCTTCGTTGCTGTTGACGCGAACATCACGCTCGATGATGTGACGCGCGATCTCCTGGGCTTCTTCCAGAGAGTGCATCTGGTATGTGCCGCACTGGTAGACGTTCAGCTCGGGGATCTGGTTCTGCTCTTTTACCTTCAGCACGTCCTGCATGGCCGCTTTCCAGGCATCAGCAACACGCTTCTCTTCAGGCTGGCCGATCAGGCTCATGTAAAAACCGGTACGGCAGCCCATCGGAGAGATATCGATAATCTCCACGCCGTTACCGTTCAGGTGGTCACGCATAAAACCAGCAAACAGGTGTTCCAGGGTATGAATGCCCTTTTCCGGCATCACTTCTTTATTCGGCACGCAGAAGCGCAGATCGAAAACGGTTATCGTGTCGCCGTGCGGGGTGTTCATGGTCTTCGCCACGCGGACTGCAGGTGCTTCCATACGGGTATGGTCGACAGTAAAGCTATCTAATAACGGCATACGTCACCTCCGATAGTGATTTTTTTTAAAATAAACTGAACTCTTCTACAGAATGCACGTCTGAGTATATGAAAGACGCGCATTTGTTATCATCATCCCTGAATTCAGAGATGTATATTTTGGCCACAGCGATGTGGCCTTTTTCTTTTCTGCTTAAGCCTGCTTCGCCAGAAACGCCTCAAACGACTCCGTATCCGCCGCTTCGACCTCTTTCTGACGTACGACAGACGCATCGCGCTCCGCCGCAAAATCCGCTTCGCTCAGGATCTCTAAAGGCTCCTGCATCAGCATTTCACGGTACTCCGCGGAGAGGGCTCGCCCTGTTCCGCCGATGCCCTGATCAATCATAGAACGCAGAATACGCGCCGAGAATGTCAGTTCCGGGTTATCAAAGCATTCCACTAACTGGTCGCAGACCTGTTGATACGCTTCGCCACCGTAAAGGCTGTCCATTGTCTGGGCAACGCGCTTCAGGTCGCGGAACAGATCTTTACCCACTTTCGGCAGCGGGAACTGCGCCGTTTCACAGCCGATACCCAGCGTCAGGCCCGGTTTGCGCCCTTCCAGGATCACGCGGTTCCAGTTAGTGCGGGTACAGAGCAGTTCGTCTGAACTCATTTCCGGCGCATCGGCCAGCACACACCAGACCATAAACAGATCCAGGAAGCGAACCTGCTGCTCATCAACACCGACCGGTGAGAACGGGTTGATATCGAGTGAGCGCACTTCAATGTATTCGATCCCGCCGCGCTGCAGCGCATCCGACGGGGTTTCACCGCTGCGCGTCACGCGCTTCGGACGAATCGGTGCGTACAGTTCGTTTTCAATCTGCAGCACATTGCTGTTGATTTGCAGACGTTTGCCGTCTTTTTCGAGGCCGATTTTCTCGTACTCTTCCGACGGGGTTTTGATCGCCCGCTTCAATCCTGCCACATATTCGTGCAATTCGTTAAACGTAATACCGAGATTGCTTTGCGATTTATTGGTATAGCCAAGGTCGCTCAGACGCAGCGAGGTGGCATACGGCAGGTAGTACATTCCGCACGCGGTCTTCTCGAACGGTAGCGTCGTCGGTTTCCCCTGCAGGAACGAGGAGCATATAGCCGGAGACGCACCAAACAGGTAAGGAATAACCCAGCCAAAACGGTAATAGTTGCGGATCAGGCGGAAATAACCCGCGGAGATCGCGTCCTTATCCGTTTCACCGCATTTCGCCTGCCAGAAAGCCATCGGCAAAGAGAAGTTGTAATGTACGCCTGAGATCGTCTGCATCAACGCGCCGTAGCGGTTTTTCAGACCCTCGCGATACAGCGTTTTCAGTCGACCGATATTCGACGTGCCGTATTGCGCCAGTTCAATCTCCTGCCCCTGCTCGATATAGCAGGGCATGCTGAGCGGCCACATACGCTCATCGCCCATATTTCGGGCGGTGTAGCGATGGATGTCGCGCAATATCGTCAGCATATGATCAATATCACCGTCCACCGGAGTGATAAATTCCAGCAGTGCTTCAGCGAAATCGGTAGTGATCCATTTATGTGTCAGCGCCGAGCCTAACGCCTTCGGGTGACCCGTCGTCGCTAAGCTGCCATCCGCGTTTACGCGCAGCGTTTCACGCTCAAGGCCACGCTGAATACCCTTCAGTGCCTGAGGGTGGTTTTCCAGCCAGGCCAGCGCCTGTGATACGTCCGGGATCAAATTGACCTCCCGCCTGTCAAAGTAATGTTACTCAGCATAATTGTAATGGTTGACGATTGAAGGTCGCGTATTCATTCCACCAATTAGTGCCACCACGTCATACCCTGTAGTGTTGCCCACGCCACAAGAACATAGCGCAACGCCTTGCCAAGGCACAAAAAAAAGAGCACCGGCCCCCAGGAGATGCGCATCCATCCCGCCAGCAGACACAGTAAATCGCCTATTACAGGCATCCAGCTTAATAACAGCGTGGCAGCGCCATAGCGTTTTAGCCAGCCGACTGCCTTTTCCTGCCAGCGCGATTTTTCACGCAGCGGAAAGAAACGCCCAAGAATAACGTTAGTCAGCCCTCCAAGGCTATTACCCATTGTTGCTATTAACACAAGCAACCAGGGCTGACTCACGCCAGACAACAGCATCGCCACCAGCACCACTTCCGAATTACCCGGTAAGAGCGTAGCACTTAAAAAACTACTGGCGCATAATGATAAAAGTGACAGCGCGTCACTCACAGTAAGCGAACATCCACCGCATCCATTCCGGCAGCACGCGCGGCCTGAATGCCAAAGTCGGCATCTTCAAAGACAACGCATTTTGCCGCCGGCACACCCATTCGTTCTGCACAAAGCAGGAAGGTGTCCGGTGCGGGTTTGTGATTGTTAACATGGTCGGCGGCAACCACAGCAGAAAAATAGTGGCGCAGGCCAAGATGATTGAGCAGCGCTTCGGCGATGGCGCTTTCGCTGCCCGTGCCGACCGACATCGGGCGACGTCCGTGCCACTCTTTTACCACGTCAATAAGCGGCAGAGGACGCACGGTATCCAGCAGGATAGCTTTGACTGCATCGGTTTTTTCACGCGCGAGCTGGTGCGGATCGAGATCGGCCTGATTAAGTTCAATCACGGCCTGTGCGATACGCCAGGTAGGAGATCCGTTGAGGGCAATCATCGCCTGGAGATCGAAGCGCATACCGTAACGTCCAAGAACGTCCGTCCAGGCCTGGCGATGCGTGGGTTCGGTATCCAGAAGCGTGCCATCCATATCGAAGATCAAACCGTCATACTGTGCGTACATCGTGCTCTCGCTAACCGATTAACAAAGGGTTACTTTATCGTAAACGGGCGTTTTTGTCGCTGACAGAGAGTGTGATTGCTGACGGAACGTCGAAGGAATAAACAAACCAGGAGAAGATGGTGCATCCGGGAGGATTCGAACCTCCGACCGCTCGGTTCGTAGCCGAGTACTCTATCCAGCTGAGCTACGGATG
>OIEQ01001017.1_pt1 | contig 10728 bp, 9 predicted proteins | sample 1581841 | NCBI WGS metagenome assembly OIEQ01 (sample SAMN03281020, study PRJEB24777) | human gut metagenome | isolation source: fecal sample PR170 from 1 month old male Malay infant, vaginal delivered... | place: Singapore | collected 2005-12-29
TGGAGAAAGGGTCATTCTGAGAATGAAGATTCCGACGTTACTAACTGAGTGTTGTATCTAATCGTGGGGGCAGGTCAGACTACTTATATTCCTGACTATCGACCATATGGTGGTATCGGGAGAGTGTTACGGTTGTTTTCCAACCAATCTTTTTTTGTTGTATATGATTCCAATGGGAATAAAATAAAAAGCTCTGCATGGCACTTTTGGCAAGCTCAGTTCTCTGATTCGGTTGCACCAGAATGGCACGGGCAATATGCAATGTATCCAACAAGTGAAGGGTGGGCTGGATGGAAAATTCCAGAGTGTGCTTAACGTTTAAAATGCCAATCCCCTCCGCCCCCTTGGTCAGAATTGACCTGGAAACGCGATTAAGGCAATGAAATAGGATGGGCTATAGCGACTTATTACCATAAGTACGGTAAGGATCATATCAGTATCCGGTCATACTAATCGCTGATACGGATGAATATAAACTCTTAACAAATGGGTGAATACTGAAAGGTTGCTCTGGCGGCCAGTGTAATGACAAAGACAGGTAAGACCAGGACTCACTACACCTGAATCAGTCACTGGGCTTAAAGCCGCAAAGGAAATAAGGGGGGAGTCAGCGAATTACATTAGGGCTGGCAGCGTTATAGCTGCAAATAAGCCAGGAATGATGCTGAACCCTACCCGTCAATGTCTAAACAATGGATGCTTTGCAAACGGAATGTGTTCATATAATGACTGATGCCACAGGGACACAACACGCCATCGCTTTATGAAATGCTGAGCGGTAATTTCTCAGGAGGCCTGAGCCTCAACCAGGTCAGCGAACAGAATCAGGTGATTTTATCGGTACTCGATAATATGCAGCGGGTACTCAACTGCCGCGCCGGTACGCTGGCTCACCTGCCGGACTACGGCCTGCCGGATATGACAAAAATCCTCCAGGGAATGCCCGGGACCGCCCACCAGCTGATCACCACACTGTCGGCTGTGTTGCTGAAATACGAGCCGCGCCTGAGCCGGATTAATGTGGTGATGCAGGAACAGATTCAGCCCGGTGAACTCCGCTACGCCATTGATGCGGAGCTGAAGGGGGTCGGGCTGGTGCGCTACGGCACGGAATTTATGCCCGAGGGCAGGGTATTAATCCGTCATCTGAAACAACAGCAATACCTCGATGCACGAGCCGCCATCTAGTTATTACTCAGGTTAAAACAGTTATGACAATAAATTCTGAACGCCAACTTAAAACCGGCGGGGATCCGCGCACGCTTGCGGATTACGCTGCCTTGCGCGACGAAATGAACAAGCTCACCCATCCGGCACGCCCGGATGTTAACTGGCAACATGCGGAAACGCTCTGTCTGTCACTGTTCGAGCATAACGGTGTGGAGCTACAAACGGCTGCCTGGTATACGCTCGCCCGCACGCATCTTGCCGGACTCTACGGCATGAATGAAGGGCTGGCGCTACTGGCTGCCCTGGTCGTCCGTCAGTGGGGTAGCCTCTGGCCACAGCCTGTTCATGCGCGAGTTGAAATCCTCAGCGCACTGAGCAAACGCCTGCAACAGGTGATGAGAACGCTGACGTTGACGCATGCCGATTTAGGGCAGCTTTATCAGGCTGAGGAGAATCTGAAGGCTCTGAGTGACATGTTGCAGCGCCTCGAACTTAAGCATGCTGCTCAGCTTGATGCCCTGCGCTCGATGATGCAGAACGCAGCAGTGCGTCTGGAAAACAGCGAAAATACGGGCGTAAGTCTGCCGGGTAACGCGGTGGGGGCCGCTGAACTCCACCTCACAGAACCGACAGAGCGTTGTAAATGGGTTTATGTGGTTCAGCCTGAGCCGTTGCTGAATAAAGAGCCTCCTGTATCCCTGAAGCAGTGGAAGCCATTTGCTGCGGGTATGTTGTCCATGCTGGTGGCTGCCAGTGTTGTCGCAGTGGCATGGCAGATGATGCATGCGCCAGATTCGGCGAAAATGCAGCTGGCCGCGTCCCTGGCTCCTATACCTGAAGGACTCTCTACAGCACAGTTGCAGGCGCTGCAACAAACGCCACCGCCACCTGAACCGGGGATCAGTAAGACACAGCAGATGTTAGCGCAGCTTTTACATCTGAAACCAGACTGGGCAGTAAGCTACGGCGACCGTCTGGTGCAGCAGGCGCTGACGCTGTGGCCTGAAGAGGCCAAATCCCTGGCGCAACAGTGGCACACGCAGATTAGCGTTGCCGGGCTTGCAGAGTCAGATCTGAATGGCTGGCATCAGGGGATGACGCAGTTACAGCAGTTGACGAACAGGCTGAACGCGCTGGATGAACAGAAGGGGAAGTACATGACGGTGAGTGAACTGAAATCAGCCGTGTTTGCCATGTCGCAGTCCTTCAGCCATACCGTTCCGCTTGAGGAGCAGCTTCGTCTGCTTTCCATTTTACCTGCCGGGCAACCCCTGTCAGCAGCGCAGCTAAAGCAGACCGAACAGCATCTTCAGCAGTTGATTGCCAGCTATGCTCTGCTGAAGCACCAAAAAGAATAATGAGACTGGCGAAAAACACGGAGTTGACATGTCAGCAAGAGAGCGTTTTTTTAAGAAAGTGCAACAGAGTATCGGGGACAAACCGATCTATGTTAATACGGCTGAGGCCGAAGTCAGGGCGTTTTGTGAGCGGATGGAGGATCTTGCGCAGCAAATCATTACATGGTTTGAAGGTTCTGGTATTGAAATATTTTTATCTAAAAAACATATCACCGATTTAAGTACGGTTGGCTACAGCCTTAGTAGCGGTATATGTCGTTATGCTATTACGACGATCATTTTGCAAAATGGGGATCGCAGCGTCACCATTATGCCAGAACAGGTGATCAGGGGGTCGGAGAAGGGGTGTGTGACGATGAGTATTAATGTCCCCGATAGTCTGTCGGGGGCGAGGATATTCCATTTAAGCATGGCGCCTGAAACAGGCTGGTATATTCGTCGCGGGCATCAAAGTGCAAAAGAGAATATTCTCATGACTGAGGACTGTTTTTTCCAGGCTATCGACTGTCTGGCCTGAACGTCAGCCACCCTAACGGGAGGGGCGTGCAATAACGTAGTTAATATATATTAACTACGTTAACTTATTAAGCACCACTAAACATCGGCACCCTACAGTATCTCTCCTTAAATATATAATAACCGTTATTGAAGGAGTATCAGTAACCAAACGACAAGCCAGATATTTACCGTAACACATGCTTTTTATCCGCCTTAAGTAAAACTGCACATATCAAACTGCAAAACAACAAACCAGCGACGAACGTGAGGACAAATTCGTATGGCAATGCTATAACCCTTAATGCCAACCAAAATATAATGCCCCAGGAAAACGTATGCTAAGAAATATTAGTGTCAGAACGTTCATTGTCTATTTCCTTTTATGTGTATTTTTGGTAAGTGATGGAGTTATAGCGCTATTTTCACGAAATTCTTCGCTTTTTATTGCAGTCATAATTGTACAATTCATCGCCTTATTTTTGCTTTGGGCGTACATGACAAAATATCTTGTGACGCCGATCAATACGGTGAAAAAAAGTATTGAAGAAGTGACGTCAGGCAAACTTGGCGTGTCGATACCTGAATTTGGCAACAACTGTGCGGGACGTCTGATCCCGGGGATTAATAGTCTCTCCAGCAACATTGCAACGCTGGTCCGTGAGATCCGCGCCTCCTCGCAAACTGCGATGACCCTGTCAGATCAACTCTCTTCACGCAGCGCGCAGCTTTCCGTCAAAACAGAACAGCAGTCAGCTTCGCTGGTGCAAACGGCAGCCAGCATGGAAGAGATGGCTGCAAGTACAAAAAATAATGCCGACAATACCCGTTTAGCCAGCGAACAGGCGAATCTCGCGACGTTGCAGGCGCGTAAAGGCGGAGAGTTAATGGGGCAGGTCGCGAACAATATGCAGTCGATTACCGACTGCGCCCAGCAAATGACAGAGATTATCTCGCTGATTGACGGTATCGCTTTTCAGACCAATATTCTGGCGCTTAACGCCGCCGTTGAAGCGGCAAGAGCGGGCGACCATGGTAAAGGGTTTTCTGTGGTCGCGGGTGAAGTGAGAAGCCTGGCGCATCGTAGCGCCGAAGCGGCAAAAAATATTAAGTCATTGATTGAAGTCACCAGCCATAACGTGACGCAGGGCGTTAACGTGGTCTCTGAAGCCGAAAAAAACATGCATGACATTGTTACCGGTTCGGGCAATGTGAGCAGACTGATGGATGAAATTTCCGCCTCAACATCAGAACAGGAAAAAGGTATTTCACAAATTACGCAGGCATTGTCTGAGCTTGAACGCGTAACGCAGAGCAACGTGTCGATGGTTGAAGAACTCAATGGATCGTCAGATGTGCTGCGCAATCAGGTGATTGAGCTCCAGACACGAACACGTAATTTCCGTCTGGAAAATGAGCTCCAGGCTGACAATGCGTTAAGAAGCCGCGAATGGGCGGTGAATTCCTGAGCGTATTCAGGACGATGCCTCACATAATTATTGCTTAACCCTCGGCGAAAGCTAGACTGACACCGAAAGAGATAAAACGGTGGAGGCGCTGTGGAGAGCATCAAAGGGTCTGAGGTTAACGTACCTGACGCAGTTTTTGCATGGGTGTTTGATGGACGTGGCGGCGCAAGGCCGCTTGAAGATCAGGATCATATCGACAACGAACATCCATGCTGGCTGCACCTCAACTACACGCACCCGGACAGCGCCGAGTGGCTCGCGTCCACGCCGCTATTGCCCAACAACGTTCGGGATGCGCTGGCGGGAGAAAGTCTCAGACCCCGCGTCAGCCGGATGGGTGAGGGGACGTTAATTACGCTGCGTTGTATAAACGGCAGTACGGATGAGCGTCCGGATCAGCTGGTGGCCATGCGTGTTTATATGGATGAACGGCTGATTGTTTCCACCCGCCAGCGAAAAGTGCTGGCGCTGGATGACGTCATTAACGATCTGAAAGAGGGCACGGGGCCTACGGATTGCGGCAGCTGGCTGGTGGATGTGTGTGATGCGCTGACCGATCATGCCAGCGAGTTTATAGAAGAACTTCACGATAAAATCATCGATCTGGAAGATAACCTGCTCGATCAGCAAATTCCCCCACGTGGGTTTCTGGCGTTGCTGCGTAAGCAGCTCATCGTGATGCGCCGCTATATGACCCCCCAGCGCGACGTTTATGCGCGGCTGGCCAGCGAACGCATGAGCTGGATGAACGACGATCAGCGCCGCAGAATGCAGGATATCGCTGACCGGCTCGGACGTGGTTTGGACGAGATTGACTCATGTATTGCCAGAACGGCAGTCATGGCGGATGAGATAGCCCAGGTGATGCAGGAGTCGTTAGCCAGAAGAACGTACACCATGTCGCTGATGGCGATGGTCTTTTTACCGAGTACCTTCCTGACGGGGTTGTTTGGCGTAAACCTCGGAGGGATCCCCGGCGGTGAATATCACTATGGCTTCACCACGTTTTGCGTCATGTTAGTGGTTTTGATTGGGGGTGTTGCATGGTGGTTGCATCGTAGTAAATGGCTGTAAATTTACGCTTTTCTGAGGCAGAGTCGGCTTCAAAACGACATTTTAATTGAGCGAAGTCAATAAACTCCGACCATGTTAGGTGCAATATTACTCCCGCAGGTGAATGCAACGTCAAGCGATGGGCGTTGCGCTCCATATTGTCTTACTTCCTTTTTTTGAATTACTGCATAGCACAATTGATTCGTACGACGCCGACTTCATAGTCGGCTTTTTTTTGCCTCCTGATTATCTGCGTCTACCCTTTAGGGGTCAGCACCCTAATCTGGAGGAAAAGATGAGTATTCTACTTGCCCTGCAACGCCTGAACACCTGGCAGTCCGATCCGGTGCCCACCGATCCGACGCCGATACCCGATCCTGTCCCACGTCCGCAGCCGATGCCGGATCCGCCGCCCGATGAAGAACCGATTAAATTGTCGCATCGTTAGCGCAGATCTGCGAGGATACGCGCCATCTGACTGCAATCATTACTACGAGAGTATATTGTGACCGCTTTTTCCACGCTGAACGTTCTGCCTGAAGCCCAACTGGCTAACCTGAATGAGTTGGGCTACCTCACTATGACCCCTGTCCAGGCCGCCGCGCTGCCGGCTATCCTTGAAGGCCGTGACGTGCGCGTGCAGGCGAAAACTGGCAGTGGAAAAACGGCTGCATTCGGGCTAGGCCTGTTACAACACATTGATGCAACCCTGTTTCAGACTCAGTCCCTGATACTCTGCCCGACGCGCGAGCTGGCCGACCAGGTCGCGGGTGAGCTGCGTCGTCTGGCGCGTTTTTTGCCTAACACTAAAATTTTAACGCTCTGCGGCGGGCAACCGTTTGGTGCGCAGCGCGATTCCCTTCAGCACGCGCCGCATATCATTGTGGCAACGCCGGGCCGTCTGCTCGATCACCTGCAAAAAGGCACCGTTTCACTCGATGCACTGCAAACGCTGGTGATGGATGAAGCTGACCGCATGCTGGATATGGGCTTCAGCGATGCGATTGACGAAGTGATCCGCTTTGCGCCAGCCACGCGTCAGACGCTGCTCTTTTCTGCCACCTGGCCTGAGGCGATTGCGGCGATCAGCGGGCGCGTGCAGAAGAACCCGCTGACCATTGAAATCGATACTGTCGATGCGTTGCCGGCGATTGAGCAGCAGTTCTTCGAGACATCGCAGCAGGGCAAAATTCCACTGCTACAAAAATTGCTGAGCCAACACCAGCCAGCGTCCTGCGTGGTGTTCTGTAATACCAAAAAAGACTGTCAGGCGGTGTGCGATGCCCTGAATGATGCCGGGCAGAGCGCATTATCGCTGCATGGTGATCTGGAACAGCGCGATCGCGATCAGACGCTGGTGCGTTTCGCTAACGGCAGCGCTCGCGTGCTGGTTGCAACGGATGTGGCGGCCCGTGGCCTGGATATTAAATCGCTTGAGCTGGTGGTGAATTTCGAACTGGCATGGGATCCGGAAGTGCATGTCCACCGCATCGGGCGTACTGCGCGTGCGGGTAACAGTGGTCTCGCCATCAGCTTCTGCGCACCTGAAGAGGCGCAGCGCGCTAATATTCTTTCGGAAATGCTGCAACTGAAACTCAACTGGGTGAATACCCCAGGTAATATCAGCATCGCTCCGCTGGCGGCGGAAATGGCCACCCTGTGCATCGACGGCGGTAAAAAGGCCAAAATGCGTCCCGGTGACGTTCTGGGGGCGTTAACAGGGGATATCGGTCTCGACGGGACAGATATTGGCAAGATCACGGTCCATCCTGCGCATGTCTACGTAGCGGTTCGCCAGTCGGTTGCGCATAAGGCCTGGAAACAGTTGCAGGGCGGGAAGATTAAAGGGAAAACCTGCCGCGTTCGACTGCTGAAGTAAGCTTAAAACGCGTCTCAGAAACGATATCTGAGACGCTGCCAGGTTACTTGACTTCTACCACGTTCAGGCGCAGTTCATCGAATTGCGCATCCTCTTCCTCTGGCTGCCAGCCAGCAGGCTGCATCGGGATCTCTTCGCGATCAAACGCCAGATCCCCGCCATTCACCACTTCTGAACCGTGGTTAATCCCTTTGAAATCGAACAGTTCAACGTCGGCGAGGTGCGAAGGCACCACGTTCTGCATGGCGCTGAACATGGTTTCGATGCGGCCCGGATAGCGTTTATCCCAGTCACGCAGCATGTCGCCAATGACCTGACGTTGCAGGTTCGGCTGTGAGCCGCACAGATTGCACGGAATGATAGGGAAGGCTTTGGCCTGAGAGAAACGCTCAATGTCTTTCTCGCGGCAGTAGGCAAGTGGGCGGATCACGATGTGTTTGCCGTCGTCGCTCATCAGCTTCGGTGGCATTCCCTTCATTTTGCCGCCGTAGAACATATTCAGAAACAGCGTTTGCAGAATGTCGTCCCGGTGATGGCCAAGCGCAATCTTGGTGGCACCCAGTTCGGTTGCGGTGCGGTACAGAATGCCGCGACGCAAACGTGAGCAGAGCGAGCAGGTCGTTTTGCCCTCTGGGATCTTCTCTTTAACAATGCCGTAGGTATTCTCTTCTACGATTTTGTACTCAACGCCCAGGTTATCAAGGTACTCCGGCAGGATATGCTCCGGGAAGCCAGGTTGTTTCTGATCGAGGTTAACCGCGACCAGGGAAAAGTTCACCGGTGCGCTTTGCTGTAGATTACGCAGGATCTCCAGCATGGTGTAGCTGTCTTTACCGCCCGACAGGCAGACCATGATGCGATCGCCTTCTTCAATCATGTTGAAGTCTGCAATGGCTTCGCCCACGTTACGGCGCAGTCGCTTTTGCAGTTTATTCAGGTTGTATTGTTCTTTCTTTGTATTTGATTGATTTTCTTGCATTTATTGCTACCTTCGGAGCCGATAGGGGCATAATAGGGGCAAAAATTTTTCAGCGTGCCAGCTTATTGTTAAGCATCAGCACCTGTTCGCCATTCATTTCTTCAATCCACGCACCGTAGACTTCATAAACCATTTGCGCGTTTTCATGCCCCATCTGGCTGGCTATGAAAGACGGGTTAGCGCCGGCAGATAAAAGCCAGCAGGCAAAAGTATGCCGCGTATGGTACGGATTCCGGCGGCGAATACCAGCACGTTTTACAGCTGAGTTGAATCTCGCACCGATGCTCGATAAAGAGTAGTAGGCTTTCTGTTCTCCCTTGCGCATCCGGGGTATGAAAACGAATCGCAGGCTTTGATGTTCCACTGCGCCATACTCGCGATGATTAAAGACAATTTCGGTTTTAGGCTGCAGCGCCGTCAGCTTACGCTGTGCTTTCAAGGCTTCAAGTGCCGGCTCTAATAGGGTGATAACCCGGTTACCTGCATCGGTTTTTGGTGGGCCGAACATTCCTAGCGCATTAAGGTTGCGCTGTATATGAGCCGTACCTTTTTCCCAGTCGATATCTTCCCAGGCAAGGGCTGCAAGCTCTCCATGACGGACACCAGTATAAACTGCGAACGTCCACATATTGAGGCTTTGATCACGCTCGGCTGCCGCAAGCAAACTAAACTCCTGCTTCGTTAAAGGATCCGGTTTTACTTTCCCTTTGTGTAGTTTCTTGATCCCTTCAAAGGGTTTGCCATTGATAAAGCCAGATTTGTGTGCAAACCGAAGAAGGGAGCACAGAAGCGATATATAGTTGTTCACGGTACGCACAGTGCGTCCCTGTTTGTTGCTTCTGGGATTTGCCAGGTAAAGTGTCTCACTGTTCAACAGCTCCTTCCTGTATTTCAGAATGTCGCTGTGGCGTATAGTTGAAACAGGCGTATCTCCGTTAATGATGTGCATTAACGTACCGAGTTGTGAGCGAGTCTTACGCATGGTATTCGCGCTAATTTCGGTTTCTTTAATGCTCGTCCACAGTTCACACAGCTCTGAAAAGGCTTGAACTGAAACAGTTGTTACGGTTTTTTTTGCTCTGGACGATGAAGGAAAGCGCTGGTGGTAATCAAACTCTCCAAGGATGATCTCACTAACGATCACAGCCCGAAGATTCCCGGCTTTTTTGATGTTCGCCGGGGTGTTAATCCAACCTTTGAGAATTTCGCGGCAACGCTTTCCCCGGTACATAAACCAGATACAAATCTTATTGTTTCTGATTTCGACACCTGTAGGCAAAGCTGCCATCTTACGCATCCCTTATTAACTGATTAATTCTCGGATAGTTATACCAGGTTGTGCCACGCAAGGTTTTTTCTCCAGATGGGGATACCCGTTTAAAATGGACACCTTCCACCCAACAGCCCTGACGATACTTCTCAATCTGTCGTTCGGTCAGGCCTGTTTTTTCTATGAGCCTTGCGCCAACTCTTGCCTTACTCCCTTCGCAACATTGAAGCGATAAACGACATCGAGTTTATCGGTTTTTTTATAGAAAATATTATTCAGACGTTTATTAACATGGCGGCTGAATATTCCATTGCTGCTGTCTGAAATAACCTTCATTTCCCTGGTGGCACAATCGATATTCGCGTGAATATCACCACCGAGAGAAAGACGCGCTGCGTCCACAGGATAATCCATTTTAAATGCGTAATCTGTGTGTTTACCGGCACAGACAGCCAGCAGCAAAAGTGCTGCAGCAAATAATCGTTTCATTTCTACATTCCTGTAAGAGCGGGAATATCCATTTTATTTAACTTTAAAAAATAGTCAGATTGATATGAGCGATCAATTTTACATTTTTGATCGTTTCAAACGATCGTTATTATCGTGAGATAGTTCATGCTTTATAACACTGGCACTATCGCTATCAATGGAAATACCGCAACCGGCACCGGCACAAACTGGACGGCACCTGCCAGCCAGGTTCGCGCCGGCCAGACATTTATCGTTATGTCCAACCCGGTGCAGATGTTTCAAATCTCATCCGTGAACAGCGCCACGTCAATGACGGTAATGCCTGCTGCATCACCAGCGCTCAGCGGCCAGAAATACGGCATTCTGGTATCAGACAATATCTCGGTCGACGGACTGGAGCAGGCCATGTCTCAGCTCATCAAAGAGTATGACGAGAACATTGGCGCATGGGAGACGTTCGCTACTTCATCAGCAAACCAGAGCATCACGGTAACCATAAACGGCACCCCCGAGACTATCCCCGGCATCGGTAAGCTGGCGCAGAAAGGGCCCAACGGTGCTCTCCCGATTGACCAGGGCGGGAC
>OIEQ01001020.1_pt1 | contig 10715 bp, 12 predicted proteins | sample 1581841 | NCBI WGS metagenome assembly OIEQ01 (sample SAMN03281020, study PRJEB24777) | human gut metagenome | isolation source: fecal sample PR170 from 1 month old male Malay infant, vaginal delivered... | place: Singapore | collected 2005-12-29
TGGCGCTGTTATTGTAAGTAGAACGTTTTAGTAGAACGTTCTACTTATCGTGGGCAAAGCGTGAAAAACGCGCAACTGAATTTTCACTTTTCAACAGACGAAATACTGATTATTTGAAGTGGATCGATAAATAACCGTGATGGGTGTGAGGGGATAGAGATAGAAATTGCCGGGTGGCGGCTTCGCCTTACCCGGCCTACAAACGGAGACAGTACGTAGGCCCGGTAAGCGCAGCGCCACCGGGCATCGAACGGCTTACGCCGTCACGGTCACGCTCTGCCCTTCAAAGCTCACGGTCTGGCCCGCGACAATCTTGCAGCGCTTGCGGGTTTCCACCGCACCGTCCACTTTGACAAGCCCGTCGGCAATGGCAATTTTCGCCTGCGCGCCGCTTTCGCTCCAGCCTTCCAGCTTGAGCAGATCGCACAGCTCAACGTGCGGGTGTTTGCCTAATGAAAATGTGGCCATCTTACGCGTCCTCTACGTCGTGATATTCTTCGCACGCCTGCAGGGTATTCTGAATCAGCGTTGCGACGGTCATCGGGCCTACGCCGCCCGGTACGGGGGTAATGTAAGAGGCGCGCGCGGCGGCATCTTCATACACCACGTCGCCGACCACTTTGCCGTTTTCCAGACGGTTAATCCCGACGTCCACGACAATTGCTCCCTCTTTAATCCATTCACCTGGAATAAAGCCCGGCTTACCGACCGCGACGATCAGCAGATCGGCGTTCTCAACGTGGTGACGCAGGTTTTTGGTGAAGCGGTGGGTAACGGTGGTGGTGCAGCCTGCCAGCAGCAGCTCCATGCTCATCGGGCGGCCCACGATGTTGGACGCGCCGATGACCACGGCGTTCAGGCCGTAAGTATCGATGTTATAACGCTCCAGCAGCGTCACGATACCGCGCGGCGTGCACGGACGCAGGCGCGGCGCGCGCTGGCACAGGCGGCCAACGTTGTAAGGATGGAAGCCGTCCACGTCTTTATCCGGTGCGATACGCTCCAGCACCTTCACGTTGTCGATACCGGCGGGCAGCGGCAGCTGAACCAGAATACCGTCGATCTCTTTATCGGCGTTCAGAGTGTCAATAAGTTCCAGCAGTTCTGCTTCGCTGGTGGTTTCCGGCAAATCGTAAGAGCGGGAGACGAACCCCACCTCTTCACACGCTTTGCGCTTGCTGCCGACATAAATCTGCGATGCCGGGTTACTGCCAACCAGCACAACGGCCAGCCCGGGGGCGCGTTTTCCGGCCGCTTTACGCGCCTTCACTTTTTCCGCGACCTCAGAGCGCACCTGCTGCGCAATCGTTTTACCGTCAATAATCTTTGCTGCCATCAGAGAGAAGATTCCGTCTGTAACGTTCGAAAGGGGGGAAGCGTGTATTTTGTCAGAAGCGAGCCCCGCTGTCAGTCACCCTTTGCGCGTTTTTATCCGCAAGACGCAAAAACCCTTCTTAAGGGATGGTCATTTTCTTAGGCGGGATTAGGATGTGACCTGGTAAAATGGCAGCGTTTTGACATATTTAAAAATCACCTCCTGAGCTACTTTGTCTCCTCCGAAATAAGCTTTCAATTACTCAATTGAACGTATTTCTTATTCCCGATTTTTCGCGGGAAGGGTTATTTACATTTTAAAGGAATAGACATGAAACTCAGCAACATTGCTTCTACTGTTATTGCAACTTTGGCCCTGGTTGCGGGTGCCGCAAATGCAGCGGATCCTGCTGCGCCGGTTTCCGTAAATGGCGGTACCGTACATTTTAAAGGTGAGCTGGTTAATGCGGCTTGTTCAGTAAATACTGATTCTTCCGAGCAGACCGTTAATCTGGGTCAGTATCGTACCGCGAAATTCACCAAAGTGGGCGACACCACCTCTAATATTCCGTTCAACATTGAACTGAACGATTGCGATCCGCTGGTGGCCAAAACTGCAGCCGTTGCGTTCACCGGTCAGATCGACCCAACCGACAAAACCCTGCTGGCCGTCACCTCCGGCAGCAACGACAACACCGCGAAAGGCGTGGGTATCGAGATCCTCGACAGCAAATCCAGCGTTCTGACGCCAGACGGTGCGACCTTCTCTGCTGCGCAGACGCTGATCGAAGGGACGAACACCCTGAAGTTCACCGCGCGTTATAAATCCACGGCTGCGACTACCGAGCCAGGCCAGGCGAACGCTGACGCCACCTTCGTTATGAAATACGAATAATTCCTCCGCACAGGGATGTTCAGGCCTCAGGGACGAGGCCCGTCATACGCTATTGCCAGGAACAAAGGATGACAAGGACAGGAACACTACTGCTGTTAACCCTTGCGATGGCTTGCCCGGCATCGGCGCATACCGTGGTGATCGAAGGTGGCAAGGTTCATCTCAGAGGTGAACTGGTGAACGGCGGCTGCGCCGTGGCGCCCGACAGCCAGAATATGCGCATCGATATGGGGCAGTACCGAACCAATTCATTTTCCGGCGTGGGCAGTTTTTCCACGGTGAATGTGCCTTTCACCGTACGGCTGCTGGACTGCAGCGTTGATGTTTCGCGCACCGTGGGGATCCAGTTTCAGGGGGCCACACCCGCAGAAGATCCTCAGGTCTTTCTGGCGACATCGCGACCAGGTGAAACGCCTGTCAGCAGCGGCGTTGGGCTGGCGCTCTTTGACGAGCAGCAGCGTCAGATTATCCCAAACGCCACGGCCGTCAGCTGGCTGCCGATCGATACCCGCGAGCTGGCGTTCCATTTTAGCGCCCGCTATCGGGCTATTTCCGAACACCTCGAGCCAGGCAAAATTCAGTCGGATGTCTGGTTTACGTTGATTTATCCATAACACCTGCGAACACATTATTAAAGGTACGGTTGTGATGAATACCCTAATTAAACCAGGACTTTTTTTATCGTTTATTTTAATGATGGTTTCTGCCTGCGCGAATGCATCCGGCGGTATTGCGCTGGGAGCCACCCGCGTTATTTACCCGGCCGACGCGAAGCAAACGTCGCTGGCGATCACCAACAGCAATAAACAGGAGCGCTATTTAATTAACGCGTGGATCGAAAATGCGAACGGGCAAAAAGAAAAAACATTTGCCGTCACGCCGCCCCTGTTTGTTAGCGAGCCGGACAGTGAAAACACGCTGCGCATTATTTACGCCGGGCCTGCGCTGCCTGCCGACCGTGAATCGCTGTTTTACATGAACGTGAAAGCGATCCCGTCAGTGAACAAAGCCAAAACGGAAAACAATAACGTGCTGCAGCTGGCTATCCTCTCGCGCATCAAGCTGTTTGTGCGCCCGAACAACCTGGCAATGCAGCCGGAAGAGGCGCTTTCCCAGCTGCGGTTTGAGCGCGCGGGTAACCATCTCAAAGTCAGCAACGCGTCTCCGTATTACATCACCCTCGTCAATCTGAAGCTGGGCGGGAAGACGCTGGATAACCTCATGGTGGCGCCGAAAAGCGCGGCACAGCAGGTGCTGCCAGCCGGTGCCGGCGGCACGCTCTCCTGGCAGAGCGTGAATGACTACGGTGCCATCACGCCGGCGCGTAGCGTCAACCTGTGAGCAGAGTCAGGGCGATGAAAAACCCTCAGGGACGTTACTGCCCGGTTGCACTGGCGCTGATGGCTGCGCTCTGGCCGCAGGCTGGCTGGAGCGAAAGCTATTTCAACCCGGCCTTCCTGTCCGACGACACCGCCAGCGTGGCGGATTTGTCGCGTTTTGAACAAGGGCACCAGCAGGCACCCGGCGTTTATCGCGTGGATATCTGGCGTAACGATGAATTTATCGGGACTCAGGACGTGCGTTTTGAGCAGGCAGAGAACACGCCGCCGGTGGCGGGCGGGCTATCGCCGTGTATTACTCGCGCGATGCTGGACCGCTTTGGCGTCAACGTTGCGGCGTTTCCCGAGCTGGCTCAGGTTCAGGGTGAGGCGTGCGTCCCGTTGACCACGGCCATTCCCGGCAGCGAAACGGTATTCAACTTTGCCTCACAGCGCCTGAACGTCAGCCTGCCGCAGGTGGCATTGCAGAACAGCGCCCGGGGCTACATTCCGCCGGAACAGTGGGATGAAGGCATCCCCGCCGCGCTGCTGAACTACAGCTTTACGGGCAACCGGGGCAGCGAAGACGACAGCTATTACCTCAACCTGCAGAGCGGGCTGAACTACGGCGCCTGGCGCCTGCGCAACAACGGCGCATGGCGATACACGCAGACCAACGGGCAGCGGCACAGCGAGTGGCAGAATATTGGCACCTGGGCGCAGCGCACCGTGATCCCGCTGAAAAGCGAACTGGTCCTGGGCGACAGCAATACCGGCAATGACGTCTTCGACAGCATGGGGTTCCGCGGCGGACGGCTCTTCTCGTCTGACAGCATGTATCCGGACAGCCTGCAGGGCTACGCGCCCACCGTGCGCGGGATCGCCCGGACGCCCGCCAAAGTGGTGGTGCGTCAGAATGGCTACGTGATCTATCAAAGCTATGTGCAGCCGGGCGCATTTGCGATTACCGATCTCAACCCGACCTCCTCAAGCGGTGACCTGGAAGTGACGGTAGAAGAGAAAGACGGTACCCAGCAGCGCTATACCGTGCCGTACTCCACCGTGCCGCTTCTGCAGCGTGAAGGGCGCTGGAAGTATGACCTCGTCGCGGGGGATTACCGCAGCGGTAACAGCGATCAGGATACGCCGTTCTTCACCCAGGGCACCCTGATTACCGGGCTTGCCAACGGCTTTACGCTCTACGGCGGGACGCAGCTGGCGTCACGCTATACCGCGGTTGCCGTCGGGGCCGGAAAAAACCTGGGCGACTGGGGCGCGGTTTCGCTCGATATCACCCACGCCCGCAGCCAGCTCGCGGACGACAGCAAGCATGAAGGACAGTCCCTGCGCTTCCTCTATGCGAAATCCCTTAACGGCTTCGGCACCAACTTCCAGCTGCTGGGCTACCGCTACTCCACAAAAGGGTTTTACACCCTGGACGATGTGGCATGGCGCTCAATGGAAGGCTATCAGTATGCCGACAGCCAGGACGATAACGATGTGCCGGACGTGCAGAGCTATCACAACCTGACGTGGAATAAAAAAGGCCGCTTCCAGCTTAACGTTTCTCAGTCGCTGGGGGATTACGGCTCGGTCTATATCTCCGGCAGCGAGCAGACCTACTGGGGAACCGACGAGTCGAACCTCTGGTACCAGCTGGGGTATGCGGGAGGCATGAAGGGAATCAACTACTCCGTTTCGTGGTCGTGGAACAAATCCGTCGGGATCGACGGCACCGACCGGATCGCGTCGTTTAACGTCTCCGTGCCGTTCAGTATCTTTACCCGTCAGGGCTATCGCCGGGACAGCGCGATTGACCGTGCCTACGCCACGGCATCCGCCAGCCGGAACAGCGATGGCGACACAAGCTGGCAAACCGGCGTCAGCGGCACGCTGCTGGAGGGCCGCAACCTGAACTACAGCGTGACTCAGGGACACACCAGCACCAACGGGTCAAGCGGAAGCGCCAGCGCCAACTGGCAGGCGACCTACGGCACATTGGGCGTGGGTTACAACTACAGCGACGATCAGCACGATCTCAACTGGCAGCTCTCCGGCGGGGTCGTCGGTCATGCCGACGGCGTGACCTTCAGCCAGCCGCTGGGTGACACCAACGTGCTGATCAAAGCGCCGGGGGCATCCGGCGTCAGCGTGGAAAACCAGACCGGCGTGAGAACCGACTGGCGAGGCTATGCGGTGATGCCGTATGCCACCGTCTACCGCTACAACCGCGTGGCGCTGGATACCAACACCATGAGCAACAACACCGACATCGAAAACAACGTGAGCAGCGTGGTGCCGACCAAAGGCGCGCTGGTGCGCGCCAGCTTTGATACCCGCATTGGCGTGCGCGCCCTGCTGACGGTAACGCGCGGCAACCAGCCCGTGCCGTTTGGCGCGGTGGTCCGCGAAACGCAAAGCGGGGTCACCAGCATGGTGGGGGACGACGGGCAAATTTACCTGAGCGGGCTGCCGCTGGAGGGCGAGCTGCTGATCCAGTGGGGCGACGGGGCGCAGTCTCAGTGTCGCGCGCCTTACAGCTTGCCTGAAAAGAGCCTGCAACAGGCAATCACAATGAAGGGGATTCGCTGTGAATAAAACCTACATTTTAGGCTTGTCGCTTCTGGCGCTACTGCCTGCGGCAAACGCATTCGCCACCGTGTGCGTCAATGAAAAAGGCGTGCCGACGGAAGTGCATTACGACCTGACGGACAAATTCAATAGCTCGAATAACCAGATTGGACAGGTCGTGACGCTCAGCGAGAAGTCGCAGTGGGTAGGGGTCAATGCCGTCTGCCCGAAGGGCACGGTCGGGAATACCACCAAGCGTAGCTACGTGACCGATTATCAGGTTACGGGAACAAGCGATGGCTATCAGTATCTGAAGCTGAACGACTATCTGGACGGAGCCATGAAAATCACGGACAGCTATGCTGGCGTGTTTTATCCGCCAAAAAACTATATCCAGATGGGGAGCCATCCTAACGTCTCCAAAAACAGGCCGTTTGGCGTTCAGGACTCCAGCCTTGTCTTCCGCCTTAAGGTAACCCGACGTTTTATTAATATGGTCGTGATCCCGCGCGCCACCATGTTCCGCGTTTACGTCACCACCACCTCCTCGGATCCGCTCACCACGCCGGTCTATACCATCAGCTACAGCGGTACCATTCAGGTGCCGCAAAGCTGCGCTATCAACGCCGGGAACGTGGTGGAGTTTGATTTCGGCGACATTGGCGCCTCCCTGTTCAGCAAGGCGGGCGTAGGTAACAAACCGGAGGGCGTCTCATCGCAAAGCAAAACCATTGCGATCAAATGCACCAACGTCGAGGCGAACGCCATGCTGACGATGCGCGTAGAGGCGGAGAAAGTCTCTGATAATGTGCTGGTGTCGGATAACCCCGACGTCGGGTTCATCATTGCCAACGAGAGCGGTGCGCCGCTGACGCCTAACAACCTGACAAGCAAAATTCCGTTCCGCCTCGACGACAGCGCGCAGGCAAAGGTGGGGATCCGCGTCTGGCCGGTGAGCGTGACGGGCAACAAGCCAGCGGAAGGGCGTTTCACCTCGCGCGGGTATTTGCGCGTGGATTACGACTAAGGAGCCGATATGCGAAAAGGGATCCGTTTTCTCACCGTGGCGCTCTTTGCGCTTTGCACACAGGCTCAGGCGGACACCGCGTTGGGTGAAATTAACATTCGGCTCTACGGCAATATTGTCGATTTTACCTGCGTTGCGGAAGGCAGCGACAGCGACAAGACCGTCACGCTGGGCACCTGGCCCACGAAACAGCTCAGCACCACCGGGAGCCGCACGCAGCCCATGCCGTTTACGCTGAAGCTGACCGGCTGTCCGCCGGGCGCGGCGTCGATAACGTTTTCGGGTAAAGCCGACGGGAGCAATAACGGTTTGCTGGCGCTGAACGACGCCAGTACAGCGAGCCGTGTCGCGGTAGAGATCAGGGATGCGGATAAAACGCGTCTGGCTCTCCAGCAGGCCAGCCAGCCGGTCTCGGTTGATGCGCAGGGGAATGCAACATTGTCGTTTTATGCCAATTATATTGCCACTGCAGATAACCCTCAGCCCGGACGAGCCGATGCGGATGCCACCTTTATGATTAACTATAATTAGCACTGACCGCACTCCCTGCAGCTCAGATAAGCTGCAGGGAGTGAATTCAGGTTAAAGCAGCTCGTGCGCTTTGGCGTAATCAATTAATTCCACGATGCTTTGCACGCCCAGCTTGGAATAAATATTGGATTTATGCGCGCTAATGGTTTTGTTGCTTAATAGTAGCTGTTCAGCAATTTCCTTATTGGATAATCCATTCGCCAGATAGCGTAATACCGTGACCTCGCGATTTGATAATGGCATATCGACTGCCATCCCTTTCCCTGAACCCAAATGGTTTATAAAGTTCAGCGTTTCCGATGGGAAAAAGGAATAGCCCATCAGGATCATTTCTACGGCGTTGTAGATCTCACCCAAATCTTTTCGTTTACTGACGAAACCATTTGCCCCGGCGCGAATGGCGCGACCCGCGTAAAATAACTCTGATTTAGATGAGAGGAACAGAACCTTAATGTCTTTGTTTAAGTTTCTGATTCTCTTAAGTAAAGCGAAAGCATCCGTGCCCGTGAGTTCAATGTCAAGGATCACCAGATCGATAGGGTGATTACGGATACAGTCAAGGACTTCATGGCTATCGCCAGACTTGAGCTTGACTGTGATATTCTTATTTTTCTGTAGCAGGACTTCTATCGACATTCTGACGATAGGATGTTCGTCCATAATGATAACGGATGCCGGTTTCATTTTTAATGCCTCAGATTGTTAAAAGCGTTATGCAGAGTTTGGTAAAACTCTCGAAATGCCGGAAGGATATAATGTGCAGATCCCTATACCGTAGTATTTCCCTGGAAAGAGCGAAAGCATCCTTGTTTACGTAATGAAAAGAACTATGCCTCAGCGCGGTCATCTCATTTGGCTGGTGTTGGCAAAAAGGTTTTTCTTATTCAGATTTGGTACGCTTCTTATTATACAGGGTAAGTTTTTTCCGAAAACCCTGTAAATTAATCACAGGATATTGGTTTGTATTATCTTCTGGATCTGAATCGCTATTTTTTTAAATTTAGCGGAAATATCCTGTTATCCCATTTACCGCATATTTTCATCTTTATGTAATAACAAAAAATAACAGATATCTCTGTATGTTGATCAATTGTTAACAAAAATACGCATCATTTTGGGGGACTCGCCCGGTCTGATGAGGTGAACAATTGCCCTCGCAGGCCGTCAGACCTTCATCTGAAAGCGTGAAGGTTGACCTTCAGCTCCGCAACTCCTGCACAGGAGAACATGCTATCTGCTTCGCTTTTCCCTCCAGGGCGCAGTCGCTAAGCTGCTTGTTTTTACATCATTATCATCTTGTTAACGCTGTCTGCATTCACTTAACGGATGGAGGAAAGTGCTGCCGTTCGTTCAATTTGTGGCATTTCACAAGGTTCTCGCCCATAAATTAGGAATAGTTATAATTTCGACTTTATTGTTAAAAATTAACATTTTTGAAACACGAATGGTAAGTAAATTCTTAAAGCGCTTTAGGAAATAAGGGGTTAGGACGTGAGTGAAAACGTGCAGTCTGAGAGGTTATTAAGAAGATGCAACAATTCCTGCCGATGACTCAGCCCCAGCTTCACCAGGATGCAGCTAAGACGATAGATAATGCGGCTATAGGGACGATTCTGCATAAGGGCAATCTGACGTAACGTCTTGCCCCGGGAGAGTTCCTGCAGGATCGGCCATTCATTGCGGTTGAACCAGTCTTTGTCGGAGCCCTGTGGCGGGCGGGCATCCAGCAGGCTGTGCTGGAGTGCCGCGGCGTTCAGCTGGCGCTCGAGCACATGAAAGGGACCTGCCGCTTTGCAGAAAAGGCGGGTGTCGTAATTATCGGCCCGGACTAACAGCCAGGGCGTCAGGAACGGAGGAAACAGGCTATGCCTTCTCAACTGATCCAGTTTCTCCAGAAGCCCCGTTGACCGGCTTTCAATATCCACGACCAGACGGGCGGAGGGCCATTGCGTCTGTGCGACAAGGGCGTCGTCCAGCGTGGCGTAATCGCAGCAGCTGCTCAGGGGAAACTGCCCGTTGAGAAAACCGGTGCGCAGGAAATGATCCTCCGTCACCAGGAGAATAAACGGGGCGTCTGTTTTGCGGGGCTGGCTGATGGACTGGCTCAAAAATTCGAGCCGGTCGAAAAAGGGGGGAGCAAAAGGTGAGCGCGTAAATCCCAGTGCATCACTTCCTGTACGCCGCCGCCGGTAACGGCGCACTGTCATTCGCATGGTCTCCCTCCTGGAAATGGCGTTTTAATCCTCCGGCCATGTCCAGGACGGCCAGTAATATCCCTGGCCGAAGTCTGCGCCTGCCTGCAGTGCCCAGGTACGATCGCGTTCAGTCTCAATACCTTCGATAAGCACTTTCCCGGCAAGCTGAAAGCAAAGGGAAACCAGTTGCCTCAGCGCAGGGGTGTCGCGTAAACGCCAGAATGCTTCCTTATCTATTTTGATGCCGCTTAACGGAAGTCGACAGGATAAAAACGACTGCACTAAGACATCATCAATGTCATCCAGCCAGATAGCGTGCCCCTGTCTGCTCAGCTGCTGCAGATTCTGAACCACGCGCTGCTTCTGCGCGACGGACAGCGCCAAAAAAGCCGCAAGGTCGACAAACTCAATATTGAGCGGCACGCAGGGGAGTCTGATGAGCCGCTGGAAGGACGCAGGCTCTGTCAGGACGGTTATCGGCAGATTAATAAAAAGGTTATGACCGTGCGGCGTATTTTTTAACGCAGCAAGCTGCGCCTCAAGCAGCGTTAGCGACCAGCCAGCGGACCGATCGCAAAAAAATCCTCACTGTGCCGCGTATCGGCCAGGACGCTAAGGACCTCCACGCCAACCTGCCGCAAAGAGGCGAGGGTGACGATAGGCTCAAGCTTAATGCCGACGATGTCCTGAGAGAGGTACTGTAACCGGGGGGGCGTATCGATCAGGTTTTGCGCTGTCACTCCATTGTCCTGTTGTCTGTCAGCCTCCAGGCGGCCGGGATACCTGGCTCTAGTGTGACGAGCTGACGTTCAGGAAAACAGCAGGCGTTACTTAAATGCAACTAAGCCTTTTCGCAGCGCTAA
>OIEQ01001021.1_pt1 | contig 10705 bp, 9 predicted proteins | sample 1581841 | NCBI WGS metagenome assembly OIEQ01 (sample SAMN03281020, study PRJEB24777) | human gut metagenome | isolation source: fecal sample PR170 from 1 month old male Malay infant, vaginal delivered... | place: Singapore | collected 2005-12-29
TCTATGAACTGCACAAGCCAGCGCTACGCGAGCGTGCTATCCAGCGCATACAGAATCCTGTTCGGCAGGCTGACGAAGGTTCCCGCGCAGTCAGTGAAAGTGCTGATCGTGTGTGGCAGGATACGCAGAAGGCTGACCATGAAATCACAGCGGCTACAGCCGATCTGGAAAATGAATTCAATATCAGTGACGCGCTACTGAACGACATTGCCACAGACAATCCTGATCTGGCTGCGTCAATGCGCGAGAACATTGCTGCGATCCGTGCAGAGGCCAGTGACGACTCTATCGGCAAAGCGTATCGCGCTTTCGCCGCCTGTATGATTAACCGGGGGCTGTAATGGCTAACGAATTTCTGACGCAATGCGAAATGACCGTCAATGCAGCTGCCGGGCGCAAGCTGTCTGAGGACGAAATGGAATCGCTGGTGCGTGACATGAACGACACCACCAACCGGATACTGGCTGGCAATGAAGCCCTGACGCTGGAAGAAGCGGCGATGCGCGCCGCGCAGGAGCTTGGAAACCGTGAGCAACTGGCGAAAGTAATCGAGGCACGCAATAAAGCTATCAACACTCGCATTGCAGCGCAGCGCCTGGGAGAGCTTCGCCGGACGTGGAAAGACCGGCCAGACATCGGGCTGGAGGCAATTCTGGTGGGGCGTAATGACGCTCGCACCGGTTCACGCCGCTCGGTATCATCTGAGGTGGCCCAGCTGCGTGGGAAATATCACGCCGGGATCAACTACGATTTCGACCAGGCCGGGCTGGTTAAATTTATTGCCAGCGGCAGCAACGACAGGGAGATCGCCGATGCTATGTGGCGCATTGGGAGAGGACAGAAAACGGACGGAATGACGCCACAATCAGTCAGCGCTGCGAAGATCATCATGAAGTGGCAGGAAACTGCTCGCGTGGATGAAAACCGCGCTGGTGCCTGGATCGGCAAGATGCCTGGCTACATCGTCCGGCAGTCGCATGACATCCTGAAAATCCGCGCCGCCGGGTATGAGTCCTGGCGCAATGCTATTCTCCCTCGTCTTGATGATGTCACCTTTGACGGGATCACCGACCGCGAAAGTTTTTTGAGTGACGTTTATGATGGGCTGGCATCTGGTGTGCACCTGACCTCTGAAAAGCCTGACTGGATGAATGGATTCAAGGGATCGGCGAACGCTGCGAAACGCGCCAGCCAGGAGCGCGTGCTGCACTTTAAAGACGGCGTGACATGGCACGAATACAATGAGCAATTCGGCACTGGCAGCCTGCGCGAGGCAGTATTCGGAGGCCTGAACAGCGCGGCGCGCACGACGGGTATGATGCGGGTGCTGGGCACTAACCCGCAAAATATGTTCAATTATCTGGCTAGCACCATTGAAAAAGATATCAAAAAGGCAGGAAATCCTGCTGCCTTGGCTGACTTTAATACCAAAGTAAAACGTATTAACCGTACTGTAATGCCACAGGTTGATGGTTCTCTAAACATACCAGGTAGTGTTGGCTGGGCCAATGCCTCAGCTAACGTGCGCGGCTGGCTTCGCATGAGCCAACTCGGCGGCGCGGTGATTTCCTCATTCAACGACGTACCTATCTCCGCTACCGAGATGCGTTACCAGGGCCAGAACTTCATGCAGGCGCTGACCGGCGCTATGAAGGGTCGTTTTTCCCGATACGCCAGTGATGAGCAAAAGGAGATCCTGTCATCCATCGGCGTTTACTCTGACACGATGACGCAAGAGATTATCCGTCGAACGTCCGGCGACGACAGCATGAGCGGGAAGATGGGACGCGCCCAGCAGTTGTTCTTCAAATACAACCTCATGAACTTCTGGACAGAGTCCGGGCGTAACAGCAATGCCATGATGATTACCAACTGGTTGGCTAAGAACGCCGATCAGCAGTTCGCGGCATTGCCGGAAGACCTGCGCCGCGTGCTGGATCTGCACGGCATCGGTGACGCTGAGTGGAACATCTACCGCAGCATGGATATGGCAGATAGCGAGGGACGCAAATTCATGACGACCAGCGGTATCCGAGCGGTACCGGATGACGTGATTGGTGACTATGTAACGTCGAAAGGCCTGAAAGTCACAGAGCGATCGATTGCCGACGCTCGCGATACGCTGGAAAGTCAGCTGCGCGGGTACATTCTGGACCGACTGAACATTGCCATGTCAGAGCCAGGCGACCGCACGCAGGCGTTTATGAAGATGGGTACGGTTCCTGGCACGGTAGCAGGGGAGGCGGTACGTTTCGCCGGGCAGTACAAATCCTTTACCGCCAGCTTTATGCAGAACGTGCTTGGGAGAGAGGTGTTCGGTCGCGGTTATACGCCAGCTGGCTTGGGTGAGTCGAAAACCGGGTCGCTGACCAACGCACTGCTGCGTAACGGGAAAGGCGCTTTCATGGGGGCGGCAAATCTGTTCGTCTGGGCAACCATGTTTGGTTATATCTCTATGCAGTCGAAGCTATTGCTTAAGGGGCAGACGCCGCGTCCAGCAGATGCCAAGACATTCCTCGCAGCCGCATCTCAGGGCGGCGGGCTAGGCATCCTGGGCGACTTCATGTTTGGAGAAGTCAACCGCATGGGGGCCGGGCCGGTTACGTCACTGATGGGTCCGGCAGCATCGAACGCTGACAGTATTATCACGCTGTTCCAGCAGACCACGCGCGGCGATGCAGACCTGGGTGACTGGTATCGCACAGCGCTGGACAATACGCCTTTCCTTAATGTGTTCTGGCTGCGCACGGCGATGAATGGTTTAATATTGAACCGTATACAGGATGCTCTTGACCCAGGATCGCTTGAGCGTTATCAGCACCGTGTTGAACGTGAGCAGGGTAATGACTTCCTGATCCCCCCATCGCAGTTCATGCTAGGGAAATAAAATGGAAAAGAAATCAATATTATTGATTGCCTTATTTTTGTTCGGATGCACAGAAAGCAGGCAATACAGCCATAGTCCGGTTGCACAATTAGAGCAGGGGCCGCGTGCACTAAGCACGGTCCAGTCAGTCTACTCTGATGAAGATGCCAGGATTTGCGCTAAGGCGTCTGTTGATATGGATAATGAAAAAGGAAAAACCTTTTCTTGCCTCAATGGTGTTGTGAAAAAATTAACAGACAAAACATCTGTGGCAGATGAAGTGATTACAGCTGCATATTTCTCATGCAGTAATGAGATATCATCCCTTTCTAAAACCGCATATAAGACTACTCATTGCAATATGGCAAAAGAGACAAGTAAGTCTCTACTTTATTTTGACAGTAGATTACCATATGACGATGCAAAATATGAGGGTAACGTCAAACAAGCATTATACCCAAAACTGGTAAATGATGTTCTGACCAGGAAGCAGCAAATAAAATAGCGTGACATGTCACAATGCCGCCGCGCCCACAAAAAAGCCCGCGACGCGGGCTTAGTTCAGAAATTTTTTGGCAATCCTGCCTGTTTCAAGATCCCATTAGCAGTGTGTCTCGAAACAATTGTATAGGGAACGCTGAAACCCTTTTCTGTTATGGGGCTGAACCATATCTCATGGCTTCCTTTCCCCTGCCGGTCAAAGTAACAACCAGCTGCAATAAGCAATTCCGTTAGCTTTGGATATAGTCCTGTTCCCATTTATCAGAGTGCGATCCTGTCAGAGTAGGACTGTTCCTGATTAAAAGACAGACTTATACGCGAAGGATTGCCACCAAAGCCGTTCATTTCGCACAGCTCTGGCGCTACTTCCCATACTCGCTCGGTCAGTTCTTCGTATGTTGCTGCTTCAGTAACAAGACCGAGAGCATCACATTCAGCCACCCACACATTTTCCTGATGGTCATGGCATACATTAACGTCGAAAGGCCGAGAAAACATAACTACAGTCGATTCTCTCATAAGAGCCTCCTCTTTACCTTTGGGGTAATATTACGCTATTGCTGACCTGCCTGCAAACTGTACAGAATTATTTAAGACACGCATTCCCCTTTAAACAAAGGCACTTCCTTGTGCCAGCAGCCTCAGAACCCGGCTGTGTTCTTTGTGATGTACTGCGCGTGGCTGCGGATTTCACTCAGGCACTGCGTGACGCCGACGATGTAGCTCACCATGGTTGTGAACTCCGCCGCCGCGCCTGAAACGTCGTGCCCGTCATCCTGCATGCGGTTGAGCAGGTTCATCAGCAGAGAATGCTCCGCCAGGCCGAGCACGCCTTCAGGTGAATGGATATGCTCACGGTAGCCTGGCTTCAGCGGAACGTTGTATTCCTGCTTCTCTCCCGACTTCATCGCTTCCAGTATCGCTGGCATAAAGCTGGCGACAACCTTCTGCGCTTTATCAGCTGGCGACAGATCTTCTCGAACGTAGCGCCCGGTCTGGCGGATCTGTGGCAGCACTTCGCCAGTGACCCATTTTCGGAAACGGTAGGGGATGGTACCAGGCGTGACCGCATCGCGGCAGCGGAGGATCAGAGTGTAGAGGCCGGATTCGTTAATGACGCTTACATTCTGTGCGCCTTTAACGGTGTAAGTTGAACTTACTCCCTTCTCATCATCGTCTAAGGCCTTTAGAGACATACGTGAGTTCGTGAGTCCAAGAGCTTTGCAAACGTCTGAAGCCGCAAACCACGGATTGCCGTCAATGTTGAACATACGTACTGGGGTAGCTGACTCGAATTTGAATACTGCGTCTGGGGTAGGTTTTTTTTGAGCTGTCATAGCGATCACCTTTGTAGTCAGGATAATCACCACTTCCGACGCCAATCGGGATGGTGGTGAGCTGTGCAGGGTTGGCGTAACCGGCTACAAAGGACCCGGCGCACCTTTCGGTGCCCCCACACAGCCCACCATAGAAACTGGTTTGCTATGTAGCACGCATAAAAAAACCGCTCGCGCGGTATATGCGCCTTTGTAGTTATCCGGGACGCCAATCCCGGCACTGGATTTTGCCAGTGCCTGATTACTATGGCACAAGATTTATGCAATGTAAATTTACCGTAAAGGTAATGATTGCATGAAATTTAGGTAATTACAAACCCTATCTGGTTTGTTTCTTCAGCTGTTCAGCGCAGTAATCGAGATGCATTTGCAGATCCTTCATGGACATCTGCGAGCTGGTGACATAGTTCACCAGAGCAGTCAGCTCTGCCATCGGGCCATCAACATTAAATCCGTCCTCATTCAGTTGTCGCAGCAACGTCATCAGATGTGATTCTTCAACAAGGGAGCGGACGCCTCCCGGCGTGTGTATGCGTTCGGCAAATCCTTTTTCCAGCGGGTGATGATACTGACGTTGCATCTCATGTTCTCCATGCAATTACTGTATGTATGTACAGTAGCAAAACTTTGAAACACTATCCAGCACGATATGAGGTTTACCTGAAAGGTAATAACTTTCATGATTGCTATTCATTCAATTCATATAAGGTTTACCAGGTAATAAACTGTCCAGATGATGCACGCGCGCCGGGCGCTGCTTTACTGGAGAGAGGCCATGACGGTATCGACCGTAGTTGACCATAACGATTACACCGGGAACGGCGTTACGACATCCTTCCCGTACACTTTCCGCATATTCAAGAAAACAGATCTGGCCGTGTCGGTTATAGACCTGAGCGAAAACATCACAGTACTGGTGCTGGACACGGACTACACGGTGACGAACGCAGGTGGTTACAACGGCGGTAACGTGGTGCTCACCGCTCCGCTGGCGACAGGCTGGCAGATCTCTATTGCTCGTGAGCTTGAACCAACGCAGGAAACAGATCTGCGAAACCAGGGTAAGTTCTTCGCTGAGGTGCATGAGGACGCTTTCGATAAGCTGACTATGCTAATCCAGCAGGTTGCCAGCATGTTCCGCCTGGCTCTGCGTAAGCCATCCAGTATCGCGAACTGGTACGACGCACTGAACAACTACATCCGTAATCTGCGCGACCCTCGCGACCCCCAGGACGCAGCTACCAAGAATTATGTTGATACGCTGGCGAGCGGGAACTTCAACCGCACTCTGCGAACCCCTGAAAACATCCCATCACTCCCAGGTGCTGCAACCAGGGCGAACAAAATCGTTGCCTTCGATAACTCCGGGAATCCAATTGTAACGTCGCCTCCATCTGGTTCTGCATCAGACGTTCTTATTGAACTGGCAAAACCTACTGGCTCTACTTTGATCGGAGGCTCTGTTTATGTGGTCGATTCATTTTCAGCTGCCCTTGCTGCGAATGCAGGGCAGTCAAAGTACATCATGACGCGTGGGCATCATGTTTTCGGCGTTGGGGCGGCGACATATTTTAGTGATGGTACAACTGGTGTTCCATCAACTGGCAATGAGCTAAAATTTTTCGATGTGACCGGAAAGGGGTGGTATCTGCGTCACGATGGCCGCATTGATTGTCGTCAATTCGGCGTTGTGGCGGATGGAAGCGATGAAACTACGAAGTTGCAATTATGGTTGGATTGCTGCGCTGCGGTGAAGGCAGAGGCATATATCCCTGCGGGGTTGCGACCAGCTGCAATCGGCATCGTTATAAACTCTACACACAACGGACTGCAATTTAAGTTCGATGGTTTCCTTAAGTTTTTTGGCAGCGGAAACACACCCATAAACAAACCGGCACATATCAACACTGGTGCCTGCTTCTGCCTTTATCTTGATGGCGTGTTTGATATTTCTGGTGTTATTCGCATGGACGGCAACCGGGCGGACAAACTCAACCTGGAACAGGTTCATTGCATTGGTTTGTTTGGAGGCGGAAATCATAACGTAAGTTATGAGTTTAAAGAATGTCAGGGTGATGGTTTATATATTAGTCAGTTAAATGGAAATGCAAATTCTGCAATAGCTGAAAATATTATCATACCATCTTTCAGATCATTTAACTCTGATTACTTCGGCAGAAATGCGCTGTCAGTTATCTCTGTTAATGGTTTAAAAATTGGCACTTTCGTATCCATCAGGCATGGTGGGCTTATCAATGCCGTTACTCAGCCATGCGCTCTCGATATAGAACCTAATTACGGGTATCAAATGTGCACTAACATACAGGTTGATAGCTACTACGCAAAATCCTGCGGCACAGGCTTCACTATTTTCGGCAAGGTGAACAGTGGAAATTACAACGTTCGCAATGTATCCATCTCCAAGATGGAAATCGAGATGGAATATGTAGCCGCTAACAATAACAAAATCCGTGGGGCGATGCTGATGGGAGCTGATGGATTGTATATCGGAAGTGCACAGGTTCGCTGCCTGTCAAACTATACCGAAAACACCCCAGTCGGCGTCCAAATTGACTCATGCTATAACGCAGATATAAATTTCTCCACTGAGAGATTCTATCAAGGTGCCGCTATTGGAGTTTACGGCTGGAGTGAAGTTGGTGGTGTTGCGAAAGTAGTCAATGCAAAAATATCTGTAACCCCAAGAATATTTCAACGCGGAGCCACTATCGGTGATGTTAACGGGTTAGATTTTACTCTTAGAGGGTTTACTCCAACGGCGATGTCATCTGGTAGCGATGTGGGACTTGTCCAAACAATTCAGGCAGGTGCTGTTGGTTCGTCAACAGCAGTAAAATCAGCCCGTCTATCAGTATCAAGTGGTCCTGGTGCTGCTATTACATGGGGGATTTTCTGCTCAAATACCAATATCGAGAGAGACTCCTGTGTTATACAGGATTCAGACCTATCTGTTATCGCGCACAATGGTACGACAGTGAATAGACTAATCTCCACGGCAAACTTCCAAAAGAGGAACATAGCCGGTGTAACGCCGAAAGGAGGGGGTGATACAATAACAGGCACTGCAATTTGGGGGGTAGGAGATGTGGTTAATGACAATACTACATCATCAGCGGGTGGTTACATAGGAAAGATATACACAGCATCAGGATGGAAAAATTACGGAGCCATAAGCGCATAAAAAAAGCCCCGAAAGGGGCTTTAATTCAAAATGGAATACCATCATCATAAACTAGAATAGTCATTTTTTTAAATGTGAGCACTTCACTGGCGTAACCATAGCGCTCCTGTATACCAATGACGCACTTTTCTACGTCTGAACATTCTCTACCTTTAGATATAGCGAAGAATTGTCTCTTCGGAAGACCATTTAGGAATTCTTCGGTATGCCATGATCGCATTGTTTGCCACCTCACTGAATATGGGTCCAGTCTATATCCATCACGAATGAATATAGGGAATATCTTTACATCCCCTCGACTAAGCCAGTTAACAGTCATTGACTTATCCCAGAAATCACCGAAACCATATCGCAAGTCATGTTTCTTTAAGAAATCAATGTATTGATTATTTTCAGTTATTACACCTTTCGCCCACCACTTTTTCGTTTCATACGAGTTTATGGATGTAACAGCAAATAGAATAGTTATTACTAATAGTAACCTACTATATCTTCCCGATAGATTAATTGCTAGTATCGCGAATACACATGGGATTACGTTTACAAAAAAACGTGGTGGGCCTGGGAAAGACGAATTATTGCTTATAATGTATGAAGACACAATTCCGAGCAAAGAAAGGAATAATGTAATTGTTACATATCTCTTAATTCCACCACTTAGCCATCCAATCCAAACAGAAATAAGTACCAAAAACAACATTACAAAGAACGAAGCAATATAAAATATATTGCCTTTCATTACAGAAATATTTATTGTTTCCCCTATCAATATGATTGAGCCATAAATGTTCTGCAACATCATACTGATATCAACAATTTCAAACTTCTGTATGTCGAAGCCCATCAGAATAGGCAGAACATGAGTAATTGATAATCCAAAAAAGGCGGCCATTACACAAAGATGAGATACTCTCCTTTCCTTTGAAAGGAATAGGTAGATCTCAACAAGAAGTATTGGCATAAAGAATGTAGGTGCGATCCACATATCAGATGAGTTCGCAATCAAACCTATAACGGCTATCATCGTTGTTATGTAAATGTTGTTCTTTGATAGGTTTTTGGTAAACAGCAACAACATTAGAAATCCATACGCAGCAGTTGAATAATGCGCAAATGGATGAGCAACAAACCCATCAGTTAACATTATCTGAGGCAATAATGTAGTTCCTACGATAACCGAAACATAGCTCCACTTTCCATTTGATATTTTAGATATCTCAGAAGAAAACAATGTAACTAGTGCTGCAAATAATATAGTAGAAATCAGCAACGGAATTACACCATCATCTCCTAGCAAAAAGAAGATTGCGAAGTTAATTGGGTATACAGTAAAATACCAATTATCAGGAGTGGGTCTCCAGTCAAAAAAAGAAGACACTCCCTTATCTAAAAACTCTCTCCATACTAATGGACTATTGGCATAATCAGAGTTTATTGGAAAGTATCTTGATATTATAAATGCCAAGAAAGAAAAAGAAATAGCATACATAATAATGGATGTGATTTTATTGTTTCTATTGTAATTCATAACTTAATTACCCTTTTTAATTATGTAACGAGGTCTGTGTTTAACCTCAACATAAATCCTGCCAATGTACTCGCCAAGAACGCCAATCCCGATCAGCTGTATGCCACCAAGGAACAAAATTGATACCAGCAGGGAAGGGTATCCGCGAACCGGGTTACCAAATGCCAGGGTGTCAAGAATCATCCATGCTCCGTAAATGAATGCCATTCCGGCTACGAACAAGCCGATATATGTCCACATGCGCAGCGGGAACGTTGAAAAGCTTGTTATCCCCTCAAGAGCAAGGTTCCATAGTTTCCAGCCGTTAAATTTCGTGCTTCCTGCCACACGTTCTGCGCGGGCATACTCAACAACATCGGTCCTACCGCCAACCCAACTCAGCACCCCCTTCATAAAAAGATTGCGTTCTGGCATGAGCTTAATATTTTCTACCACATCACGAGACATCAGGCGGAAATCGCCAACGTTTTCCTCAATCTGCGGGTAGCTGATTTTGTTGTGTAGCTTATAGAACCATTCTGCAGTCTTACGCTTCAGTCTGCCATCAGTGGAGCGATCAGAACGCTTGGCCAGCACCATGTCTGCGCCGTCCTGCCATTTCTCTAGAAGGTGAGGGATGACCTCTATAGGGTCCTGCAGGTCAACATCAATCGGAATTATTGCGTCACCGCTAGCATGATCAAGACCAGCGAATAGTGCAGGCTCTTTTCCGAAGTTGCGCGTGAATGACAATGGAACCACAAGCGGATCTGCAATGGCAAGCGCGTGAATAATTGATTCCGTCGCGTCTTTGCTGCCGTCATTGATGAAGACTATCTCTACTTCATGCTGCTGTAGCCCTTCAAATTCCCGTACCGTTTTATAAAAAATCGGTATCGCGTCTTCTTCGTTGAAGACGGGAACGACCAGAGAAATTTTCATTTCGCATCCCTAAAGACAATGAACTTTGAATAGATAAATCCGCAGACCAGACTGATTGCGGAGAACAAAATTAAGGTAACGATCGGAGCCAGACCTGACTTGTCAGCCGCCCAGCCAACCGCAGCGCTAAGCGTGCCCATAAACCCCACATACAGCATATAGCGCAGGGTAGTGGTTGATGATTTGAATGTGAATCTGGCATTGGCGAAGAAGCTGAACGATACAGCAACAACGAACCCGGCAAAGTTGCCAAGGGCCTGTCCTGTATGGAATGCATAGATGCAAATGGCGAACACTACCCAGTGAATGAGCGTGTTAATGACACCTATCGATGTGTACCTGGCGAATAA
>OIEQ01001027.1_pt1 | contig 10664 bp, 7 predicted proteins | sample 1581841 | NCBI WGS metagenome assembly OIEQ01 (sample SAMN03281020, study PRJEB24777) | human gut metagenome | isolation source: fecal sample PR170 from 1 month old male Malay infant, vaginal delivered... | place: Singapore | collected 2005-12-29
CTGACGCGGGGCGTGGAGCTGACCGAGGCGGGAGAAGCCTTCTATGAGGACGCCTGTAAGATCCTGGCGCTGAGCGATGCCGCGCTGGAGAAAGCCCGGGGCATCGCGCGCGGGCTGAACGGCAGCCTGTCGATTGGCATCACCAGTTCAGATGCTTTTCATCCCAAAATCTTCGCCCTGATACGTCAGTTTCAGGTACAGAACATGGCGGTGCAGGTTCACCAGGTGGAAGCCAATATGTCGTCGCTGACGACGATGCTGGCGGAGGGTGAGCTGGATATCGCCTTTGTGCGCCTGCCGTGCGAAAGCAGTAAGGTGTTCGAATTAAAAATCCTCGATCGGGAGCCGATGGTGGTGGCGCTGCATCGCGATCATCCTCTGGCGGCGGGTGGCGATCTGGCGCTGGATGAGCTGCGGGATACGCCGGTGGTGCTGTTTCCCCAGGAGGTCGCGCCGGGGCTGTATGACCGCGTTTACGGCAGCTGCGAGCGGGCCGGGATCGATATGCAACACACGCTGCAATCTTCACAACTTTCCTCTTCCCTGAGCATGGTCTCCGCGGGCGGCGGGTTCGCGCTGGTGCCGAAATCGATGGCCGCTATTTCGCCGCCGAATGTCACCTACCATGCGCTGCGCTCGCCAGAGCTTTATACCGATATCGCACTCTGCTGGCGGCGTTTTGAGCGTTCGCGGACGGTGAAGCGGTTTCTGGCGATGATGAGCGAGGGGTAGCTACGGTGTGGCTGTGCCCGGCGGCGCTGCGCTTGCGCGGGCCTACGGTTCGTGTTGCTGTTGGGGCTTTGGATTTTGTAGGCCGGGTCAGGCGTAGCCGCCAACCGGCAATGCCGTTCTGGAAGCCGCCTCGCAAACCTGCAAGCAACCTTATGTAATTCAGGGGTATCCCTTTTCATCCTTTCTTCGCGGTTTTAAAGTGCCTGCGTTGCGGCACATCCGCAGCCGGGCGTAGGAACCCGTTAGCATAAAGCGATATTTTTTGTCGCGACAGCGCATATCCCGTTAGAATCACGGTGGCGCTGACGGAGCAGTCGAAAGGCTGGCCGTTTTTCTTTATGCACGGTATTCCTACCTCCGTCAGCGCTACCCCCTCTGAGCGTAGGAACTCATCGGGCGGTTAACATTTTTTGCATAAAGAGGATGCCTTATGGCTACTATCCCTGGATTTTCTTACGCGCTTACTGAAGAAAGCGCTCTTCATCACCTTCTTCACCTGCAACTTCCCGATTCTGCGGATCTCTTTGAACTGGCTGACACCTGTGCGGCATACGTGAGCGTACTGGTGGAAACGGACGATGCGGTGACATTTGCCACGCTCTGCAAGCAACTGCTGGCTGCGCTAAAACGAATGCGTGAGCGCTGTGACTCGGAACTTCCGCCGTATCTGGTGGAACAGCTAATTGCGGGGGAAAAGATCGCCTCCTGCGTACCGGACTGCTGGCAGGATACGGCGTTGCAGGTGGATTATGCTGTGGCGTTAACGCTGGCGGTAATGGGCGGAACGTTGCCTGTGAGCGTGGCGAAAGAGCTCACCGGGCTGTTGCATGATATGGTCTGGCTGCTGGCGGAGTTTGTGAAAGAGCCTTATATCACGGCGCACTAAGGCGGGTGATGGGAGGCCGGGGTTCTGCTGGGTAAAAAGCAGGATTTCGGCCTTATGCAAAATGCAATGTGGTTTGTTGAATGTTTGTTAAGAGCGAGGAACGGGCATTGGTCTTATAGGATAATTGAACCGTTCTACGGATAGTCTCTAAAAGTGAATGGTTCGGATTACAGAGATACTTGCTCTTACGCAACCATCAGTGTTAAAACTCTACATTTCCTAAGTGATTACCTTACAAATCACACAGTTGTGATATCATGCAATAGAATTAGTATACCTATGGGTATCTGGCATATGAAAATAATAATCATTAGTGATTTACACGTTGGCGACGCGGCTGTTTCAAATGAGTTTTCAGTAGGAAGCTCTAACAACGCTGTAAAAAATCAGTTCCTAAATGAATTACGGCAGCTTTCTAATCAAGAGGATATAAGAGCTGACTATCTTGTTGTCGCGGGTGACATCACCAATAGAGCAACCAGAGAAGAATTTGAACTTGCATCCACACGCTTGAAAGAAATTGCGGAGATTGTGGGAGTAGAGCAAGAAAAAGTCTTCTTTGTTCCAGGGAACCACGATGGTAACTGGGCTGAAGAAGAACGCTCAATGACCTCAAAAGAAAGCATTAAAATGACAATTGATCGCAAATATAGCAACTTGCGGTTCAATGACTTTTTTAAACAATGTTTAGACCGAGCTCGTTTCGGCTGTTATTTCAATGAACCATATTTTGCTATTTGGAGTGATGAGCACCTAAATATTATTGGCGTAAACAGTTCGGTTTTCGACCACTATGACAGAAAGCCTCATCACGGTGTAATCCGCAAACAGGATTTAACAGAACTGGATAGAAAGCTTCAAGAAATGCAGATTGCACATAGCGGGAAGATTAATCTGCTAGTTGTACATCACCATCCAATCCAGCAGCCAGATTTACCTTTTGACGCCGCTGACCATAGCATCTTACAAAACGCAGCCATCCTGATGGAAATTGCGTCTAAGCATAACGTTAATTTTATTGTGCATGGACATAAACATATACCGAGGCTTGCACAGTATTCTGATGACTATCAGCATCCTATTAATATACTGTGCGCTGGAAGTTTCTCTGCGCGTTTAGATGATAGGTGGTTCCAAGGGGTACCAAATACTATTCATCAAATTGAAATCGATAAAATTTGTGATGTAAACAAAACCCCTTTAGGGAAGGTGGTAAGTTGGTCACATAACACAGGGCATGGGTGGACAAAAGATGAGTCCATTAATGGAATACCTCACAAAGAGTTTTTTGGTAATCGCATGTTACCTGTTGAACTAAAAAAGCAGCTAAAAGAATCTATTGAGCGATTTTTTGAGACGCAGACACATGTTAAGTGGAGTGAACTATCTAACCATTATGCTGATATAATATATACTTCCAGAAAACTTCTAGAAAAGACCATTATGGATTTATCGGACGAAGTTGGCTTTACAATATTTAAAACTCCAGGACAAGATGAGTTATTCATTTTGCTAAAGGGAAAATGACATGCATAACTTATTTGGATTTAACAATATATTTGAGCACTCTAATGCTAGATATTTCACGTCTAATCAATTAGCTGAAGAATTTGTTTGGACACCAGCATTTGAATCACTAATTTCTAACAAAAATCATATAATACTAGGTTCTAGAGGCTCTGGTAAGACTGCTCTAATTAAAATGCTTTCTCATGAATGTCTTACTAAGTTAAATGATGAAAAAGCAAGAAAAATAGTAAATGAACGCTCATTTATTGCGACGTACATTCCCTTAAAAGTTGAATGGGTAAACTCAATAGGCGACATTGATGATAATAACCAGCTTTTTAGGTGGAGTTTGAACTTATCTTCATGCGCAAGATTTCTAGATACCATACGAAGCTGCCTCCATTCGTATGTTGAGGATGAAATAGATAGAATTATCAAGGAGAAAGCTATTTGTAATAAAATATCAGAATTGTGGCTATCTAAAAAATTAAATACAATTACCGATATTTATGACGAATTAGAGATTATTGAGTATAAAAAGAACATTATATTCAATAAAATTAAACTAGGCCTAAAATTAAGTGATGATGATCTTATGGTTGGTCTTAACTTTAATGCTGATTTATTTAAGCCTCTAATAATGGCACTTTTTACGGTAAGAAAAGAAATCGGGCTTTCTAATTCCTCCACATTCTGTGTTTGTATTGATGAAGCTGAATTTTTAACAAAAGATCATCATAGAATATTGAATACTCATATGAGGTCATATAATGAGATCGTGTTCAAAATAACAACAATGCCATACCGGCACTACACCCTGGAAACTGATACGGGTACTCCATTAAATATGGGGCACGACTTTGATTATTTAAATATTGATAAGCAAGGCCTGCATGGTAGCTCAAAGAATAATTCTCATAATTTTTTCGAAAATTTCGCAGAGAAGCTTTTTAAAAAAAGAATAAAAAACTCATCCATTATAAATAAAGAAATAACACTCGAGTTTCTTCTAGGCAATTCAGTGTTAGTAGACTCCCCAAAAGACGCACTCCCTGATGATAAACTAATGGAGAAAGTGAGAGAGTATTGTGATTCCAGTACGATAAAAAGAGCGGAGAGGTTACTGGATCAAGATTATTCATTGTTCGAAAGCTCAATATCAAGGAAGTTGAGAGGGACTTTGATGTTAAAGGATTCCTTCCAACGTTATAAGGGTAATGCTTCACCATTTATATTTTCTGGATATTCACTTATAGTAAGATGTTCTGACGGAAACCCGCGTCGTCTATTACGGTTATTCAATTATCTTTTCTCAAATAACATTGATTCTTGTACTGAGCTTAAGCCTCTATCAGATAAGGAACAAGGCGCGAAACTAAAAGAGTTTTCATACTCAGAGTTAGATGGTTTAAACCTAGAGGTGGATGGAAAGAAAGCTTTCGATTTGTTTACAACAATTGGTAGATTTTTAAAAGACAAGCTTCATACTGATAAAATAAATACAGATACATACAACTCATTTTCATTCGATGTTGAAGATGACAAAGTATGGAAATATATAGAAACAGCTGTAGATCTAGGTTTAATCTACCCAGATTTTAGAGGATTGGACAATGATAATAAAATGCCAAATAGAAAAGGTAGATTCTCATTAGCCTTTTGTTTAGCACCTCATTTTTACTTAATGCCAAGAAAAGGAAACTCCATCAAATTATCTGTGATAATGAACAATTATTCATATAGTCGATTTAAGGCTATAAATAAGAATAATGACGATGGACAATTTAGTCTAGATTGGGAGGGAGATGATGAATAAATTACATGTTGATGACTTATCAATAGGTGAGCTAAGCCAGTCAAAATATGATATTGCATTATTTTCTTGTGGCTACGAAGAACGCTGTATTGACGTGGCTACGCGATTGCATAAAAACAATATAAACAATGTTATTGTTTTAGCTTTTGACCAGCATAAAGAAGATCCAGTTCGTATCGATAGTTTAAATTACTTTTCAGAAAGTTGGACTGGCTTCAAATTACTTGAGATTTCACAAAGGGAAATTGCGGAAATACAAAAGGTGCTAAGTGAAATAATTGAAAAAATTAACGTTGAAGAATTAAAAGTATTAATTGACTATACTTCGATGTCTCGAGCTTGGTATGCTGCGATTTTAAACTATCTAGTCAATTTTTGTGAATTAAGAGTAACTGTTGATTTGACATATGCAACTGCTGTCTATAGAAATTTAGATCTCAACGTTGAACTAGGTGAGTTGCGCATAATTCCGGGCTGCGAGGGTATTTCATTAACTAAAAGACATAATGCAGCAATATTCATGTTGGGTTTTGATAGATATGGTCCTCAACGTTTATATAACTTACTAAACCCAAACAAATGCTTTGGTATCATGGCCGCACCAGCTGCAACCTATGATTATGAGAATACTTGTTTAGAAAAAAACAAAGACTTTATTTCACACTACCTTGGCGGTGAAGATAAACTTATAAAATTACCAATCAATAGTATTGCGACATGTTATGACAACATGTCGCAAATGCTCTCTCCCCTAAGATCTGATTATAACGTTTCCATCATTCCATTTGGGCCAAAACCACATATATTAGCCGCGATATTATGTAGTTTTAATTATCCCAACGTCACTTGCCTATATTCTGAATATATTCGAAATGAAACTACAAAAGTCGAATCTTCGGGAGATTTTGTAATATCTCGCTTACATATAAAGAAAAATGAATAGATTAATCCCCCTACTAAATTACTTGATGATTTAGTAGGGGTACTGGTATATTCCCGGAACAAAAACAATGCCATACTAAATTAGGGTAATTTATCTTTCTGCTCTGGCAAGAAACCAGTGCACGTTCAGTCACTCGCCCCTAAAACTGCCATTAAATGACTCAAGCAACACGTTGTCCATCGACACTAAGAAGTCTTAACGGGTCCTCATTCATATATAATCCGTCCAAGAAGGTAACGTATTTTTTGATAGCTGACCTAACGAGCAATAGCTTTCTTGATGTCTTTTTTTGGCATTTAGTAGACAGGCTCAGGGCAAGACGTTTACTATGAGCGAGGAGTGAAAGTTGGCACTTTTGTGGGTCAGTCCAGTTTCCACAAAAGTGATTACAGAAATATTTGCAATTCTTGGGACGAATTTGCATTAAGCAACCACGAGGGGCGATATAGTTTTGCACATATCAAATTTTATTTATTAGTTGAATTATTTCTTATATTTAGCATTTTAGACGAAAAAGAAAGCTCTGCTTATACAATATTCATTGCATGTTAGTGATAACTATCTCCATTAGATAAAATAGTGTTTTAATTGTTCTAAATCCTATCAGCATTAAAGCTAAGCCAGCGTTCTAACAATCCTGATTTGTTCAGAGGAACTGAGTGATTATTTAGTTTTTTACCTTCCAATGTACTTTTAGCAAAGTATGTACAATCGGCCTTGAAATGCACTGTAAGAGAATCAGGCTTGATAGCCATCAATCCAGCGTCAAAAAGACGATGCAAACAAGCAAGCATAAGCACCCCATTAGAAGTGTTATTGTTCCCCGTTCCTATTGGCTCAATGTGAGCTGCTTCTAACGCTTCTCCGCTATTCGTAATGGCACAACGATAACCAAAATTAGCTGCTACACGCTCTTTAAAATCATTCTGATTGGTACGAGTACGAACAATGCGATCAGCAAACAATGCTTGCTCAATCGAATCAGCGTGGGTAATAGCGTAGTAGCAATCATTAGCAATAGATGCTACAGGTGATTCTACAAGCGTTCCCATGGCCTCTGTCAAGGTGTTTGCTTCTTGAGGGATAATTTCTACAGGGGCTTTATAGGGCTTACAGACACTAAGAAAATCATGTATCTGTAATGTCGTCATATTCTCTTTAGCTGCATCACGTTTAAACGCTTCAACCATTGCAGCACTGTAACCTTTATCTGCAAATAACCTGATCCACTTATCACTAAATGATTCTGGCGTTTTGGCAACAGGAATAGAAACAACTGGCTCTACTGGCTCAGTAGATAGCAATACAGGCGGCTCAATGACAATATCCTCAGCCCCTTCATTTTCAACAATTAACTTAGGTGTACTTACGCTGGCATGATGAACATCTTTAGTATGATCTACAAATCCACCAAATGATTTAAAGTCAATTTTGCATTCAATACATGATACAGGACGTCTTATAAGTGCTGTGTCGATTCGCCTTTGTTCGACAATAGATAAATTGATCGCATCTTGCTTAACTTTTGCTATGTGCCAAGGATCAGATTTAATCGCATCCTCATTAAGTAAAGTATTGGATTTAACAATTCGATTTTTTCTGACAGCACAAGGCTTTTTATCGTTATTTAGTTTATCTAGATTTGCACTTAGAATAACTGCTCTAGCTTTCTTAGTGGCTTGTTTTTTAGATAATCCAGATGCAATAAAATCTTGCATTAGCTTTGAATAAAGTTGAGGGTTATTTTTACGCTTTTGATTATCTAACTTGCGTTTTTGGTTGTATATTTCCATTTGTTCAGAGGTTAAAGCACTTCCCGTACTGCGGATAGTACCAGATGTAGCTAACGGCTTCTTACCGTTAATATTCCTTTTTACTTGCTCTTTACTAACTCTAACTTTAGCTGTAGGAGCTTTTATAACGAAATCGTGATGGCTATCATTTTGAGTGCTGATCAGAAACTTTCTAACATCATCGGGAATAGGCTTACCTTCACGGCTTGCTCTACCCCATGCCTTAATAGCTTCTAAGCGTGTCATTTTCATGCTAGTACCTGAAAAATCTTTAGATGTGGACAAGTATATAAACCATTCTTATCATTCGTCTATCCATGCGACATCAAGCACTGCAAGAACTGATGCAATGAAGGCAGGCATTACAGTCATACAGTAATCCACATAGATACGGCGTAGGCGTTGTGTAAGTATCCATGTAAAACAAACCATCCTTTTTAAGGGCCTCTGAGACTCCAACGTCCGCTCTTGCCACAAAGCAGACATTTCTCATTAAACCTATCCCTTTTTATCCCTCCAGCGCCACACTCGCCGACAGCCCCGCCACAAGCTCAACCCCATCCGGTAACCTGTCGATATGAATGCGCACCGGCACGCGCTGCGCCAGCCGCACCCAGCTAAAGGTGGGCTCGACGTCGGATAGTCCCAGTCCGCCCGTCTCGTCGTTCCTGTCCCCGATCCCATGCCCAATGCTACCCACGTGATCCGTGATGATAGGTTTGTACCCCATCAGCACAACCTCCACGGCATCCCCGACTCGAATATGGCGCAGCTTGGTCTCTTCAAAGTATCCCACCACCCAGAAGCTGTGAGCATCGACGATGGCTACCTTCGTCTCCCCCGCCGACGCATAGTCTCCGGGGCGAAGCCGTAGGTACGTAACGTGCCCCGAAACCGGCGCACGGACGGTGGCGTGCGCCAGATTAAGCTCTGCCAGATCAAGCGCGGCCAGCGCGCCGTGATAATTGGTCGCCGCGACGTTTGCCGTGCTGCCGGTGCCTTCACCGGCAAGCCAGGCATGAACGTCGCTCAGCAATACCTGCTCGTCGGCGGGAAGGGTTCCGAACGTTGGCAGGCGATCGTGTAATTCACAGTAGACGATAACCAGCCGCGCCAGCCCGTCGTGGATCGCTTTTCTGGCCTGCCGCTAACGCGCGGATTATCCCCTGGACAGCCACGTCGCCAGGCTGACCCGAGTCACGTTTGACGAGCTCGCCAGCATGCCATAGCAGAAGCTGAGCCTGCATGTATCAGCCAACCCGAAAATTCGCGCCATGGGCGACGCGCTGGTCAGCCTCCCTGAGAACAGAAGCCCCCTTAAGAAGTGGGCGAAACGCCTTGCTCTCAGAGAGCGCTCCTTTGCCCGCCTGATGCAGCGCGAAACAGGGCTGAGCTTCGGGCACTAGCACCAGCAGCTGCATTTGATTATTGCCCTGCGGGAGCTGGCCAGCTGCGTGTCCGTCCAGAACGTGGCGGCAACGTTCAGGTACGAATCCGTGAATGCGTTTATCACCATGTTCCTAAAAGCGATGGGTAGCACGCCCGCACATTACCTTGCCGAACGGAAAAACAGTAACCGTTAACCCGGCCCCTCGCTCCCCGCCGCCAGCAGCGGCACCACCACGTCGCTGATGGGCACCGCAATCCCGTGTTTGCGGCCGTAGCGCTGGATCACGCCGTTGCGGATGTCCCACTCCATCGGGCGATCCGCCTGACGGTCAGCGAGAATCGACGTGCCCAAATCCACGGGCGCGCGCTGAAAGTTCGCCAGGATCTCCTCCGCCACCGCATCGTCCAGCTTCGCCCCTTCGGCGCGGGAGACGGTAAGCCCCTCGCGCAGGTAGGCCAGCGCCAGCTCGCTGATATCCTCGCGCCTGAACATCCCGGCGCGGCGATTGGCCAGCACCATCAGCCCGGCGACCGCGTTTTGCAGCAGCTTGCGCCAGGCGACGGTAGTGAAATCTGTCGAGAACTCAACGTCACAGCGCGTCCCGCGAAGCGCCTCCACCACCCGCTGCGCCTGCGGCACGTCCGGCAGCGTCAGGCGCGGTTTGGCGCGCAGCCAGACGGAGGCATCCGGCTCGCGCTGGGCAGGGAACCAGACCACCGAGGGCAGTACCGTTGCGCCATTAACCAAAGGCGCAAGCTGGGCTTTCTGCTCCACGCCGTTTTGCAGCGCGCAGACCACGGTGTTTTCATCGCACAGGGCACGCAGCCACCCGGCGCTGTCGGCATTTTGTGTCGTTTTGACCGCCAAAAAAACGAGGTCAACGGGGCGCGTAATGACGCTGGGATCGGTGAGTACCGGACCGGGCACCACAGTTTCACCCTCATCATGACGCAGGCGCAGTTCCGGATGCGCGGTGCGACCACACAGCAGCGGCGTGCGGCCCGCTTCATGCAGCACCGCGGCGATGGTGGTCCCAATCGCACCGGGTCCTGTCAGCGCAATGGTTGGATAGTCAGACATGGGTCACTCCCCTTTTGCTAAGCCTGCTATCAGTTATACCACCCTGAAAAGAGCGCGCCACGCCCATTGTCTATACTCAATTCATAACAGACAACGGAGTGCGCCATGCCCTTACCCGACTTCAAATCCTCTGAACCTTATACCCTCGGCATTGAGCTCGAACTCCAGGTTGTTAACCCGCCGGGTTACGATCTGAGCCAGGACTCCTCTGCCCTCATCGCCGCCGTCAAAGACGACATCAAAGGGGGCGAAGTCAAACACGACATCACCGAAAGCATGCTCGAAATCGCCACCGGCGTGTGCCAGACCATCGACCAGGCGGCGGCGCAGTTCTCAGTGATGCAGCAGAGCATCCTGCGCGCGGCGGCGGAGCATCACATCCAGATCTGCGGCGGCGGGACGCATCCGTTCCAGAAGTGGCAGCGTCAGGAGGTGTGTGACGACGAGCGCTATAACGTCACGCTGGAGCGCTTTGGCTATCTGATTTTGCAGGCGACGGTATTCGGCCAGCACGT
>OIEQ01001033.1_pt1 | contig 10595 bp, 6 predicted proteins | sample 1581841 | NCBI WGS metagenome assembly OIEQ01 (sample SAMN03281020, study PRJEB24777) | human gut metagenome | isolation source: fecal sample PR170 from 1 month old male Malay infant, vaginal delivered... | place: Singapore | collected 2005-12-29
CTTGCTGCTGACGCTTAGGGGGATGTTCATCAACTATTTCAGCGACACCAGGGAACTTAACACGGTAGCTGCAAAGCTATACCCGCTAAAAACGTCTCAGATGCCTCTGTACGCGGTCGGAGTGGTCCCGACAAGGCGACAGCCGCAGTCGGGGCGTATCTCCGCGTTAGCGGGCCGGAGGGCCGCTTACGAGCGTGTACTAAATAACTGACCGCTGCTCCACTTACAGCGATGAAGAAGAATAGTTACAACATCCATCATTAAAAGCGACGTTGTTCCGGGCCTTCGGCCCGGGGCGGCCTCGCTTTTCAGTGGTGGGGAGGGGCTGTGAGGGTTCAGGCAGGCACTGTTCCTGCTTTTGAGTGAGTATTTTGAATGTTGTAACTATATGTGCCGTGCCGGGGCCCGTCGCGTAGCGATGGGAGCTACTTTAGGCAGTTGCCGAACCGGCGCGGACGTGAGTCCGCTGCAAGGGCGGGCATTTTCAGGAGCCTGTCCACAGGTCAGGCGACGAACAGGTTATATATTTATATGAATGAAATAAAAGATATTTAAAAGAAGTACAGAGCAGGTTTTTAAAGGAAACCACGCACTTTTAAATCAGGTCGGCTGGCGCTCTGTAAGCATAACGGTTGTAACCTTATGGAAAGGTCCCTTGCAGTTATTTGTGGGTAACTGAATCTGGCGACGAGATGTGGCCACTCTGATGCAATTTCTGGCCATTCTGATGGCGGAATGGGGTGAATGTCAGGAAGGACGGCCGTCATTTCGTGCAGAAAACCGTCAACGATGGACTGCAGACGTGCGAAACCCTCCGGCGCCAGCCGGATTTTTCACACAGGAAGGGTTATATGGGGACGGTGGCCAGCCGCGTGTAGTTGTTACCACGCGACATCAGCATGCGCTCTTTCACGCGCCGCTCCAGCTCACGCTGGAGAGCATCCCTGTCGCCGACGAAACGCCCTTTGGCGTAGTCACGCGTCAGCTGCTGTTTCACCAGCGTCACAATGTCCTTACGGGCTCTGTCCGCGTCACGTCGGGCGCGGGCGCGCTTCAGGCCATGCTGTTTACGTTCGGACTGGTAGCTGCGGAACCGTTCGCGCACAAACCGCCAGGCCTTCGCTATCAGCTCGTCCATCTCCAGCGGCTTCAGGTTCTGCTTCTTACGCTGCTGATTCTCCCATTCCACACGGCTGCGCCTCGCGGCCACAACGGCCACGTCAGAGACGTCGAGCGCGGAGAACAGTGCCGGCGTGAAGGTGGTATCGGTCGGGATATTGCAGCCAATCTGCGGGTCATACTCGGTCTGATAGGTAATCAGCCCCAGCTCCGCCATAAACGTCAGCGCCCGCGTGGCGCGGGTGATGGACAGATTACCGCTTTTCGACTCGGTGGCGAGACCGCACTCGATGGCCAGATTGGTGATGGAGCGCTGAACGCGGTTGGCCAGCGGGTCATAGTGGAAACACAGCCCCTGGAGCAGGGCATCGATGGCCCGGCGGCGCAACAGTGGCGGCATCCGGTGACGTTTACCCAGCGAGCGTAAGAACGCCACATGGATGGAAAAGTCAAAACGGGACGTGAAGCCTTCGGCTTTCGCCATCAGCTTACGACAGAACGGCAGTGTCTTTTTGCCTTCACGCGGCGTGAATGCCGGGTTCGGGTTTTTGACCTGACGGTAATGGGAGAACAGGGTCTGGGCGTCAGTCACACCTTCCCGCACTTATGTTGCACGGAAGGAGTAAATGGCACAGAAACGGGTATTGCAGTTTTCTGAGCATAAAACTATACTCCCTGCATAGAGCAACAGCTTCTATACAGTTTAAGTAGGCCCCGTTAATCTTCTCTTAGTCGCCAAACCTGGTGAAGATTATCGGGGTTTTTGCTTTTCTGGTCCCGGGTAGACACCTCATCAGAACCAGTTCCCTGCCACCTTATGGCGTGGCCAACCAAGAATTCACTAAAACGATCAGTAATCTAGCATCCAATGAGAAAACGTTCAAGAATGTGAAGTCTTTACATCGAGAACGCCGCGTTCAGAAAGTTCACGTTCGAGTAAGGTCTCAATAAACTGAGCTTGAGTGAGCCCTTCCTCTTCACAGATCGTAATCATCCAATCTTTAAGAGGATTTTTAACAAAAACCTTCACTTCTTTATGTGTTTCACGTTTACGCGCAATCGCGGCAAGCTGTCTTTCACTCGCCGACATCGGCTTACCTTTTCGGTAAGAACGCTTTTCTTTCGATGAGGAAGTTACTGCATTTTCGATCTGCGACATCTCTGCCTCCTCAAGGATCAAACTTGGATCGTTTGCAGAGAATACTACAGATATCTGAAATCAGCGACTTAACTTTACGCGAAGGTGTGAGCCATGTTGGCGCATGGTTCACCAGGATAGATGTAGATTGCGGATCAAATGACGATGCGACTTAGTATGAAGAATGCCAGTCCGTTCCTCCGTCCCAGCGCGACTGCCAGTGCTGAAGGTAGGTTTGTGCCACTTCCGGCACCTCATTAATAACCAGCACATTCTCGCTATTCCGCGATGCAGCAGAGCGAGTGTAGTTAAAGCTACCAGCCTCAACTGTATGATTATCAACAATAATGACTTTGTCATGCATGATGGCGTAGCGACCGTTGGTGCGCAGCGGAATTCCCGCGTTCACCACGATGTTCATCGCCGCCTGGCTGGCTTTGCTCCGGTTGCCCTTTTCATCAAGCACTATCTTCACATCCACACCACGACGTTTTGCCCTGACAAGCGCACTAACCACCTCCGGAGACGTAAATGAGTAGCCCATCAGCCGAATTTCCTGCTGTGCTGACTCAATCGTCTTAAGGACCAGCTGCAACGCGCTGCCTTCAGGTGAAAAGCCGACCTGAACGGAGGATGCCGCTGCTGCGGGCTGAATACAGCTCAGCGAAAGACATACCAGACCGGACACGGCCAGCTGGCGAAAGGTGAACTTACGCATTAAATAACCTCAGAAATACTGTTCGGATGTGTTAACCAGAAACGCCGGAGACGGGGAAAACTTGCTTTTACCCTTCTCCGGGGTTGGACAACTGAGCACGGCGAAGGCGTCAGTCTCTTTTAGCGGTATCAGTTGGCGGACGCCTGATTATTTTTTGGTATCACCGGCAGCATGACTGATGGCCTGCTGCAGGGCCTCCGCGCTGGTGTATCCCGGAATAACCGTCACGTTATCAGCACTGGCGCCGGCTGACGGGAGAACCACCAGGGCCGGGGTACCGCTGAAGCCCAGCTGCTGCGCAAGTGTGTTTATGCCATCCAGGGTCCCCTGAACATCTGGGGCTGTTTTCGCATCGAACTTCACGGCTTTTGCGGCCGCGCTGATATCAGCATCGGTCAGCTTACCCTCGTTGTGGGCGGTAGCGTAAATCGCGTTGTGATAGTTAAGGTAAGCATCGGCCCCCTTCTGCTTCCAGATCTGAAGCCCGGTTTTCGCCGCACTGAGCGACGCCGGCCAGCGCTGGCCAAATATCGGGAATTCCTTGAACACAAAGCGCACGTCCGGGTTAGCTTTTATTACCTTCTCCAGTTCCGGCGCCAGGCGGGCACAGTAGATGCACTGGTAATCAAAGAATTCAACGACCGTCACTTTCGCATCAGCAGGACCATATGATGGTGTGCCTTTATCGTTCAGCAGCGCTGCCTGATTCTGAACCACGGCGGCCGTCATCGCCTGCTGCTGCTTCTCCTGCTGTTGGGCCTGCAGCTTCTGGCTGACCTCAACCAGCACTTCCGGATGAGCCAGCAGGTAGTCTTTCGCGATTTCACCAATGCGGGCTTCCTGTTCCGGGGTAAAGGCAACGGCAGGTTTCTCTGCTGCCCCCGCCACGCCGGAGACCAGAAGGCCTGCGGCAAGCATGACTGAAAGGGTTTTATTCATGTTCATCCTGTGTTTTTCTCTTCTCGGTTGTTATCAGTTCGTTCCGTGCACGGGTGGCGACGCTTCTAACCGCCCTGCGCTGTCGTTTAGCGTGCTCCTGAGCCCTGCGCTCCACGGCATACGCCGCCTCCTCCGCACTCACCGCTGCGACCGGTTCACCGGCAAGGTTTTTACGCCACGCGCCCACCGTCATGGCGCCCAGATACGCATCCGAGCGGGTGACGGCGGCAAGGCAGCGTTTCAGCGTCTTCACGGAAATCTCCAGCCCGCGCCGGCGAATGTCATTGACCATTGCCTCCCGGATGTTGACCGCCAGGAGCTGCGGCTGGCCGTCCGTCACCAGGGCTGGCCAGCAACGCTTCAGGAGCGCGAGCGCGTCCGCAAGCGGCATGACCTTCCGGTACACCGGTTCCGGGGCAGGTTTGCGCCTGGCCGCCCGCATGGCCTCCCTCTCCTGGGCCTGTCGCTCAGCCCACTGCCGGGCTTTCTCTGCTTTTCTGGCGGCCTTCTCGTCCGCCTGCGCCTTTTTCGCGCTCTCATCCACCGCCTGCTTCCTGACCTTCCAGGCAGGCGTCGTGTTCACCACCACGGTCTTTTTACGCGTGACCCGGCCCGGACCCGCACCGTCCGGTTCACTGTTGCTTACGGCACGCTGACCTTCTGGCTCCGCTTTGCGGCGCAGCGTCAGCGTGGGGCGCCCCTGCTCTGTCATCCTGCCTCCGGATAAATCTGTTTCACGTATACTCCCCTGACTGACCCTATTCTGACACGGCAGATATCACATCACCATCAGTCCGATGACGGCAAGGTGCACCGCGTAGAACAGCGGGAAAAATTCGCGCGGCCAGAACCTCGGCACGCGGCAACAGGTCCGGCTCAGCACCGTCAGGGTAACGCCGGGTATTACCAGACCCGCGATGGCAAAGGCGGGGCTGTCCGCGGCATTCAGCGCGAGTATCGCCAGTGCCAGACACAGCGCCAGCCCCGTGCGCGTGGTGCGCCGGCCCGTCATACATACGCCGCAGGCCAGCATCAGCATCACTACCCCCGCCAGCCCGTAGCTTCCCGCCGAAAACGGCAGCCAGGCCAGAACCAGCATCAGGGAGAGCGGCCACGTGCGCGGCCCGTGCCGCTGCATCATCGCCAGTGCCTGTCCGCTGACCGCAAAGGCAAACAGAATATTGCCCAGGTCCGGGCGCAGCCCGGCCAGTATCCAGCCGCCCTGCGCCACCCCGGCCCATATCCAGAGCCGGTTCAGGGCGCGCTGCTGAATCTGCGGATGGCGGGCGAGGTTCATGGCCCAGACCAGGCCAAAGAGCGGAAACGCTCCCCGACCGGCAAGACGCAGCCAGTCATTATCCAGTCCGCACAGCATGCTGATGTGGTCGGCCACCATCAGCAGCAGCGCCACGGTTTTGATAAGGTCGGTCTGGCCCGGCGTCCACACAAGCAGACGCTGCAGCCAGCAGTCGGCCACCACCACAAGGGGGAAGAGCGGATGGTTTTCAGCGCGCATATCAGTCGCCTCCCAGGGTCTTTTCACGCTCAAGGTCTCGCACCGTTTCGCGCTCCATCTGCTGCAGGCGGTCCCGCTGCACGCTCTCGCGCACCACCTGAGACACCGCCTCATCCCGGCGGCGTTCTTCCGGCGCATCCGGCAGCGTGAGGGGAGATGCCGGCGTTTCTTTTATCCGATCCATATCCCGCACCACATCCCGGACGGCGACGTCAGCCCCTCCGGCCGGCCTGTCGCCGCTGCGGGCCATCTCGCGGACCGCCTCTTCGGCACGCTTATCCAGCTCCCGCTGCACCTCAGCCTCCCGGGCCTGCTGTGCCAGCACCTCCGGCGGCACCGTTTCTGCGGGCTGCGTACCAGTGGCATCGGGCAGGCCGTCGGCCCAGACCCGACCGCTGGTAATGGCGCCGGGGTTCCACGGTCGCGCCTCGCCTTCGAGCCGCACCACCACGCCGCTCTGCGGATTCTCCCTCGCGAGCCGCACGCCCTCTTCCATATCCCGCGCCAGCAGCGACTCGCCGTTACGGCTGGCCTGCAGACCCGCAAACGCCGCGTCCCCGCTGCCCATCACCCGGCCTTCACCAGCGAGCCCCTTAAGCTGCCCGTCTCCGGACGTCAGGGCGCTCAGCCAGACGCCCGCCTTCCTGCCGTTGCGGTCGAAGGCCGGGAGCGCCACGTGCGGCTGCGGGTATTTACGCCCCGGCGAGATATATTTCGCCATCGAGCCCTCGGGCTGCAGCCCGGCCTGGCGCAGCGCGGCGCGACCGGCAGGCACCTCACCCAGCGCTTTTGCCGTCGCCGTCAGGCGGGCGGCATTCGCGACGGCGCGGTCGCCGCGCGGCTCCAGAATGTCATGCGCCGTACTTTTCGCCTGCGATTTTTCCATCGCGGCCACCCACTTATCCCGGTTGTCGGTATAGACCTGCGCGTGCTGCTTCATGCGGCTCAGCGCCACGTAGGCTGACTCGAAGCTCACCATCCGCTTACGTCCGCCGTCCGTACCCTGCAGGGAGATGGAGAAGGGCTCGCTCGCACCCTGTGAGCCTTCAACGGTGACGGCATAGGCCAGGTCGATGTGCTGCTCTGCCTGCTCGGCTGACGGCGTGAGCGTACGGGTCTGTTTCCCGTCCGACAGCGTGACGCTGTCACCTTTTATCTCACTGACCGACCAGACGCTGTTGGCCACGAAGCCCCGCTCGTTGTCGCTTTTCGAAAAGCGCATCCGGTCGCCTTCCGACACGGTAATGGTGTCCTGACGGTAGAGCGTGACGCCCTCTGTCGCCGCCTGCGCGGGCGACAGGCTGCGGGTGTTGCCCTGCGCATCCTTCAGCATCACCAGGTGCGCCTCCCCGTCCAGCGCCTCAATGCTGTAATAGGTGCTGTCCAGCAGAACCAGGCTGTCGCGGGATGCCTCCCACGTTGCCATGCGCCGCAGCTCCCCGTCGCGGATATTGGCAGGCGTGAGAACCGGCAGCGTGACCTCTTTTTCGCCCACCTCGCCGGCACCCTGACGGGCGTCATGAATCATGGCGTTCACCTGGCGGCGGTCGGCGTTCAGGGCGGTGATAACGATGGTCTGCGCCTGCGCCTCTGACGTGCGCCCCGTGTAGTCCTTCACGATGGCCTCCAGCAGCGTCGCGGGCTGCCCGCCGGGCATCAGGTCGCCGGCCGCCACGGCTTTCGCAATGGCCTCCTCCCGTTCGCGGCTGAACTCCATGACGGAGCTGTCCGGCTGCCAGGCATCCGCCCTGCGCGGCACCTGTGCCGGCGCCACGCTCTCAATGGTCGTCAGGGCGCTGCCGATATCGCGGCTAATCAGGCTGTAGACGGCAGGTTTTAGTTCCGGCGTCTGGCGGACGATCTCCTGCATCACCGCCACGTCAATGGCGCTGCGCTTCTGCAGCAGGCGGAAGGGCTGGCCCGGGGCAATGGACTGCAGCTGGTCGGTATCCCCGCTGGAGACCGCGCGCCCCCCGCCCCCGGCAATCAGGCTGTACGCCTTCGCCATGTCGGCGTTACCGACCATTGAGCTTTCATCCACGAGAAACAGCACGTTGCTGAAGTCCGTTCGTTCGCCGCCGCGCAGCTGCTGCTGCGTGTCGTGAATAAAGGCCGCCAGCGTCTGCGTTTCAGGCACGCCCGCATCGCGCATCTCGCTCACCGCCCGGTGGGTGGGGGCCACGCCGATAACGCGCGGCTGCTCCCGTTCCGGCAGCGTGCCGATGGCCGACATGACTGCCCGGAACTGGGTGGTTTTACCCACCCCGGCGTAGCCCTGCACCAGGGTAAAGCGGTCGGGGGATTCAAGTATCATGCGCGTGGCGTTCCGCTGCCCGTCGGTCAGGCCCGCCAGCTGCGCGTCCGGAACCTTATCCATCAGCGGGGTGACGGCCTCCTTTCCCTCAAGGACGTGGCGGATAATGCTTTTTTCAGCGTTGTACGACTGGCGTGAGACCAGCAGCTGCAGGCCGTTTCCCGGCGATACCGGCACCGACAGCAGGTCGCCGCTGCGCACCTGACGGTCCGCTTCCTTTTCGATGGCCTGCAGGCTGAGGCTGTCCTGCTCAAATTCTTTCGCGGCGGCCATCAGTTGCGGCTTCGTGAACGCCAGGCCGTTCCCCTCCAGCACCGGAATGGCCAGATGGATAGCCTGCTGCTCCGGCGTGTGCAGACCGGCCTTCTGGTGCGCCAGGGCATCATCGAGCCTGTCATGCCCCGCCGCATCCTTAATCTGTTCGGACACGACGCTCCAGGCAGACTGACGCGACAGCTTCTCCGTCGTTTTCTGCGCCGTCTGCGCGGAATAGAGCCGCACCGCCCGGCCGCTGAGCGCCAGTTTGTTCAGCGTGGTGTTATCCAGCTCGCGCTGCGACAGCGAGGCAAAAACCGTGGCGCTGTCGCTCACCGAGCGGCCCGGCGACTCCACCCAGCCTTGAACCACCTTCGCGGCGGTAAACGGGCTGTCGCCGGCGGGCAGGACCACGTCCGCCTTACGCCCCGGCAGGCTGACGACGAGCCCCGCCTCCCCGAGCGCCTTAACGGTCACCGTATCGCCTCCCCTGAGCCGCGTCCCCTGCGCCTGACCCAGCACTGCCAGACGGTCGCCTTCGGCCACCTGCAGCGTGCCGGTGCGGTACAGCGACCAGCTGCTGTTGAGTTCAGACAGGCGGGTCACCCGCGTCTCACCCTGGGCGTTGCGCAGCGTCAGGCTGTTGTTGCGGCCCGTCACGCGGTCAATGACAAAGCGTTCCCGGCTGCGCTCTTCGGCATTCCAGCGCTCCATGACCATCCCCTCCCGGTAGTGGTCGCGCACCTGCTGATGGCGGCTGTCGAGCCAGACCGGCTCCAGCGTGGTGATACTGACCTCCCGCTCGCCCAGCACCTTTTCCGCCTTAAGCGCCTCGCGGACTACGCCTGCGAGCACCGCCTGCTCGCGCGGACCGGTGACCTGCGCCACGCTGTGTTCACCTGCGCGGACGCTTCGGGCAAAGTCAGCGGCCAGGCGGTCATACCGCTGCCGCCGGTCAGGCTCGCTGATAACCGAGACCTGCGTCTTCTCACCGCCCTGCCACGCGAGCGTGCTCACTCCCGCTTCCTTCATGACGGTGAGGGCGCTGCCGGTCCCGGTGCGCTGGCCGCTGTCGGCAATCAGCAGCTGGACGTTATGGCGCAGCGCACCGTCGAGCAGCGTGAGCGTTTCTTTCAGGGTCAGCTTCTCCCCCTGGTCCACAATCAGCGTGCTGCCGGGCGTAAAGGCCATGCCCTCCGTCAGCCCCCGCCTGTCGGTGATATGCTCGCCGCTGAGGCGCTCATCCTGCATAAGGGCGCTGCGCGAACGCCTGTCGGCGGCGATAATCTGCACGTCACGCCCCTGTTCGCGCGCCATCATCGTCAGCTCCGCCACGCGCTCACGCTGGCCGGCCGCCCCGCCCTGACCCGAAATGATCGCCACCGGCGGACGGTCCTGGGCCAGGACACTCACGGCATCGCTGTATGACCGGCTGCGGGGCACGCTTTTATCCGGAAAAATGTCGGCCTGCCCCGTCCGCTGTAAATCGCGGGTCATCGCCGACACCGACAGCTCATCCAGCACGTGGATGTTCGAGGTAAACAGCCCCTTCTCTTTATCCAGCGGGATGAGCTGCTCATTTTTTATCGCCGCATCGATGCCGTCACGCGCCATCTCCACCATGCCCGACCGCGCGGGCAGCTGCCCGAGGGTGGTGGCCAGCAGTTCGGAATACGTGAACCGCGCCCGCCGGTCGCTCAGCATCGCGATGGCCTGCCCGACGCTGCTGTTAATATCAATGGCTTCAGGCGTCGTTGCGGGAATATTCCCCTGCACAACCCGCAGGTCTGCCGCCTCACGGTAGGCTTTAATGTCAAACCCCGTCTCTTTCAGGGTATGCATCCACTCGGCCATGCGCTGTTCGGGGTCAACCTTCTGCTTCGACTGGCGGGTATCGAGCGCCGCCACGTCGCGGGACTTCAGGGACGCGTCATCCCCGACCGCCTCGCTGATGGTCCTGCTGCGGCTGGAATACGGCTCCGTCGGTACGCCCTTCAGCTCCCACATGCCGTGTTTGCCGACCGTCTCAGTCTCATAGCCCATCGCCGCGACGTCATCCTTCAGCGCGGCACGATACAGGCGGCCAAAGGCAATCTGGTTGGCGTAGATATTCTCAATAAACCCGGTTTTACCCACTTTGTCGCTGCTGAGCGTTCGCCACTCATCGCCATGCTGAGTGGCATTGGCCACCACCGCGTGGGTGTGCAGCTGCGGCTCCTGGTCGCGGCTGGTATCGTGGTTAAACAGCGCCATCACCAGGTTGCCGGTCAGCTGCGTCTCGCTCCTGCCCTCCGTCATAACCCGCGTGGAGGCCATTGCCTCTATCTGCTTAATGGCGGTCTCCACCGCGCGGTTGTGTGCCTCAATAAGACGCTTGTCGCCTCCCAGCATGGCCATCACGGAGACACTTTTGGGCGCAGAGAAGGTGAAGTCGTAGCCCGGACGGTGTTTGTTCGCCCCGTCCTGAGTCCGGCTGAGGTCGCTGCCGTCCGGCAGGCGTCCCTCCAGAACCTTCGTAATGAATCGCCACGGATAATCTAGACACTTCCGAGCCGTTGATAATACTGGTTTTCATATTCTGTCGGTGACATCTGTT